>Ga0116227_10009450_pt1 | contig 17693 bp, 19 predicted proteins | sample S1TSphgellanicum_FD_89693 | JGI IMG/M metagenome (GOLD analysis project Ga0116227, IMG submission 89693) | Host-associated microbial communities from peat moss isolated from Minnesota, USA - S1T2_Fb - Sphagnum magellanicum MG | ecosystem: Host-associated > Plants > Peat moss > Unclassified... | reverse complement strand
CGCCGTCGAGTATTGGAACATTTCAGCGAGAGGCACATCCGCGGTCACGCTCTTTCCGGATGGCGAATCCTCCATCCCGACGATCTGGCCGCGGCGCCGGTTCAGATCACCGACGATATCGCCATAGTAGTCCTCGGGCGTCACCACTTCGACCTTCATGATGGGCTCGAGCAGCACCGGTTTGGCCTTGCGAAAGCCTTCCTTGAAGCCCATGGAACCTGCGATCTTGAATGCCATTTCGTTCGAATCGACATCGTGGTACGAGCCGTCGAAAATCGTGACCTTGACGTCGACGATGGGGTAGCCCGCGATCACGCCTGTTTGCACCGCCTCCTGGATGCCCTTGTCCACGGCGGGAATGAATTCGCGCGGCACCGCGCCGCCCACGATGCCGTTCACGAACAGATAGCCCTTGCCGGGCTCCTGCGGTTCGATCTTCAGCCAGACGTGGCCGTACTGCCCGCGGCCGCCCGATTGGCGCACGAACTTGCCTTCGGATTCCACGGTGCCGCGGATGGTCTCGCGGTAGGCCACCTGGGGCTTGCCCACGTTGGCTTCCACGCCGAACTCGCGCTTCATGCGATCCACGATGATTTCAAGGTGGAGCTCGCCCATGCCGCCGATGATGGTCTGGCCCGACTCTTCGTCGGTGTTGACGCGGAACGACGGGTCTTCCGCCGCCAGGCGCGACAGCGCGATGCCCATCTTTTCCTGGTCGGCCTTGGTCTTGGGCTCCACGGCCTGGCGGATCACCGGCTCGGGGAACACCATGCGCTCCAGGGTCAGCACGGCCGAGGGATCGCACAGGGTTTCGCCCGTGGTCACATCCTTCAGGCCCACGCAGGCAGCGATGTCGCCGGCGCGGATTTCATCGACTTCCTGGCGGTTGTTGGCGTGCATCTGCACGATACGGCCGATGCGCTCCTTCTTGCCGCGCACCGGGTTGTAGACCGTGTCGCCCTTGCTCAGCACGCCCGAGTAGACACGCACGAAGGTCAGTTGGCCGACGAAGGGGTCGGTCATGAGCTTGAACGCCAGCGCCGAGAACTTCTCGTTGTCGTCGGCCTTGCGGGTCACTTCCTTGTCGTCCTCGTCGAAGCCGGGAACCGGGGGAACGTCCAGCGGCGAAGGCATGAGTTCGATCACGGCGTCCAGCATGCGCTGCACACCCTTGTTCTTGAATGCGGTGCCGCACAGCATCGGCTGGATTTCGCCGGCGATGGTGCGGGTGCGCAGGCCCTGGGTGATCTCCTCTTCGGTCAGATCGCCCTCTTCCAGGTACTTGTTCATCAGCTCTTCGGAGGCCTCGGCGGCCGCCTCGACCATCTTCTCGCGCCATTCCTTGGCCTGCTCGAGCAGCGCGGCGGGAATGTCCTCGAACGTGAACTTCATGCCCTGGGAGGCTTCGTCCCAGATGATGGCCTTCATCTTGCGCAGGTCCACCACGCCGGTGAAGTTTTCCTCGGCGCCGATCGGGATCACGATGGGCACGGGGTTGGCCTTCAGGCGCAGCTTCATCTGGTCCACGACCTTGAAGAAGTTGGCGCCGGTGCGGTCCATCTTGTTCACGAAGGCCAGACGCGGCACCTTGTACTTGTTGGCCTGGCGCCAGACGGTTTCCGACTGGGGCTGTACGCCGCCCACGGCGCAGTACACCATGCAGGCGCCGTCCAGCACGCGCATGGAGCGCTCCACCTCGATCGTGAAGTCCACGTGGCCCGGGGTGTCGATGATGTTGATGCGGTGCTCGGGGAAGGAATGGTCCATGCCCTTCCAGAAGCAGGTGGTGGCGGCCGACGTGATCGTGATGCCGCGCTCCTGCTCCTGCTCCATCCAGTCCATGGTGGCCGCGCCGTCGTGCACTTCACCAATCTTGTGGTTCACGCCGGTGTAGAAAAGAATGCGCTCGGTGGTCGTGGTCTTGCCGGCGTCGATGTGAGCCGAGATACCGATGTTGCGGTAGCGCTCGATGGGGGTCTTGCGGGACATGGAATTTCTCCGTTAATCGCTGAGAGCCCGCACGCGGCGGGCTCTCGGAAGCGAGGGATGGTTTGTCTTTTAGAAGCGGAAGTGGCTGAACGCCTTGTTGGCTTCGGCCATGCGGTGGACTTCGTCACGCTTCTTCATGGCGCCGCCACGGCCTTCGGTGGCCTCGAGCAGCTCGTTGGCCAGGCGCTGGGCCATGGACTTCTCGCCGCGCTTGCGGGCGGCTTCCTTGATCCAGCGCATGGACAGGGCCAGGCGGCGGACCGGACGCACTTCCACCGGCACCTGGTAGTTGGCGCCGCCAACGCGGCGGGACTTGACTTCGACCATGGGCTTCACGTTGTTGATGGCAACGGTGAAGGCTTCCAGGGGGTCCTTGTCGGGGTTCTTCTTCTCGATCAGCTCGAGCGCACCGTAAATGATGCGCTCGGCGACCGCCTTCTTGCCGCCTTCCATGATGACGTTCATGAACTTGGACAGCTCGACATTGCCGTACTTGGGGTCCGGCAGGATTTCACGTTTAGGGACTTCGCGACGACGTGGCATTTTTTCACCTCTTATTGCTTCAGTTGGCACCTTCTCAGGCACCGCGAGAGCCATTCAGGAACTCTCACTTACTCGACCCGACATTGGGCCACTTCGCTTGCGTTCGCCTGCCAGGGCGATTCAAGCACCGATGGATGACAGGCCGATTAAGCCTTCTTGGGACGCTTGGCGCCGTACTTGGAACGCGACTGCTTGCGGTCTTTCACGCCTTGCAGGTCCAGCGAACCGCGCACGATGTGGTAGCGCACACCCGGCAGATCCTTCACACGGCCGCCGCGGACCAGCACCACGCTGTGCTCCTGCAGGTTGTGGCCTTCGCCGCCGATGTAGGAAATGACTTCGAAGCCGTTGGTCAGGCGGACCTTGGCGACCTTGCGAAGGGCCGAGTTCGGCTTCTTCGGCGTCGTGGTGTACACGCGGGTGCACACGCCGCGGCGCTGCGGCGAGTTCTGCATCGCAGGGCTCTTGGACTTGGTCTTTTCGACCTCGCGCCCCTGACGCACCAGTTGATTGATGGTTGGCATTGAAAACGTCCCTAAACGTTTGAAAAACAATAAAACAGAAACACAGGCTCATCCGCCCCAAAAGCGGAAAAGCCCTCCAGTATAGCCCGGCGGGACCTGGCCTGCAATGCCACTCCTGAATGCGAGATTGTTTGTGACCGCTTACTTAATCCACAACCGAATCGCATCCCAGGCACGGCCCAGGACACCCGCCTGCTCCACGGCCTCCAGCGCCACCAGGGGCACCTCGGCCAGCGGCTGGTCGGCCAGACTGACCTTGAGGGTGGCGACCTGCTGGCCCTTGGCGAACGGCGCCACCAGCGGGTCGGGGCGCGCCACCTCGGTCTTGATCTTGCCGGCGCTGCCGCTGGGCACCGCCACCACGATCGGCTGCGGACGGCCCAGCTTCAGGGTGTTGTCCTTGCCCTTCCAGACACTCGGGGTGGCCACGGCCTGGTTGGCGTCGAACAGCTTGACGCCCTCGAACGCGGTATAGCCCCAGTTCAGCAGCTTCTGCGACTCGTTGGCGCGGGCGTTGTCGCTGGCCGTTCCCAGCACGATGGACAGCAGGCGGCGGCCGCTCAGGTTGGGGAAGTCACGCCGGGCCGTGGCAATCAGGCAGTAGCCCGCGGCATCGGTGTGCCCGGTCTTGAGGCCGTCCACGGTCGGGTCGCGGAACAGCAGCAGGTTGCGGTTGGTGTCATTGGCCGCGGGCGTGCCGGGGTAGCGGTATTTCTTGATCGAGTAGTAGTGCAGGTACTCCGGGAAGTCCTGCATCAGCCGCGTGGCGAGGATGCTGAGGTCGCGCGCCGTGGTGGTATGGCCGGCCTCGGTCAGGCCTTCCGGGTTCTTGTAGGTGGTGGACTTCATGCCCAGCGCCTTGGCCTGCTCATTCATCAACTGCACGAAATGCTCGGCCGTGCCGCCCACGCCCTCGGCCAGCGCCATGGTGGCGTCATTGCCCGACTGCACGATCATGCCCTTGATCAGGTCGTCGACCGGCACCTGCATCTTGGGGTCGATGAACATGCGCGAGCCGGGCATCTTCCAGGCACGCACGCTGACGGGCAGGGTCTGCTTGAGGTCGATCTTGCGCGAGCGCAGCGCGTCGAACACCAGGTACTGGGTCATGAGCTTGGTCAACGAGGCCGGCTCGACCGGCGAATCGATGTCCTTGGCCGCGAGCAGCTGGTTGGCCGTCACGTCCAGCAGCAGGTAGCTGCGGGCGGCGACTTCAGGCGGCTGGGGAACGGTCTGGGCCGCGGCGGCGAGGCAAAAAGGGACGAGGACCAGCGCGCGCAGCGCTTTCAGGAGACATTTCATGAAGACGATCGGAAGATGAGGTCAGAGGAGGTCGATGAGACGGGCTTGCCGCTGTCCGAGTGCGCGACGGGCGCGGAAGTTTCAGGAATCCAGGTGGCGGACCACCAGATTCTTCAGCAGCGGCAATTGTCCATGGAAGAAATGGCCGCCCCCGGGGATGACGGTGACCGGGAGTGTCTGCGGCCGGGCCCAGTCGAGCACGGCCGCCAGGGGTACCGTGTCGTCCTGCTCGCCATGCACGACCAGGGTGCGCTCATGCGCATCGGGCGGCAGCGCGGCCACGCTGAAGCGGGCCGCGGCGGTGCCCACGAGCACGATCTTGTCGATGGAGCGCTGCGCCCACAGCGCCTGCACCGCATGGCTGGCGACGAACGATCCGAAGGAGAACCCGGCCAGCGCCAGCGGACCTTGCGGCGCCGCCTGGGCCACGACGGCCAGCAGGTCGTCCCGCTCGCCGCGGCCCTCGTCATGGGTGCCCGCGCTGGCGCCGACACCGCGGAAGTTGAAACGCACCGCGCTCCAGCCGCGCTGCACGAAGGCCCGCGCCAGGGTCTGCACCACCTTGTTGTCCATGGTGCCGCCAAACAGGGGGTGCGGGTGCGCGATGACCGCCACGCCGCGCGCGGCGCCCTCGGGCTCGTCGCGCAGCGCCTCGATGGCGCCGGCAGCGCCCTGCAGGGTCAGGCGGCGGGTCTGCGAGTTCACGCTCAGCGGCCCAGGTGAGGCGGCGTCAGCAGGCGCTCGACCACCTGGCCGTTCTTGAGGTGCGATTCGACGATCTCGTCGATGTCGTTGGCGTCGACATAGGTGTACCAGACGGCCTCGGGGTAGACCACGGCCACCGGGCCGGCGGCGCAGCGGTCCAGGCAACCCGCCTTGTTGACGCGCACCTGGCCCGGCCCGGCCAGGCCGGCCGCCTTGACCCGGGCCTTGCAGCGGTCGAAGCCTTCCTGCGCATTGTGGTGCGCGCAGGAGTCCTCGCCGTTCTGGCGGTCGTTGAGGCAGAAGAAGATGTGGCGCCCGTAGTAGGACTTGGTTTCGCTCATGGACACAGATTCTAGTTTTTGGACTCGGCGCGCGAGACCCGGACCAGCACATAGACCAGCGCCGCATAAGGCCAGACCCAGCCCAGCCACTGGGCCAGGCCGTGAAAGCGGATGAAGCGCCCCTGCTCCCAGGTCTGCAGCGTCTGGGCAAAGTAGGCGCTGGTCGGCGCCTGGTTCAACAGGCTCAGGTGCACCGCCAGCGCCAGCAGCATCAGCGCCGCGCAGCCGCGCCGCGGCAGCGGCAGCAGCAGCAGGGCCGCGCCCAGCGCCGCCAGCAGCCCCGCCCGGACCGGCAGGCTGAGCCAGGCCCAGGCATGCGAGGGACCATAGCTCAGCGCGGCCGACAGCGCGGTGACGCCGATGCCGACGGCCATGACGCCCAGCAGGAACGCGGCGCGCCGGCCGGCGCGCTGGATGATGCAGAAACCCAGCAGGCAGGGAACCAGCACGCCCAGCATCACGCACAGCAGCTCGGCGCCGGGGATGAGGGGCTGCAGCTCGACGTCGCGCACCGGCAGCCAGTCCAGGAACGGCGTGTCCTGCAGCGCCGCGGCCACCGCGGCCTCCAGCCGCTCCAGCACCTGGCCGAGGCCGAACGGCACCGAGGCCGGGAACAGCAGGGCCAGGGGCCACAGGGCCAGCAGCACCAGCGCACCGCGCGCGTCGGGGGCGAACCAGCGCGCGCGAAAGCGGCTCCAGCGGTCGATCGCGCCCATGCGCTCGAGCAGCCAGGCCATCACCGCGCCCCCCCAGGCTCCGGCCAGGTTGAGCGCGAAGTCCACATTCGACGGCACCCGCACGGGCAGGTAGCTCTGCAGCGTCTCCATCGCCAGCGACAGGCCGCCCGCAGCCAGCGCGGCGATGGCCACCGCATGGGCGGCGCGCGAGGCCACGCCGCTTCGCAGCGCGCTCAGGGCCAGCAGGAAGCCCAGCGGCGCGTAGCCCACCACATTGGTCGCCACATCGAAGCCGGTCCAGTACTTGGGCAGCGGCGCGGCCAGGAAGGCCCAGGGCGCCATCCCCTGGTCGCGCCAGTCGGCAAACGGGTACAGGCTGGCGTAGACCACCAGCGCCATGTACAGCAGCGCCAGGGGCCAGGCCGAGGTCTTGTGCACCGGAAGGGACTTCCCTAGAACGGCTTGACCACGACCAGCACCACCGCCGCCAGCAGCAGCAGCACCGGGATTTCGTTGAACCAGCGGTACCAGACATGGCTGCGCGCGTTGCGGTTGTCGCGGAACTTGCGCAGCAGCAAGCCGCAGCCATGGTGGTAGCCCAGCACCAGCAGCACCACGGCCAGCTTGGCATGCAGCCAGCCATTGCCGGGGCCCCGCCCGATGCCGTAGCCCAGCCAAAGCCACAGGCCGAACAGCACGGCCGGCACAGCCAGCAGGGTGGTGAAGCGCATCAGCTTGCCGGCCATCAGCAGCAGCCGCTCGCGCTCGCGCACCGATTCGGGCGGCACCTCCTGCGGGATCTGGGCCAGGTTGACGAAGATGCGCGGCAGGTAGAACAAGCCGGCGAACCAGCTGGCGACGAAGACGATGTGGAGCGATTTGACCCAGAGCATGGCTGCAGTTTAGTGGCAGGCCCCTCGGGCACCCACCGGGACGGCCGGGCCGGAAGAAAAAAACCCCGGCCGAGGCCGGGGTTGGGAAGCCTTTTTGCTGTCACACATCAAGGCACCCGCTCAGGGAGGAAAAGCGGGAGGCGGCGAACCGCCCGGGCGTAATTTAGCAAACCAACGATTTCGTTTCAAGCGGTACCCCCCATCTTTACTTGTCACTTTTGCGACAACTCCTGCAGATCATCCGTACGTACTTCCACGCACGGCATGACTTTCTGCGCCGCAGGAACCCCGATCAGGCACAATTTTCCCCCATGAGCCTCCACGCCCCTTTTCCCGCCGGCCGCCCCAGGCGCCTGCGCCGCGACGACTTCACCCGCAACCTGGTCCGCGAGCACACACTGACGCCGCATGACCTGATCTATCCGGTGTTCGTGCTGGATGGGCAGGGGCGCCGCGAGAACGTGGCCTCGATGCCCGGGGTCGAGCGCCTGAGCCTGGACCTGCTGCTGCCGGTGGCCGAGCAATGCCTGCGCCTGGGCATCCCGGCGCTGGCGCTGTTCCCGGTGATCGACCCGGCGCTCAAGACGCCCGACGGCCGCGAGGCGCTCAACCCGGAGGGCCTGGTGCCGCGGGTGGTGCGCGGGCTCAAGAAGCATTTCCCCGAACTCGGCGTGATGGCCGACGTCGCGCTGGACCCGTTCACCAGCCACGGCCAGGACGGCCTGCTGGACGAGACCGGCTACATCCTCAACGACGAAACCGTGGCCATCCTGACCCAGCAGGCGCTCACGCAGGCCGAGGCCGGCGTGGACATCGTGGCGCCGTCGGACATGATGGACGGCCGCATCGGCGCGATCCGCCGGGCGCTGGAGGCGAAAAACCTGATCCACACCCGCATCATGGCCTACAGCGCCAAGTACGCCAGCGCCTTCTACGGCCCGTTCCGCGACGCCGTGGGCTCGGCCGCCAACCTGGGCAAGAGCAACAAGAAGGTCTACCAGATGGACCCCGGCAATACCGACGAGGCGCTGCGCGAAGTCGCCATCGACATCGCCGAGGGCGCGGACATGGTGATGGTCAAGCCCGGCATGCCCTACCTGGACATCGTGCGCCGCGTGAAGGACGAGTTCCGCGTGCCCACCTTCGCCTACCAGGTCAGCGGCGAGTACGCGATGCTCAAGGCGGCCGCGCAGAATGGCTGGCTCGACCACGACGCGGTGATGATGGAAAGCCTGCTGGCCTTCAAGCGCGCCGGTGCCGATGGCGTGCTCACCTATTTTGCCCTCGACGCCGCCAGGATGCTACGAAAAGCATAGCGTCCAGCGCCTGCCACCACAGGGCTGCCAGGGAAATTCATGCGCATCTTCAACATCCACAGCAGCGGCGTCACCGAAACCGACGCGCTGCCTAGCCAGCCACCCCCGCAAGGCTATGTGTGGATGGCCTGCACGCGGCCCGAATTCGAGACGATGCAGCCGCAGATCCAGGCCGTTCTGCAAACCCTGTGCGGCATGCAGCTGGTGGACCTGCATGTCTCCGACCTGCTCAACAGCCAGCTGCCCTCGCACTACGACTACACCTCGCAGTACGACATCCTGGTGTTCCGCCGGCTGGCGGCCGGCAGTGCCGAGACCGGCGCCGGCAGCGGACCGGGCGATGCACCGGCACAGCCGGCGGTGCGCCGCCATGGCCCGCCGGTGCTGCGCCGCATCAACACCAGCCCGGTAGGCTTCGCGCTGTTCGACCGCGTGCTGCTGACCGTGCACCCGGCCGATTGCGCGGTGCGCGATGCCTATGCGGCCAAGCTGCTGAGCACCGCGCCGGCCGACCCGCGCCCGACCGGCTCGCGCGTGCCCACGAGCCCGGCGGACCTGATGCTGCGCATCGTCAACCAGATGGTGGACGGCTACCTGGACCTGCGGCGCGAGCTCACGCGCCAGCTCGACCACTGGCAGGCCGAGCTGCTGAGCCCGCGCACGCGCTTCAACAACTGGAGCGCGCTGCTGGAGGCGCGGATGTCGCTGCACCACCTGGACGAGATCTGCGAGGACCAGCGCGCTGCCATGCAGGACTGGACCGATGCGCTGGAGGCCTGGCCCGACGCGGACACCCCCGCCGGCCAGCGCGAGCGCGACCTGCTGAAGGTACGCAGCCGCGACGTGCTCGAGCACATCGAGCGCGTGGTGCACCATGTGCGCCGCCTCGAGCAAAGCGCCGAGACGGCGGTGCAGATGCACTTCTCGGTGCAGAGCAACCGCACCAACGACATCATGCGCACCCTCACCGCGCTGACCGCCATCTTCCTGCCGCTGAACCTGATCACCGGCTTCTTCGGCATGAACTTCGAGTTCATGCCGCTGATCCACCACCAGGCGGCCTTCTGGTGGACCGTGGCCCTGATGGTGGCCGTGGCCATCGGCACCGGGCTGGTGTTCTGGCGCAAGCGCTACCTGGCCCGCACCGGGCGCTAGAAAGAGCCCCCCGGTTCCGCCACTGGCGCCCGTGGAAGGGCCGCTTTTTGCCTTGGGGCGGCCCGGCGGCAAACAAACCCCCACGCTCCGCCGCTGGCGCGGGTCGCTGCCCCCCGAGGGGGCCGCTTTTTGCCTTGGGGCGGCCCGGCGGCAAAAAAATACCGGGAAGGTCTGGACAGACCCTCCCGGCATGGCCGCCCCGCGGGGTGCGGGGCACGGGGGCCGGCGTCGCGGCTCAGAGGAAGTTCGCTTCGCCTTCGACGATCTGCCCCAGGCGCACGGCTTCCTTCGTTTCGGCGCGCACCGTGGCACGCGGCACGCTCGACTGGACACGCGCCGCTACGCGCGAACCGGCGGGCTCGAAGCCCGGGTTGCGGGCCTTCTGCACGCCCTCGACGCGCACTTCGGCACGGGTGCGGGTGGAGTCGATGTGCTGGGCGAACTGCGTGCTCAGGTCGGCCTCGCCGGCATGGGCGCCAGCGGCGGCCAGGGCCGCGAAGGCGGTGACAGCAAAGAATTTGGATGATTTCATGATTGTTTTCCTTTCAAAAGCCAAAAGAACCTCTAACTGAGAGGAACCTCGGGGCCCGCGGCCGGTCTGTCCCGGCTGCAGCCTCCGATGAGGCCCTCTCATTCAGGCCTGCGAACCTGCATTCCTGTGACAAGCAGATGCGCGCGGAGTTGCCGGTTTAAACAGGTCCAAACCGAACCAGTGTGTTTCGGTGGCGGAAACAATGGATACGCTTGAACTGATACGAACCTTCCGTGAAGTCGCCTCGCGCGGCAGCTTTTCCATGGCGGCGCGGGCGCTGGACGTCTCCAGGGCCAACGTCAGCAAGTACGTGGCCGAGCTCGAAAGCCGCCTCGGCGTGCGGCTGCTCAACCGCTCGACCAGGACCGTGAGCCTGACCGACGCGGGCAGCCTGCTGCTGGCGCGCAGCACGCCGCTGATGGAAATGATCACCCTGACCCAGGCCGAGCTGCAGCAGCGCGCGCGCCAGCCCAGCGGCCGGCTGCGCCTGACGGCGCCGCACGGGCTGGGCCAGACCGAGCTGCCCGCGCTGCTGGGCGAATTCATGACGCTCTACCCCGAGGTCTCGATCAGCCTCGACCTGAGCAACCAGGTCATCGACATGATCGACGAAGGCATCGACATCGCGCTGCGCGTGGGCCGCATCAGCGACGCCAACCTGATCGTGCGCAAGCTGCAGCGCGTGGAGTTCGCCGTGTGCGCCACGCCAGGCTACTGGGCGCGGCGCGGCATCCCGAGCCACCCGGACGAGCTGGCCGACCACGACGCGCTGACCTACTCGCTGGGCAACAGCGCCGAGTGGCGCTTCGAGATCGGCGGCCAGCTGCACGGCGTGCCGCTGCGCAGCCGCATGGAGGCCTCGGACGCGGCGCCCCTGGTAGGCGTGGCCCTGCAGGGGCTGGGTGTCGTGTACCTGCCCCGGATCATGGTCCAGGCGCACCTGGCCAGCGGCGCACTGCAGGCGGTGCTGGACGGCTATTCGCCCGGCGACGTGTGGCTGTACGCCGCCTATGCCCAGCGGCGGCACAACAGCGCCGCGCTCAAGGCGCTGCTGGCGTTCCTGGAGGCGCGCTGGCACAAGGAGGCCTGAGCGGGCGCCGGGCGCGCCCGCTCAGCGCAGTCCGAACAGCCCCGCGGCGTTGTCCCAGGCGATGCGCCGGGCCGTCTCGGCCGGCAGGTCGCCCAGCCAGGCGCGGTAGCCCTTCATGAGCTCGTCGTAGGCCTCCCAGCGCTGGTTGACCCAGGTGTCGGAGCCGATCATGAAGCGCTGCGGATGCTTGAGCAGCAGCGCGCGCCAGGGCGCGCAGAGCCGGCCGCCCTCGCAGGTCAGGCCGGGACGGTAGGACAGCTCGCCCATCAGCTGCGGGTACTTGCCCAGTAGCGCCTCCACGCGCTCCACGGGCGCGCCGCCGATGCCGGTGTGGGCCCAGATCAGCCGCGCCTCGGGCGCGTGCGCCATCAGCAGGTCGATCGCGGCGTCATCCACATGGGCCAGCACGGCCAGGCCGTTCTGCTGCGCGAACTGCATCAGCTTCCTCGCCACCGGGCCGTTGGCATTGGCGCTGTCGTACAGGTGGAACTCGCCGATGCCCCGGTAGGGCCCGGCCTCGGTGCCGCGCGCGAACTCGGCCTGCACCATGCGGTAGATCGATTCGTCGCGGAACCAGCCGCTGTAGTCCTCGCGGTTGCGGTACAGCCGGATGAAGGGCACCACCGTCACGCCGGCCGCCCGCGTCTCGGCGCGGGCCGACGCCAGCGCCAGGGTGCCGTCGTTCGGGCGCGAGTTGGCAACGATGGCCTTGACGCCGTTGCGCTGCAGGCGCGCCATCACCTCGGCCAGCGGGTAGGGCGAGCGCGCCTCGATGTTGTAGTGCAGGTGGGTATCGAACAGCGGGCCGCTGTAGTCGGCCGCCACGGCCGGCGCTGCGGCCGCTATCAAAACAAGAGCTGCCATTGCCCACCGCACCTGGGCTGTGGCCCTGAAACGACCTCCAACCGGGCGGGCGCGCGCACGGGCGACGCCGGGCGGCGGCGCGTGAAGGGGCTGCGCAGCCATGGGCGATCGGCTCCCTGCCTCTCAGCCCAGGTGCTTGCTGAAGAAGGCCAGCGTGCGCTCGCGCGCCAGCTTGGCGGCGGCGGCGTCATAGGAGCCGCGCTGGTCGCAGTTGAAGCCGTGGTTGGCCGGGTAGATGTGCAACTCGACCTCGGGGTGGGCCTTGCGGAAGGCCTCCACGCCGTCCAGCGGGATCGAGTGGTCGACCTCGCCGAAGTGCGCCAGCACCGGGCATTTCGCCTGGCGCGCGATCTCCTCGGGCGCGGTCACGCCGCCGCCGTAGTAGGCCACCGCCGCGCTCAGGCCCGACAGGGCGCTGGCCGATTGCCAGGTCAGCAGGCCGCCGAAGCAGTAGCCCACGATGCCGACCTTACCGGCGCGGGCGCCATACTGGATCGCAGCCTGGATGTCCTGCAGCACGCCGGGCGCGGGCAGGGCCTGCACCGCGGCCTTGAGCGCGATGCCGGCCTGGATGTCCTCGGGCGTGTAGCCCATGTCGACGCCGGGCTTGACGCGGTGGAAGGTCGAGGGCGCGATCGCCAGGTAGCCGTCGGCCGCGTAGCCGTCGGCCACCGAGCGGATGTGCGAGTTCACGCCGAAGATTTCCTGCAGCACCACGACCGCGCCCTTGGGGCTGCCTGCCGGCTGCGCCACGTAGGCGGGAAAGACGAAGCCGTCGGCGGCCTTGAGATCGATGAAATTGCCCATGATGGTCATGTTCCTTCTTGCGTCAGGTTGATTGAATCTTGCGTTCCACGAAATCGAGCCGGTCCTGGCCCCAGAAAATCTCGCCGTCCACCACATAGCTGGGCGCGCCGAACACGCCCGCGTCGATGGCGGCCTGCGTGTTGGCCTCGTAGCGCTCCTGCGCCGCCTGGCTGTAGGACTGCTCGAGCCGGCCGGCGTCGAGCCCGCATTCGGCCAGCAACTCGGCCAGCACTTTCGCGTCCGCGATGTTACGCTCCTGCGCCCAGACGGCGGCGAACACCGCGCCGGCGATCTTCAGCGCGGCCTGCGTGCCGTCGTGCAGGTCCACCGCGATGATCAGGCGCGCCGCATCGTCGCTGGCCACGGGGAAATAACGCGGGTGCAGGTTCAGCGGCGCCCCCAGCAGCTCACTGTAGCGCCGCAGCTCCACCAGACGGTAGGCCTGGCGCTGCGGCGCGCGCTTGGCCAGCGGCAGGCCGCCGGAGATCGGGAACACCTTGCCGCCCAGGTCCACCGGCAGCACCCGCAGCTGCGCCCCGGCTGCGCGGACGATCTCCAACAGCCGGCCGTGCCCCAGGTAGGTCCAGGGACTGTGCGGGGCAAAGTAGTAGTCGACGCTGCGGCTCAAGACGGTCTCCTTGGTGATGTAATGCGCTGTGGCGCGCGGGCCGTGTTTATCACGCCGCCTGCGTTTTTAACCGAGTGGGCGACTTCCTGCAGGAGACGGGTCTTGGACAAGGTGCTACTCATCACCGGCGGCGGCCGCGGCATCGGCGCCGCCACCGCGCTGCTGGCGGCCCGCCAGGGCTGGACCGTGGCCGTGAACTACACGCGCCAGCCGGCGGCGGCCGAGGCGGTGGTGCGGCAGATCGGCGCCTTGCCCGGCGGGCGCGCCATCGGCGTGCAGGCCGACGTGGCCCACGAGGACCAGGTGCTGGCGATGTTCGAGACGCTGGATGCCCGCTTCGGCCGCCTGGATGCGCTGGTCAACAACGCCGGCGTGGTGGACGTGCCGGCGCGCGTGGACGGCATGTCGGCGCAGCGCCTGCAGCGCATGTTCGGGATCAACGTGATCGGCTCGATGCTGTGCGCGCGCGAGGCGGTGCGGCGCATGAGCACCCGGCACGGGCGCGGCCAGGGCGGCGCCATCGTGAACCTGAGCAGCGCGGCCGCGCGCCTGGGCTCGCCCGGCCAGTACGTGGACTACGCGGCGAGCAAGGGCGCGATCGACACCTTCACCCTGGGCCTGGCCAGGGAGGTGGCGGCCGAGGGCATCCGCGTCAACGCGGTGCGCCCCGGCATCATCGACACCGAGATCCACGCCTCGGGCGGGCTGCCCGAGCGCGCGCGCGAGCTCGCGCCCCAGGTGCCGATGCAGCGCGCGGGCACGGCCGAGGAGGTGGCGCGCGCCATCGTCTGGCTGCTGGGCGACGAGGCCGGCTACACCACCGGCGCGCTGCTGGACGTGGCGGGAGGCCGCTGATGGACATCAAGCCGCTCGTCACCCTGCTGGCCATCGTCAACCCGCTGGCCTGCGTGCCCTTCTTCATCCACTACACCCAGGGCTTCAGCCGCGCCCAGCGCCAGCGCACGGTCTGGATCGCCTCGTTCAGCGCGTTCGCGGTGATCGCGGCCAGCGCGCTGCTGGGGCTGCAGATTCTGGCGTTCTTCAACATCTCGCTGGCCAGCTTCCAGGTCGGCGGCGGCATGCTGCTGCTGACCTCCTCGCTGAGCATGCTGCAGGCCCAGACGCCGCAGACCAAATCCACCCCGGCCGAGCTGCAGGACGCGGCGGAAAAGGCCGCGGTGGGCGCCAGCGTCGCGGTGGTGCCGCTGGCCATTCCGCTGCTGACCGGGCCGGCCACCATGTCCACGGTGGTGATCTATGCCGACAAGGCCAAGAACTTCTTCCAGCTCGCCACGCTGGTGGGCTACGGCGTGGTCATCGGCCTGGCCACCGCGCTGTGCTTCTCGCTGGCCTCGCCGATCGCGCGCGTGCTGGGCAAGACCGGCATCAACGTCATGACCCGGCTGATGGGCCTGATCCTGGCCGCGCTAGCGGTGGAGGTGATGAGCGACGGGCTGCTAAAGCTGTTTCCGGCCCTGGGGCGCTGAGCCGGCCGGCGGCGCGGGCGCGGCGGCGTCTCCCAGGTCGAACGGCGGCGGCGCGCCGTCGAGCAGCTTGATCAGCTGGTTGCTGGTGTTGCGCAGCCGCTGCGCCATCAGCTGCGTGAGCTTGACCAGCAGCTTGGCGCCCACCGCCGGGTGTTCGCGGATCAGCTGCGCGATGGCGTGGCGGGTCAGCACGCCCGCCTCCACCTCGTCCAGCGCCACGCAGCTGGCGTAGCGCAGCTCGCCGTCGAGCATGGACATCTCGCCGATGGCCGCGCCCTGGCGGATGACGGCAAGGCGCGAGACCTCGCCGCGCGGGCCGCGCTTGGTCACGTCCACCGTGCCGCTGAGCAGGAGCATCATCCACTCGCCCACGTCGCCCTCGGTGATCAGCACCTGGCCGGGCCGGGCGCGCAGCAGCAGCATCGCGCCGCCCAGGGTATCGGCCTCGGCGACGGTGAAGTCCTCCAGCAGCGCGGCGCTGCGCAGCAGCTGCGGGCCGCGCCGGGACATGCCGTCGCAGCGGCCGCACACCTCCAGCCCGGCGCGGCGCAATTGCTCTTCGGTTCGGCTGCTCATGGCGTGGGCCTTTCTGGCTCTCGGCCTCTCAGGGCACCTGCTGCAGCCAGTCGGCGATCTCGCCGACCGCCGCGTCGGCGGCGGCGGTCAGGGCGCGCACGCCGCCGGGCGCGTCGGCGCTGGGGGCCGGGCGCTGCGCGATCACGCTGCGCTGGGCCAGGATGCGCTCGCCGCCCGGCGTGCTCTCCACCAGGGTGGCGCGCAGGCGCAGCAGGCCGATGCTCTGGCTGGCCGATTCGAACAGCTGGCTGAACTCCTCCAGCTCGATGCGCAGCGTGCGCGGCAGCGCGCCGTTGCCGCGGCTGAGCGCGGCCGCCTCCTCCGGGCTGAGCAGGGTGCGGCGCTGCCCCAGCGTCTCGCGCAGGCGCTGGCGCAGCAGCTGCGGCGGCGGCATGCTCCAGCGCGCCTGCGCATAGGGACGCAGCTGCTGGGCATCGGCATAGCCCAGGCGGTACAGCACGGCGGTGCTGTCCAGCGGGCCGCCGGCCTCGATGTCGGCCAGCGCCAGCGGCGCCAGGGGCGCCATGCGGTTCGTGGGCGGCGTGGCCAGCAGGCCGGGGCCGAAGTCGTACATCACCGGGCGCACCGGCTTCTCGGGCAGCGCGCAGCCGCCCAGTGCAAGAGAAAAAACGGCTGCAAGGCAGACGGGACGAGCAGTGAAAGCTATGGAATTCATAGCATCCCGCAGGCGGTGGCGATAGCTCATGGGGTTCCTCCCGGCGCCACGAAGCCCGGCTCGCCCGGGCCGGGCGGGGCCGCGCCGTTGCCGAAGATCAGCGATTGCGGGTTGTCGTTGATGCCGTTGGCGGCGCGGCTGAGCTGGCGCACGGCGCGCGAGGTTTCCTCGGTGACGCGGTTGACCCGCGGCAGCGTGGCGGCGTTGAACGAGTCGGCGGCATGCGAAAGCGCCTGCGAGCCCTCGGCCAGGCGGTCGATGGGGCCGTCCTGCGCATTGAGGCGGCGCGCGGTGCCGCCGATCTCCTCGGAGGTGGCCTGCAGCGAGCGCAGCGTCCTGCCGGCGTCGGCGGCCAGCGGCGCCACGGCCGCCAGCGCCGGATCCAGCCGCTGCGTCAGGGTGGCGCCGAGCTGCGTCGTGAGCCGGTCGACGCCACCGGCCGCCTGGCCGATGCTGTCCATGGCGCTGCCGATGCGCTTCTGGTTGTCGTCGCCCAGCAGCTGGTTGACGCGGCGGGTGGCCTCCTCCACCTGGGCCAGGATCTTCTCGCCCTGGTCGGTGAGCTTGGACAGCAGCGAGGGCTGCAGCGGGATGCGCGGCGGCTGCGCGTCGTTGACCGGCAGCATGACCCGGGACGTGCCCTTGTCGTCCAGCTGCACGAAGGCCAGCCCGGTCACGCCCTGGTAGCTCAGCGTGGCGAAGGTGGACTGCGTGAGGGGCGTGCCCTCGTCCACCGCGATGCGCACCCGCACGTTGCCGGGCACCAGCGGATCGAAGCCGATGTCGGTGACCTTGCCCACCGCGATGCCGCGGTAGCGCACGGACGCCTGCGGCTGCAGGCCGGAGACCGCGTCGCGGGTGGACAGCTCGTAGACGTGGCTCACGCCGGTGTCGCGCGTGAGCCAGACGGCCAGCGCCACCAGCAGGGCCGTGACCACCAGCACGAAGATGCCGGCGGCCAGGGCGTGGGCTTTGTTTTCCATGGGATCCTTTCTATACCGCGAAGGGGTATTCGCGCAACAGTTCCATGGCGCGCTGGCCGCGTTCGCCGAGGAAAAAATCGTGGATGAACGGGTGCGGGAAGGCGATCACGTCCTTGGGCGGCCCGCTCACGATGACTTTCTGGTCGGCCAGCACGGCGATGCGCGTGCTGAGCTCGAACAGCGTGTCCAGGTCGTGCGTGACCATGACCACGGTGAGGCCGAGCTCGCGGTGCAGCGAGCGCAGCAGGGTGCAGAAGCCGTCGGAGCTCTCAGGGTCGAGCCCGGCGGTGGGCTCGTCCAGCAGCAGCAGCGGCGGGTCCATGATGAGCGCGCGCGCCAGCGCCACCCGCTTGACCATGCCGCCGGACAGCTCCGAGGGCATCTTGTGCGCATGCTCGGGCCCGAGCCCGACCATCTGCAGCTTGACCAGCGCCGCGTCGTGGATCAGCTCGGCCGGCAGCGTCTTGAGCTCGCGCAGCGGAAAGGCGATGTTCTCCAGCACGCTGAAGGCCGAGAACAGCGCGCCCTGCTGGAACAGCATGCCCACGCGGCTGGCCGCGCCCCGCTCGCCCAGGCGCGAGGCCGGCTGGCCCAGCACGCTGATG
>Ga0116227_10009449_pt1 | contig 17693 bp, 6 predicted proteins | sample S1TSphgellanicum_FD_89693 | JGI IMG/M metagenome (GOLD analysis project Ga0116227, IMG submission 89693) | Host-associated microbial communities from peat moss isolated from Minnesota, USA - S1T2_Fb - Sphagnum magellanicum MG | ecosystem: Host-associated > Plants > Peat moss > Unclassified... | reverse complement strand
TTTGAATGCATTCAATTGAATTTTCCTTCCAAACCCCTTTTTGCAATTTGTTTGAATTTCCAACAACAATATGTACCCACCAAAAATTCAATAATATTGTTCACATTTTAGGTCTCAAAATTATGAAATCAACTTTATTAAATCGAACTTGGTGAGGCTTTCCAATAATACCAAGAACACCCCCAACTTTCAATATAGTTTTCAATTTTGGTTTTCAAAAACTTCAATGAAAAATTGGTTCAATAATCAAGAGATTCCACACTGAAACTCCAAACATTTTAAACCAAGTCATTGCACCCCTATTCAATAAGAACTTTTTCATGACAAGTTCCATAACATAACCTAAAGCACTATGGTTTATTATTGAATTTTTATGAAAAAACAAAACAAACTACCTTCCTTCCTAGATAAATAAGGTAACATGTGTTGTTGGCCCCAAATGTGAACACACTCAACTCATTTTCCCTTCTAAACCCAATTTGTTGTAATTTGTTTCAATTTTCAATAGCAAAATTCATTCAAAATTCAATATCTTCCACGCCTTAAATATGAAAATTATGAAATAAATTTCATTAAATCTAATTTAGCGATTATTTTCCAACAATGCCAAGGACACTTTTGGATTCGAGTAAAATTTCTATATTTGATTTTATTAATGTTTATTAAGAAAATAGTTTAGTAATCAATAACTTTTGCATTGTAGCTCCAAAACATTTCAACCCAAGTCAGTGCACCCCTATTCATTGTTAGGTTTTCAAAGATATCAATAGCATTATATGAAGTAATTTGGTTTAGGAAATTTCAACATGATAAAATAAAACAAAATAAAACAAATTATCTACCTTCATTAATAAATTAAATTATGTGTAAATTATCTTTGTATAAAATGAATGGTTTATGAATTATGAAGGCACACAAATAATAAAATTTGATTGAAGGAAATTTTGAAATATAAATTTGTAATAATGTGCATGTTCATTGCACTTAATTATTATTTATGTGTAAATTGGATTTTAGTTTACAACATATCAAATAATGATACATAATTGATATTTTTTGTGGAACTTTAATGTTTATTAATGTTTATAGACATAATATCTCAATATTTTCTTTAAATTGTAGTAAAAATTCATTAAACATTAAACTACATGTAAATTCTATTTATGGAAATGAATGTTTATGTATAATGCAATTTTTTTGTGTGCATATAAATATTTAATTTTAATTTCAGAATAAAATTTAAGGAAATTTTGAAATATGAGTTTGTAATAATGTAAGTTCAATATATATAATTTATTATTATTTTGTAAATCAAATGTTAATTTACAACAAATCAAGTAATCATATATAATTCATATTTTTTTGGAACTTTAATGTTTATTCATTTTTTTACATATGATGTCTTAAAATATTTTAAAATTTGCAATAAATATTCATTAATTATTAAGGTACACGTAAATGTTTTTTATATCCATGAATGATTACATGTATGATGAATTTTTTTGTGCATATAAATATTGCACTTTAATTTGAAAATAAAATTTTTAAAAATTCTGAAATATAGGTAAACTTAATAAAGTGTATGTTCAATACATGGGTAATTTATAATCTCTATGTAAATTCAATTTTAGTTTACAACATATCAAGTAAAGATATTTAGGTAATTTTTAAAACTATGTTCAATAAAAGTGTATTTTTTTCATCTATTAAAATTATTTAATTATTTATGATTTAATTATTATATTTTAAATAATAATTAGTAAATATAATTAATAAATTATCATATAATTTCAGAAATTATTTTATTTAACACTACTATACTATAAAATATTTTTTCTTATTTAATGTTTATTATACTAGGTCATTTAATAATGATTATTGTAATTAAAATATGATATAAAATATATTATTGAATATTTATATTTGAATTAATTCTTTGTTTTATGAAATGTTAATAAGAATTTATAATGAATCTCGAATTTTAAAAAAATTCAGTGATAATAATTAATAAATAAATAAATACATTTAATTGCTGATTTTTCAAAAAAAAACTAATCACCATATTATTTAATAAATGATGATAGTATGTTTAATTATTTAATTATACAACTATGTAGTTAAAAATAGTTAATGAATAATTACTAAAAATAATTAAAGTAGCTAGACCTAGGCTAGGTAGATTATTAGTTTAGGTCTAGGCCTAACTAAGCTTAGACTAGTTTGTACATCTAGATTACAACTATTTGAATTGTAATTAAGTTGCAATTGGTTACAACAAGGGTAGATAGCAAATGGTACTCTATCACCAAACACTTTCAAATTTTCCCTCATTTTAACACCAAATTGAACATTTTTTATGTCATTGGAAGCACAAAACAGAAAGCTACAAATGTCCTTTGAAACGCAAAAGCAAAGGAACAAAGTAAAGAACGCAAGAAGAGAAAGAGTGATATTTTGTCTCAAATTTTGTCTCTAGACCCCCTTTACTTCTAGCAACTATATCTATTCATTTTTCATTCATTTTGAACAATTTCAAATGCTACAAATGTGTTATCTCAAAATCTATAAAACTTGTTTAAAGTGAAAACTCAAGAAAACAATATTTGAAGAGTTGAAACTTCAAAATCATATTGAACATTTATGAAAAAATCCAAAGCACAACCCCCTTCACTTTAAAAAGGCATATCTTGCTCATTTTCCATTAGATTGTAGTGTTTTTTTATATATTTGGATACGCCAGGTGGAGGATTACAAAATTGTTATAAGTTCCAAACCATGGACAAGAGATTTATAATGATCCAATATTGTTAAATGTTTGGTGATAGGTGTGTTTTCCCTAGGTTACAACTAAAACTTTTATCCCATATTGTTTAGTTTCCATTCCATGAATCCAAACTATATAAAGGAGTGCATTGAGATTATTGGAAAACACAATAAACATGAAAATATAATAGCCATTTGGGATGAGCCAATCAAAAAGGTTCAACCTTAAAGGCTAAACCAAATGAAATAAAACTTCATTTACTAATTGCCATGTGGTTTAGGTCTAGGCCTAACATAGGTGCCTAGATTTAGCCCTAATTTAAGCCTAAATTAAATGGCCTATGTTTAGGTTTAACCTAGGTGCCTAGGTTTAGAGCTAACCTATTTTTAAACACCATGTGGCCTAAACTTTTGATGTGGATGTGCCATGTGTCATTTAATTATTTGTTGACCCCAAAATTTGTGAACATGCCACATGTCATTTAACTATGCATTGATCCCATAATTTATAATTGTGCCACGTGTTAACATTGTCAGTGTGCCACATGTCACCAAACCACTGGCCAAATGTTCAATTTATATAGTTGCAACCTAGTTGAAATGTTCAATTTACATAATTGTAACCTAGTTGAAATTGTAATTATATTTTTGGCTGATGTCATGCTTAGTTAGTAAATGAAGTTCATCCATTAGTTGAATGCAATTGACAACATCCCTCGATTATATTGGTAGAATAATTTTCAACTAAATTGGTAAGTAGTGGCACATAGTGGCTATTGTTTTGGTGTTGACACGTGGCATACACTTTCGACTATAATTTCACTTTCGACTTGTACTTTTCGACATTACTGGTTAATAGTTGCAAAAATATTTCCCAATTACAAAAAATCAATTGTAACTATATGTTTCAACTTGGTTTATAGTTGAACAATAGTTGAAAACATAGTTGCAAAAGGGGGGGTTTTCTATTAATGACTTTATGAACATAATGATTTGGATCATCCATTTAGTTGAATTGTACTCGAAATTTTTATTATGGTGCACATTCACAAATTATGAAGCCAATTTGCACCCATAGGCAAACTTTAGGTAGTATTATTTTTTAAAAGTTCTGGCAATTCAAGATTGACCAAACGATGTTTAAATAATGTTTAAATAGTGATTAAAAATGTTTAATTTTTTTTACCACTAATTATATAATGCTTAATTTCTTTTTTCAATATTATGTATTCATTGGATTATTTTCAAGTTTATCCAAATGGGTGAAAACATGGCAAAATGAACCAACAATTCAATTTGTAACATAAATGGAAAATGGCCACCATCATAAGAAAAACACAATTTTACAACTAGTCCTTACGACTAACATTTAGTCACAAGTGACATATAAAATTAAAATTTGGCTAATCATTTTCAAAAACTTGTGTGCAACCATAATCATTAACAACATAGATTTTGGATGGAAGAAAAAAAACTAACAAAATATAATTTCATCTTTTAATTATCGTATATGTATGGTTGTTTGTGACTACCATGTAATTAATTTGGTCAACATTAGCATCAAATTATGTGTTTGTCACATGACAATATTGTTAAACATTTCCACAAAAAAAATGTAATCTTGAAAAAATCATGATCATCACAAAGTAGGTTGTGATTAAAAAATTTATCCCATATATTTTATCCTTTCCAATTTTGTAAACTATATAAGTAACATGCACCTACTTATAAGCTTACATACCTATTTAATTACCCACCCTAGTCCTACTATATGAATTACTTACTCACCTAATTATCATACCTACCTACCTATCACTTAACCTACTTACTTACCTCCTATCTACCTACCTATTAAGCCCTAGAAATTAATCCATTAATATATTTTATAAAATACATGCAATACATTTCCAATATACCTCCAATATAACTTTTATATAACCTTCATGTACACCCCTAGAAATATAACCTAAATCTAGTCATAATATGCCTTAATGTACCTTTAAAAACTAGGTTCACAAATTAGTTGCAAATAAATGTTGGTTCTTAATGTGACCAATAGGGCATAAATTTTTATCGGTGGATGAATAAAACTTTAAATGTCATCCACATGGAGGAATCAATAGGTCAATAGTTGTAACATAGTCACAAGATGACCAAAAAATGTCAAAGTCGGTAAATAGTTGCAAAAATAGTCACAAATGACGTAGCTACATGTAGTCACAAATAGAATGGTCACATTTTGATAGATTTCTTCTTGTGTAGGTCTTGGTATATTGTTGAATTTTAGTTCAATGATTATTATGAACATGTTCTCAAACTTTGTTACAACTATATTTAAAACTCACATGTTTAAATTAAGTTTGAGTAGATGCATCAAAACTCAAGCATTTGTCACAACTTACAAAATAAGTTGCGAGTAGATGAAATATTGAATTTCTTCTATTTTAAAATCAATGGCATAAAAAAATGTACTTGTGAACATTCAACTTTTTCATTTTAAAAAATATATTCAACTTCTAATGTAAAAGTAAAACATAACACAATATTCACCAATTATTTTCATTCATACTTGTTACCTATTTTTATTATATCAAAGTTCCTCAAAATTTGTATCCAACTACATAAATTTTACATTCAACATGCCATGTTTTCATCATGAGACTTTTAAAGTTTGAATTTATTTTCTTGTGTTTATGTTGAAAATATTATATTTAAAAATTAGATTTTGAATGAAAGTAATTATTGGTCTACTTTTATACACTAGGACCCAAATGTCATATTGATTTATTTTTAAAATGTATAAATTTCTTGATCATTCACAAAACTTGGAATTAAACATGATTTTTAATCATGTAAACTTAAACATGGGTTATACATGAGTGATTCTTCAATTTGTGAATGTACCTTATGAACCATCAATTGAAATGTCAACATTTTGAAAATTAATGACGAGTGAAATTTATTAAAACACCATAATGATCTTGTTACATATAACATGCCAAAATCATGACATAATCCAATTTCAAATTTAATGTGAAGGTGTCTCAACCACCATTTGGTGCAATTTTGATTTCATATCATACACAACATAATGTTTAGGGGTAGATGCAAATTGTGATGGCTCACTTTTGTGATGAAACAATGTTTTTTACATGGGTACCCTTTATTCAAATGCATTTGGTGATTAGTATATTTTTAAATCTTCTAATTGAGACTTGGATCTAAATTAACAATTTCATTATGAAGAGAACTATGTGGTTATTTATTAATAAAAAACTCATTTGTTAGTAGTAATGGACTTTTGAAGTCAAAAGATATGGATTAGTCATCTAATTAGAACATCACAAAATGGAATTTTTTTTATTGATTCACATTCCAAACTTGTTATTGGGACTCAATATATAATGTAATATAAGATGATAAATTCATATGATTAATCTTTTTTTTTTGAAAACCTTAATCGTTTAATAATTAAGGACTTTTGAATGGTTAAAATTTGGCCATATTTTCATAAGTCCATATGCGTTGCAATTTTTTGTTCCAAAATCATATTTTTTGAAAGCTTTACATGGGCCATTATTCATATGGATTTTGTGGGTTTTCTTTTTAGGACTTCCAAATTAAAAAATGACACTAGCTACATTAAATACAAGTTTTCACATAGATTTGGGAAAGTTTGTAGGTGATTTAACATGTATTATCCAAAGATTATAATGATAACATTTTTAAAGTAATAACCATGTCCATTTGAATCAATTAAAATAGGGATGCTAGTTCACAAGCCTACAAGCATGAACATGAGCACAAGAACAAGAGCAAATTTTTTTAATAATATTTTGCCCATGTGGACATAATATTTGAAAAATATTCTTTGACACATAAGATAATATCTTTGCTAATGTGGAGGAATATTTTGCCATGTGTCCATGGATGAATGATTTTTATGGATGAAAAAATGGAGAAAAAATGGATGATTTTATTCTAAATGTTGCCAACAAATGTTATTTTTTCAAAAAATTGAACAAAAAAAAGGGTCGAAACAATTTATGTTGGTTTCTTTCAACACAAATCTACAAATGAAGTGTTCAAATCACAATTTAAAGCCATACTTCATATTTCCTTAATATCAAATATATTCAAGTTTTGTAACATCTAAACCATGTAGAATGTTAAATTAAATCCAATAAACCCACCAAGAGATATGTGCTAATCCAAACATTGACTATTCACCACCAAAAGGCATGTGCTCATTAGGAATAAAGACAATATGAAACAACCCATGACACTTCACATTGTGTACATCGGTGAGCATGTTTTTTTATAATTTTTTCGTTCACTTTCTCAACCTCTAACGTTTAACACGATTCTTGCTACTTGTAGAATCAAATTACATCTTTTTCCTATACTACTAATTTTCCCGATCTATATAACAAGCCTTTATTTTACAATAGTTAAAAGAAAATTCTCACCAATTTTCACATCAAACACATTGGAATCAATTATTGAATATACACTAATTTCAAGCATACTTGAGAAAATATGTCAACAAAACCTTGGGAATGTCAAAGAGATGACAATTGGTTATTCCCCCTCCAACATTTGCTAAAAATCAAAACATGGGGAAAAGAATGGAAAAAAAAAAAAAGACAAAACAGATGAATGGGCGGCTTGACAATGGGCAAATGCAGAGTTAGACCAAGAAAGTCTTACAATACTGAAACAAATTATAAACATTCCAAAGGAGGATATGGAAAACTACCACTAGGTGATGTTTACACATGCCATGGATTTTCTTAAAGAGCTCACAAGTTTGAAAAAACCCATTCCAGAACACTTTTTCACAAATTTACTAAGCAATTTGTTGACAAAGAATTTAGTAACCTTTGGAAACCTACTATCAACAAAATTCTTGAAACCTCGAAGATGACTCTATGCAATTCCAAGCAAGCGAACAATCGCCATAGGATTTAAGGACCAAAGTTTTAAAACCACTAGTGAATCGTTAAATGATAGGGCTGGCAATAAAACCACAAGATGTGTATGATAGTTGAAAGAAACGACATATCAACAATTGAAGGAGGAAGAAGAATACTATTGTTTACAATACATTGTGAAACAATGCAAATGTTTAAATGAATATTGGTTGAAGTTGAACACTAAAATTGATTATTGAAAAAATCAAGTGAACTAATGTTGAAACAAAATGTTATGAAAAATATGAGAAGTAGCCACAATAAACTCTCATGAGCACCACTAGATTTGGATATGTTCCCAATGGTAGAAAGAAGGGATCTCAAGACTATAAATGTAAAGATGCAGGTAATGAATAATGGGGATATTCTAATCATTTGCAATATTATAATATATATAGGATGGTGATGAAAATGTTTTTAATAATGCTTTTGAGCAACCTGCAACGAAAAAAATGTACATGTATGGAGGATATTCATAAGGAAGTTCACCAAGCCATCAACCTAGCCACGTGGCTTTCACAAGGTGAAAAATGCACCAAATTAAATACATCCAATATGTGTAATCTCTAATCCAATTTTTAAAATACACATTGTTAAGATATAAACTTGTTTAAATTGTCCACACGATTGTTTAATTACACTCATGACATATTTAAAAATCTCTTGTACATCCAAATATCAATTAAAATTTGGAAAATGTTTTGAATGTTTCATAGTTGAAATGAAGGTCTATGTAGGAGTGCAATGAAATATAGGAATAATACTTGCTAAAGGGCATGAATTGGACACAAAGCATGTATAAATAATGCAAACAAAAAATGGCACGAAGCCACATTAAGCCCAAGGGCTACTAAAGTGATCATAATTACATGTTACATGCACCATGCATGACACGAATAAGAAACATAATTATTCTGCCAATTATAACGTTTTAGTGTAGTTAGTCCCATCCAAACAGTCCAAAGAATGTTAGATAGTTTTGAAAAGATTATTGAATGAAATAACTAAAGAATGACCCTATAAAAATTTGGCTTTTAGGAGATGTCTACAACTTTGTAACATTGCAAGAATAAAGTTTAATATCCTTCGGTCAACTTCCAAGTAGCAAACACAAAAAACGATTTCTGAGTTGAATTATTCATTTGCACAATGTCATAATATCCATATCCCAAACACTCTTGTTGAACATCGAGAGATTTGGAGTATTACCCATCAATAGAGAGAAAATAGCTAAAGACACTAGTAGAAAAACCCCATTTTTTGACTTGTCTTAGGCGACTAAAAGTGTCTTTTGCGACTATTTTTGATAAAAAATAGTCGCAAAAGACACTTTTAGTCGCCTAAGACAAGTCAAAAAATGGGGGTTTTCTTCTAGTGAGAGTATAAATGAAAAGTTCCAAGGCGAGGTTGGGTAATGGGCATCTTTTAACCACTTGTAGGATTACAAAATATACAAAACAATGATAAAAATGTTTTGCCCAAAGTTTTCAAAGAGCTTGTGACAACCTCCTGGAGATAATCCATGGCCAATACACATGACAAATCAATATTATAAAACGTGGTTTCATAAACAGTGTGACTACCTGCTTGGATTTCAACTTGACAAAAGAATAAACGAATCAATCTTGCTACAAAAGTGGCCAAAAAATGCTTCCAATGCTAACACTAGAAGAAAAACATGTATTTTGGACTAGTCTTTGCGACTAAATTTTAGTCGTAAGAGACATTTTAGTCACCTAAGATAAGTTGCATGTGATAAACTAGTCGTAAATGACAAAGGGTATTGTATAAAGAAAAAGTCAACAAATACATTTCATCCTTTGACTCCATTATATACGTATTGTCACATGCAATTAGGATGTAATTATTTTGGTCACAATTGAGCGCAAATGATGTGTTACCACGTGTCTTAATATTTGATTATTTAAAATATAATAATAATAATAATTTTGAAATAATTTAAGACGTTCAATTCAAATATTTAGATGATCTTATACTATGACACGTGGCCCAATGTAAGTATGCCATGTGACATTTTACAAAATATATATATTAGGTTGGTAGGTAACTAAGTAGGTACATAAATAGATGCCTACAAACCTAGCCTTCATACCAACCTACCTACTTAGGTTAAAAAATAGATAGGTAGGTTCTATTTTCCTAGGTTGAATACCTACTCATATAGGTAGGTACTTAGGTAGGTAGGTGCATAGGTCAACCTAGGTGGGTAGGTCAAACTAGGTACCTACCTAGCTAGGTAGATAAGTAGGTTGGGAAGGTAAGTATTTTTAAAATGTGCATAATTTGTTTTTTTGTTTTGGGTTAACATTTTTGATTAGCCAAACCCATGTGCACAAATTTCTTAATGTGAAATTAGATGACCACACCCCCTTGTTTATATAGTGTTCAAAATAGGAATGAAGAACAAACAATATGAGATAAGTTTTGAAGTTACAACTTCTTCACAAACTAAGTTGTAATTCCAAAACTTTCTTCATGCCTTACTTTCTTAGTTTTTAAATTTCTAAACAATTCAAGTACTAGATAATTAGATAATCATTTAATTAATAATCATTAAATTTACATATATTTAAATTACAAATTATACACTACAAATATCAATATTCATTATCAATTATTTAAATAAACAATAACTTCTTAGTATTTAACAAACTAGCTATCTAGTTATTCACAAGTTATTAATACATAACTCATAAATAATTAAATAACTAAAATGTTTATAAAAAATTTATTACTTTTTAGAATTTGATTGAATATATATAATATATAATATAAAATTAATTTAATGACTATAATTTTAAAATGAACTTTTAAAAATATTTAAAATTATAAGTAATGAATTAATAATTGCTATTAGAAAGCAAATTCTTCCACAAATTTCTTAAAATTTATTATTCAACTAATGACATTAATTATTATATAATTACATTTATTTTTGTAAAAACTATTATAGGTCAAGTATTTTTTTTCTTGATAATTATTAACTATAAATAAAATAATTTGTTAAACATAACATTAATTTTCATAATTACTATAAAATTACTATAAAATATTTATCACAAATGATTAATGCAACATGGAAAATTTGATTTAAAAACCACATAGTTTTTTTAATATTATTATTATATAATAATTCGTGAAATTAAAATTAGTAACATAATTATTTTAACTACATTATAATTTTTCAAAATTTTAATTCAGGTTTGAAGTTATAAATTACAAAGTGTGAATAATTATGTTCAATTAGAAAATAAATATGCACATACTTATTAATTCTTATCTAAAGTAATTACAATGATTTTAAGTAATGTCACATTAATTACATTAATTAATTTTTTCTAATATAAGAATATACATTATATAATATACAAATCTATGTTATAACAATAATTATTTAGTGTAACTTAGATTTAATAAACATAATCATTTATAATTATTTATAAAGTGATTTATTATGGATAACACTAGTAGAAAAAACCCTTAAAACTCAATCAATAATTTTTTGAATTAAAATATAAATTTAAGATTCCAAAATAGAAATTCAGATTTCAAATATCAATTTTTAGATCAAATAAGTTTTTTGAAGTTAAATAACAAATTTCAGAATTGAAATGTCAATTTTCAGATTCAAATATTAATATTCAAAATTAAAATATCCATTTTAAGACTCAATTAATAATTTTCTGAATTGAAATATTAATTTTGAAAATCCAAAATAATAATTTGGAATTCAAATTTCAACTTTTAAATCAATAATTTTTAAATTTAAATTTAAAACTTCAATTTTCAAATATCAAATTTCAAGTTCAAATAAAAATATTTAAAATCAAAACGTCAATTTTTAGACTATTTTTTGAATTGAAATACTACTTTTTAGGTTCGAAAGTAGTAATTTAGAATTCAAATATGAATTTTTAAATCAAATAAGTTTTTTGAATTTAAATAACAATTTCCAGAATTGAAATGTCAATTTTCAGATTCAAATAACAATATTCAAAATTGAAATGTCCATTTTTAGACTGAATAAATAAATTTTCAGACTTGAAGTATTAATTTTGGGAATCCAAAATAATAATTTGGAATTCAAGTTTCAGGTTCAAATCAAATGATTATTTAAAATTTAAATGAAATTTTTTTAGAGTTGAAATATAAAATTTCATATTCATATAAAACTATTCAAAATTAAATTGTCCATTTTAATAATCAATTAATAATTTTCTGAATTGAAATACTAATTTTTGGATTTTGAGAATATTAATTTAGAAATCAAATATCATTTTTTAGATCAAATAAGCCTTTTTGAATTTAAATTGGAAATATCATATTTAAATCAAAAATTTGAAATTCAAATAATGTTTTTAAACAATTGAAATAATAATTTTCAGATTTGAATAAAAAAATTCAAAGTTCAAACATTAATTTTGAGATTCATTATATCAACAATATACATACGTATGCATTATATATATATATATAGTACATACATTAAAATACACCCCTATGTCATTGTAAAATACCTTTAGGGTGCAACTAATTTGGTGACTATTACGACTAATGGGACATATCAACCTATTAATGGATGAAAATAAATGTAAAATCGATCCAACCAATAGGATGAAATTTTTAATAGTTGCATCATAATTGTGAAAATCACCAAAATAGTTGAAATTTGGTCTTGTAATTACAAATATTCCCAAATCTAGTCGCAAACGACTACAAATCGCATGTAGTCATAAATGGAGTGGTTACATTTTGACTAATTTCTACTAGTGTAAAGGCGATGCAAACATTAGTACTTACTTGTAACAGAAAGTTGGATGTTCTTGTATCAACTAGTTCTATTAGTATAAACAATGTTGAAAAGGAGAACTCCCCATTATACTCAAAAAATGTAGTGATGGACTTAGAAAAGGAAATCATGAATCTAGAAGAGACCACCTTAGTGGTTACACCACAATCTACAATAGGTTCCAACAAATTGAACGACCCACCAATGGAACTCAACTTTGCTCAATATGTTAGGAAGAGAATTTGGCAATGCATCTAAAATTGGCAATAATTACAAAGCTTAGCAAGAGAAGTTAACAAGTCCTTGTAGACATGGTTCTTTGAAGCTTTGATGCACTAAAAGATATATTTTGTACAAAGAAAATGTTTTTTGAACTAATATGCATTTTTTGAGTTAATAGAGTAATATGTTTACTATTCTTGAGTAGTGCATATCGGGAGAAAACAACTTTAAAAAATGTGCAGGTTACTTAAGGTAAATAATACAATTGGTTTCAAAACATGCGTCACATTTTGAACTATTTGACACAAGTGATATCCCAAATTTTTCATTTCATTTCCTCTATAATAAAAAAGGATTTTAAATAATTGATTGTCATGTACAAGGTATAACAAGGCATTGCATAAGTTATATTAGAGAATAAAAAAAAGGCCTGGGAGGATGAGCCAACTTGAGAAATGATAATGAATATAAACAAAATATTAAATGATAGACATGCTTCCAAACAACACAAAAAGTTGAAATAATTTTAAGGAAACCCAAAAAATTCTTGCATTCAATCTAAAGCACTTGACTTCAACCTAACCTCTATAATCAATTATCGTAGAAAATAGTCAAATTGAATGGGATGACAATTTTAAACCAAGAAAACTTCCATTGTAGAAGATTTGATGATGGGAGAAAATCTAATATGCATTTTGCAACAACACAAACCATTCAACAGCTAGAATAACATCATTAAAAAGTGATGAAACATTCCATAAGCTTAATCAAAAGAACTGTGGAGACTGTTGGGAGAAACGTTGTAGTCCTATTATGGGAGCTTCAAAATAATAGATCAAAATAGATAAAATAAGATGGATGGAACAACAAAATGAAAAAAAACACTTTCAAGATGTGTATCAAGCAGTGAAGTATTACATAATGAGTGTTTATGTTGTCTTTATCAAAGGATTTATATTTCAATTATAATTTTGAAAGGATTGACATCTAGTTTGAATATATGCGTAGAAATTGAAAAGGAGGGAATGGAGCATATTAAAGAATGCAATAATTTGGAAAATCAAAAATCTTTATTGTTGAAAGAATGAACTTGTCGGTTGAAGCACCAAATGAGGAGGAATCAAAGGAGTACTTCACTCCGCCTCAAAGCCCAAATTGTAATGACGATGGTAGATTATAAAATAATAAGGAAGATCAGTATTCACATAGGAAAATATTGCAAAATGGGAGATTGGATGTCATAGAAGACTAAGAGGAACAATTTAATGCGTGCATTTATTTGAGTGCACAAAAATAACAATTACAACATGGGACAAAAAATAGAAATGATGAAGTCCTTGAAGGATCACATGATCAACTTTATAATGCTCTCCTCGAGGATGAAGCGCTAGTCATTATTGAGGGTGATATTATAAAATTCAATGATAAATAAACAATGTATTGGAAGAATGTGGTGAAATAGACATAGGAGTATGAAATGCATTGAATGTTATAGTGTTTTGGTAATAATTATAGATAGCTTCATAGTACCTTTAAACCTATTGCAAAAGAAAGTTATATTTGAAAAAATTTCAAGTTTATGTTGCTGCGAATAGAAATATTCAGATTCTATAAAATATATTTCTCCTCCCACCTTTTTGTATTGTTTCTAAATGGAACAACTTGGAAAGTATACTAGTAGAAGTGTTGTTTAATGAAGAACTTAAAACCTACTTAGTATAATTCCTTTAGAGAAAGGCAAGATGCATAAGATGCATAAGAAAAACTAATTTATGAAGAATTCATGCAAAGGGATTCAAACAATTGCTACTTTAAGAAGAAAAAGAGAATGGAAAGTCGTGTCACAATTAAGTATAAACGAAATACAATCAAAGGCAAAAAAAGTCCATAAACATCCTAAACATTAGTTTATCTTGCTTCATCATCAATGAAAATCTCAACATAAAAATGGTAACAAGTCCTAAGCTCCAGAGATGGGGGGATGGAGCATAAGTTTGCTAATGCAATTATAGAAGCCTTGGCATATGAAAGCAATATAAAACTTTGACTAGGAGTCTAAAGAAAATTAGGATGAACAAATAATGGCACATGTCATCTTTTTGTTGTTGGCCTTTTTGTATACAAAAAACAAAAAAACATTAAAAAAAAGTTGAAAACATTGAGAAATCTAAATTGCATAATTAAAAACATGCAACTAGACTTACTCACAGTCGAAATTAATTTTGGTTCTCTTTTGGATGGGAAAATCATCATCAAAGTTGAAGCCAAACTTGGTAATATTCTTGCATGATTTTTCATCCAAAAGTGAATTGAGAATTTCATCAAAGATCTTTGAATCGACCTCAAGAGCAAGGATCGGCCTCTTGTGAGCCATATCGACACAACCATGTGCAGTAGTTTCAATTTTTAAGAATTGCATTAAGGATATTCAAGTGTGGTGAGGTTATTAAGGGTTTTTAGCAACTTCATGTTATAATAAGGAATGATGAGCGCACGTGGTTGCATGGGGGTTTTTTTTTTCAAAATTTGATATTAAATGAATGAGGTGTAGGGTTAATTCTTTTCTTCAACAAAAGTTGGTAATCATAGTGTTAAAAATTCAATTGCGTGAGAAATCTTTAGAGGGTTGGGGTTAGAAACAGACGCAAAAATTCATAATGTTCAACAAAATATTAGTCTTGTTTTAATATTTAGTGAGTAGTGTAAATGAGGATGTTTGAGATTCGTGAATTTTTTTTTGTTTGTATATATATGGGTCCCTATAGTTAAGGGGGATGCCAATGAAAGGTCCAATAAAAATAAAAAAATCTTCAAACATTATAAATGTGAGATTAATTTGAGACAACATAACGATAAATAGTGTGATAGGGTGGCAATGGCAACATGGATTTCATGATGAGTGAAGCTTTTATTCAAGTCATGGATAAGCTGTATCAAGAGCTACAATTACATGTTGAATCTTGGGTTATGCCATAGTGATAATTCATAACTGCAGGAAATTTAGGATGTGTCGAATGGTGTGAACTAAGTAATTTGCCTTGTTATTAGGAGGTAATCAATAAATCAGACCATGCAACCAATAATAGTGTCCAACACTAGGAATTGAAGACCATGCAAAGATGAAGATGTTTTCATTTTCATAAAAACCTTTGTAAACAGTTTTAGGTTCATCACTAGAAGTGGGGTCGATTTGTAACAAAATCATTAAGGTGAGAAAGTTTGGAAAAATGCGATAATACTAAGTTCAAGGGGGTTCAATTTTAAAAAGAAGGCGCATTTCTCGCGATTTGGGATCTTCATCACGAAGATGTTGCGTCAACATTAAATCTGGGGACAATTCCCGAGGCAACTTTTCATTCATTTGTGCAATTTGAGGCTCATAAGACATGGTCATATGCGATGCCATGAATTCAAGGAAAAGGAAAAAAATCTTCAATCAAAATCAAATCGACAATGAATGTATGAAAGATTTGTTACATCGAGATGCAAAGTTGTAATTTATAGGTCAAGGAAAAGGAAGGAAAGGCGTAAGTAATGGTCTAGAACCATGGTAATGTAAAATTTTGAGATCAATGAAAAAAAAAGGTTTAAGTAAAATTTATTGGGGGGGGAAAGTGAGAAGAGGTGAAAAGGATGTTTTTCCTTCTCCTTCCATTGGCCATTAAACATCGGAACCTTTCAAGGGCCACCAAACATCGAAACATTTCAAGGGCCACCAACCATTGGTACCTTCCATAGGCCATCGAGTCGGGGTCTTCTTTCACCTCCTTCCTTCTCCTTCTCTTTGAAAGGTGAATTCGGATCACTTGGGGTTCTCTTTTCCGAACATAACTTTCAATTTGAATCTTGAGAAAACTTGTTCCTATAATTTTCCTTGGGAGGAGAAGAATGATTAGTCTTAGTATATGGTGGAAAGAGGTATAATAGATTGGATGATACTAGTACTTTTGAAAGAACGGAAGTGAATAGGGATAGTTTTGAGAACTTGAAAGTTTAAAAAAAATTTCACAAGACCTCTTGGGTTTGTAGTACAACTTTTTACTGATTTGGATATAGAGCTTGAAATTTGGTAGGCATATGTGCCTTGTAGCTAGCTTTCCAATGAGCTAAAAAAAACTAAATTTGGATAACCTATGTGACAAGAACAATATTTTAAGTGACTGGAGGTTTGTTGTTAAGTTGAACATGGTGTCAAATCCTTAAAAATTGGTTTAAATGAGTGACAATTTAACATAAAATTCTAGAATTTGGAGTGTTTGAACTTAGAAAATGTATCTATCAATTCCGAATCATAAATGATGCATAAGAAGCAAACTATTTGGTTTCAACTACAAATGCAATTTAACATTTAGACATACATTTTGCATTCCTTTTTCCTTCACCAGTAGCATATGTACTTCTGAGTATAATCACCTCATAAAATCAAGAGTAGAGGGACAGAAAGTCGCTTCACACCTCCCTAGTGCCTGACAAGCACGAATACTATTCCTTATCAAAATAATCAAATGCAAAAGTAGGAAACACAAAAGGTTACAAAAATAACTTGGAATCTAAAAAAATAAGAAAAGGATGAAAACAAATACCTATTTCATAATTAAAGTCCATAACTACAAAATTTGGTGGCAAACAGAGATCAATAAAAACTTATAGTGTGATCACAGGGAATTTTATCATCGCTTTGAAAGCCCGTCTAATCTAGGATTTAGTCATTGAGGTTGTTAACAAATAGGAAATCTACTCAAGTGCAAACATAAATCTTTATTGAAAGGAAACTACAACATGATGCTCATAACACGAAACATAACATCAAGAACTCTTCAAGGTTTTTGTCACATGAAATACACAAACTTGTGTAATGAAGAAAAGAGAGCCAAACCATCAACACCAAGGTATTTAACTAAAAGACCAAACCATAAATAACTAAA
>Ga0116227_10009448_pt1 | contig 17695 bp, 9 predicted proteins | sample S1TSphgellanicum_FD_89693 | JGI IMG/M metagenome (GOLD analysis project Ga0116227, IMG submission 89693) | Host-associated microbial communities from peat moss isolated from Minnesota, USA - S1T2_Fb - Sphagnum magellanicum MG | ecosystem: Host-associated > Plants > Peat moss > Unclassified... | reverse complement strand
GAGAGGTTAAAACCGTGGGGGGAGAGAAAAAAATCCTAAAAAACCCGCCGCTTGAATCCGCCCACACAGGAATAGGTCCAACGACCTTTTTTTTTTGGCTGTGTGGAAATCCCCCCCTCCCCCCCCCCCCACTCACTCTAGTGGTGCCATTTGGATTTTTTAATTAATTAATTAATTAAATAAAATTATATATATATTTGGAGTTGATTGCCCTTTTTCATGTTCCTGTAAATTTAGTTTTGAAGTTGAATAATTTCCCAAAGAATATTAGTTGTTGAAAAAAAGTCATGGGATATGAATTAGTAATGAAAAGTTCAAATGACCTTTCTTTTTTTTTCAAGTCATTATTACCATTTGTGTTCACAAAATTATTTAAGTTTTTTTTTAAAAATAATGACTTTAGGACCCAAATTTCACAGCAATTCATGCAATAGTAAGCATCCAAGAACCAAAAAATTAATTGTAAAATAGTTTTTAAAAAATTTTTTAAAAGAAAAAAGGCCAAAGGTGTAGTTAAAATTGATGTGGGATGATGATGATGATGTCCATAAGGGTTATGTATAAGTTTTAGCACAAAAATATATATGATTAATTTCAATGTGAGAGATATATATAATGGGCCAAGGAAAAAATAAATGGTATAACACTAGGAGTATGTATGAGGAACCTAGTGAGAAGCCTAATTCTTTTGCTCATTAGGTTTTGTGGACCTTTTACACTCCTAGAAGAAAGTTGTAGTTTATCTTAAGAACTCATCATATGGTGCAAAGGAAGAGTGTTCATCATTTAGGTTTAAAAATCAAAACACCTTTTCTTTGCTTTTGAAATGGTCTCTTGTCCCTCCTTTCGGTTAGGTAGTGTAAGCTTGGACATGGTGCACACACGTTGTTGTTGTTGACGAGTTTCCCCTTACCCCCACAAACCCAAATGAAGGTGATGCATGTCCACGGAAGCCAAAGTGACTAAACATTTCTTTTTGAAAGAGAGAGAAAGGAAGAAAGCAAGGGTAGGGCTTTTATTTTTACCTCAAAACTCTTCCCCATAAGGACCCACAAAGATCCACAACCACCATCAAGATTGTCCTCCAAGCTTGCAAGCATTCACTTGGAACACACCCAAAGAAAAAAAAACTTTGTTGGCCTTGCCTACTAAGGCAAGGATATTATGTTTCGATTCATTATAGAGTATAGTAGCTTAAGGGATTTTGGCCCCTGCGTAATAGGTCTATCTTTATATGAGGATTTTTGAAAGGTAATATTTTGGCTTGTGTTGAAACTTGAGATAGTTATAGAGTTATAATAATCTGGAATGATTTTGGTTTCTTTTAGAGGATTTTTTGAAGATCATATTTTTGCATGGTGAAATATTTGAGTTTTCATAATTTAGAGGTTTCCTAATTAACCCTACCAAAGCAATGCACCATATATTGGTTAGTGAGATTGGATTAAAAGAAATTCAGAATTAAAATTTTGCCGTGGATGTGAAATTATTTATGTTGCTTGGATTACAACAAAACATGAATATCTCTACTACAATGTATATTTTATAAAAAAATATACATATAGTATATAGTATATACATATGTGTTTTTCCTGATATTTTTGTGGGTGACAAAGGTGAAGAGGATTGAAAGAACATATATGACAAATTTTCAATATTGATGGTCATCAATATGCTGACCTTCTTACAACACTACCAGAATGTGCTGAAATCTTAACCTTCATAGATTTATGGTGGTAAAAACCCAAACATCCATAGGTTCAAATGTAATCCTAACCAAGGGCTTGAAACATTATTGAATTGAATGGTTGGCTCAAAAGAGAGAGCGAGGACTACCATGAATGGTGGAGTTGACGGTGTGGTAAAGAACAATAGTGTTGTTGTGCTTTTGTGTTGTTAAGTCAAATCACTTTTTCTATTATTGGTATATCATTGGTGTTGTTTGTGACTTGGTACCCGTTGAATTGCTCACATGGATAGGTACAATGAACAACACATTTGTGCTAATTGGGTTGGGGTTCAAAAAGTGTTGGGTAAAGCCCTAGGGTGGGAGGGCATTCTCAAAATAAGGCGCCTAGGACAAGGCAATAGCCAAGTTCTGGCCCACATTTTGGATGTTTCATCATAAAGCACAAAGGTTGTCATGAAACCAAAGATACAAAGATCACAAGGTGTAGGAGGGGAAGGATACTAAGCCTACTCCTCAAGACTGGGACAGATCTTTACACCAATGTAAGTTGGTGTAAAATCCCTCCCACTCCTTAAGGAGTAGTTATAGCATCCCTCCTCTAAGATCATCAAGACTGGGAGGGATCTTAGAGCAATTGAAGTAAGTGTAAGATCCTTCCCACTGGGTAAAGCACTGCCTGGATTTTTCCTTTGTATTTTCAGCTCCTTTACCCTCCTGAAGAAACCTGTTTTCAACAAGGGGAATCTTCTACAGTGGAAGGTACAAGCCAGGCTGTACTGAGACCTTCTCACCAGCGGAAGGTGCCAGCCAGCCTATCACTATTTCTAAAAGGTGAAAAAATCCCAACTCTGCTTTACTTAGGAGAAGGATCTGAATACAGGCTCTTCGATGATTTTTGACCTGTTCCCTCGGCCTACTGGCCATGGGCACAGATTTCAAATCGCGGCTCAGGCCCTTCTCCTATACTTAAAGAGTAGGTGTAACATCCCTCCTGTAGGACTTGTCAAGACTGGGAGGGATCTTACACCAATTGAAGTAAGTGTAAGATCCTTCCCACTCCTTAAGGAGTAGGTGTAACATACCACCTCTTTCCTAGGAAGGAACTTCACAGACACTAAAGACCTCACTCTTGGGCTTTACCTGCCACCTTTGGGCTTTTCAGAGGTGGGGCAGGTGATCATTTGTGGGTTCCACTTTGGGTTCAGCCGGTTCCACTTGTGAGTTGGATTATTGGTGCAGAACCCTGGTTACACCCCAAAACAGATCCTCTTACACCTGAAGTAAAATCATGCAAACCAGTGTGTAAGAGGGAAACACTGGTTGCTTGTCACTTGTGGTCATCAACCTTAGTTTTGGAGAACCATGGTTATATAGCAGAACTGGGTATTTGATTTCCTTTGAGAACCATGATCATGAACCTTAAGAACCACCTTGATACCCTGTAAGGGTTTGGTGTGATCTCTAGTACCCACCCAACACTGGAAAGGACTTGAGCTTGTTGGGTGTTTCTTTTTTGACCCCAAATCCCATGGTCTACTTCTTGGCCACTTTGGTGACCAAACTTATTTTGCTATTGCTGCTCAAGCTGCTCGACAATTGAGCACATCCATATGGATGTATGGATGTAACTGTAAAGAATATCCGAGGAATTATTATAGTAGCAGATATCACAATAAAAGTTTCGAGGAAAATGGTCATAATGGTGCATGGTACATGTGGTCAAAGAAGAGCTGTGCTCAAAGAGGGATGGGGGGGAAGAGTGACCAACAACCTTTTTTTTTTTTTTTTTGGAAGGATTTTGAAATTTTGAGCAAGTGCCTTTTACAAACACAATTTTAGTGAATATTTGGCAACATTGCAAACGTTATATTGTGAAATTTCTGGTTAAATAAAACTTGAATAAATAGAAAATTGGTTATGTGCAATAAACAAATTTTATTCCAAGTTGGTGAGATATGCAAATTTATATAGGCAAAAAATGATGATATTTACAAAGGATAATATAATATATGGATAGAGAGCCCACGTACTACATAGCTCTATGGTGATGCACTATGGAACTATCTATGTGGTATGTGATAAGATTTCTCAAACATGCATGAAAAAAAGGCCTTGTTCATCATTGGGCAATTGTTTCACAACAAGAGTTATAACTTAAAATGGAGGACTCGTGAGTTAAGACACATTACCCATACACACAAAGATTCAAATACAATGTAAACACACAATGGACACACCTATGATGCAAACATATGATTCAAGTAAATAAATTTCAAAAATCAAACAAACTCAAACAGCCAGACTTTCAAACATATGACTCACGTGGATAGAGATACTTGCAATAGACTTAAGTTTCAAACAAACCTTCAAAGTTCAAACAAATTCAAACGTACATTCAAAGTTCAAACATATTCAAATGGATAGACCTTTAAACATATGACTCAAACAAACAAGCAAACCTTCAAACATATGACTTAGACAAACAAACAAAGTTTCAAACTAGCTCAAAAATATATATAGACCTTCAAACCTTCAATGGCAAACCTTAAATAAATAAACATATCTTCAAACCTTCAAACTCAAACAAAATGGATCTTCAAACTTAGATAGACACTTAAACAAACCAACAAATAGGTCCAAACCTTCAAGTTTAAACACTGAAACACTCAATCACATAAACACAATAGCAAACCTTCAAACTAAAACTTAAGTTTCAAACATAATGGTAGACCTTCAATGACAACTCAAACACAATGGCAAACTTTCAAACATGGTCCATGGTAAAGTAGTTTCAACCTTCTAAATGAATGTTATACCTTCCTTAGCAAAAAACCACCAAGTTTTGGCCAAAAATTGTCATCATTGAAACAAGACCCTAAACAATTTCTATAATTTAATTCAAACCTTGCTTACGTTCAAGCCCCTTATATGGAGTTTGGAGTCTAAACCAATGTTCATTTAAATTTTTATTCTTTCCATTCATCAAAACATGCATCATGGGAAAATATTCAAACTATAGAAAGTTTGAAAATACATTCCCATAATGGTATGTAAGTGTTCATTGAGGTAATAAAGGTGGAAAATGTTTGTTAATCTTCCATTAATCCCAACACTTGTATTAATGCAAATTTTTGCCAATTTGAAAAACTCAAGGAAAAAATACAATAAAATGTGGGAAGCCTTTAGAGTGCACCTAAGTCAAGTTAAGGGATTAACATGAAATGAATTGCATGGTGATATTAAAAACATTGGATTGCATGTCAAAAATAATTGCAAATAGAATTGATGGGCAAATTTTGGTTACATTTAGAGGGTGACTTGCTTCTAAAATGTTGATAGGTTTATGTAATGTGCCATGCAATGAGTGTTGTTCAAATGAAGTGAATACTTATTTTGAATTATGTGAGTAACACCATTGTTCACCCCTTGGAAAACATTCACACCATTAGCCCCAAAAGACATAATTTTGCAACAACATTTGTATAAAAAAGACCACCATGTTCCTTCAAAGCATCCATAATAACCTTAGTCAAATTATTTAAACCCCTTCCCTTAGTAACCTATTTTACAAAATTGAATACAAGTAAGTGACACCAATCCTAAACAACATAAAAATGGATAGCAATTCATGATTGGTTATCAATTGTGGTTACTTCATCACAAAACAATGCAAGGTATTTTGAACTTGAAATGATTTTTTTCATTATCTTCATGATTTGCTCATTCATACATTCAATTATTACCCATTCAACTAAATCACTCAAACTCAAGCATGGGTTAGGCTTGTTGTTACAAATGTAGAATTATGGCAAGTTGTTGTTGCTTCCAACCTTGCTCCCCCTTGAGCCCTCCTTGAACTTCTTCAATAATTGTGATGCAACTTTTTGTAGAATAAACAACCTCATTCCCCTTTTTTTGCCCAAGTGTGGCATCTTTCAAAGAATATTTGTTTTCCTCACATGTTTTTGAAAAGTATTAGCCTTTGGCCCCAATATCACATCCTTGCCCTTCAAAAATGAAATAAATCATGCATTTCACGATATGAATTTCTCTAGTTTCACTTCTTAACATTTTTCCCCATTGAATTGAGTAGCCCAAACATTTCAACACTTGCTTGAAATGTTAGCTTTTCTTAGGTTTCTTAAGTAGGGGCACCTCTTTCTTTTCCTCTAGAATAACATAGATATCTTGTAATTACGTTGCAAAATTATTACTTTTAAAATCAATATTGGACCCAACCTTCTTTCACTCAAACTTGCTTCAAACAATGGGATTAATTTAGGTTTAAAAAGGATCACAAGAGGAGAAGAATCTTTAGGGTTTCTATTGGACTTGAAAAAATTAAACATCACACTATTTTTCTTTTGTGTTAATGTTAGTGCCATTGTCTTTCAATTTCAAAATGCAAACATACAACAAAAAATAAAAACAAAAGGGACATAGAGAAACACAAATAGGGTGAGTTTATGAACATTCATCATCAACCCATGCAATGATCCTAATTATTAAGTTATGTTGTAAGTTAAGTGAACCACATCTCCCTTATCCTTCAAAAGTTGTCAACTTCAAGAACTATTGAAATACAAGTTCAACAAAGATTATAATCACCAATGTGCATTGTGCACTTTTATCAATAAGGACGCAAAAAGCGCGACAACTCAACAAAGACACAAAAAGTTCAACAACTTGACAAAAGACACAAAAAATTTAGCAAAGACAAAAAAAGAACAAAAATTTGGTTAAGGTCCAAGGACACATATAAGCTTGCATCAATAGATCACATTACATGATTTCCAACAAACTTGAATACACTTGTCAATGGTCATTATAGAATAAAACAAACATGACATACCTACATTATGCATAGTAGATTTTCTAAAACTTTCCAAGTTTTGACCCCATTACAATGTACATGCAAAGGACTCATTGTTGGAGCTAAAAGTGGCAAAGGCATTACAATCATGACTGTATCAAGGGGTAATGATGCCATGAAAGTTGTAGAAACTTGTTGGTGATCAAGCTTGATCCAACAATATATGTTAGCGATCAACTTAAATCCAACAACATACATTAACAATCGGTTTAGATCCAACGACACTTCAAGTTGTGATTTGGAATTTGGGATACTTTACAACATGATTGTAGTAGGTAAGATACTTTACAAAATGTGCATGGAACAGTGATCCAAATAAATTACATTGGTGTCATTTGGTGATTTTCCATTTTGTTGCATTTCCATTCAATTAATTTTGCACACCATATTTCTTGATCATTATTTGGGTTAGCAAACCAAACTCCCCAAGTCCAATTTTGGGTTTGATTTTTGAATATTTGAAATTTAAGTTTTAATTCTAAAAATTAGACTTGGCTCCATAACCAAGATTAAAACCAACAATTTATTATTGATTAACATCATGTTAGACTAGTTCCATTATCTTTTTCCCCAAATAACATTATTTTCAAAAAAATTGGTTTTAGTTCTAAAACTAAATATGGGTCCATTTCAATTCTAAAATTAGGTCAAATTTCAAAATTGTTTCCAATTCTAATTTCAAAACTAGATCCAAAATTAGACATGGTTCTAAATCAATTTCACAAATTAAAACCAAAACTAATGGTTCTAACTCATCAAATTAAGTAAGTGCCCAACACTTGCAATGGAGTTGTTAATATATAGCCAACATGCACAATTTCCATAAATGTATATTGTATTTATAATGGATTTATATTTAGGAACAATATAAGTACAACATAAACATGTATATATTATGTTAAAATTTGTAATGCATTTTACCAATGAAAGACAGCCAAAATCCACAATAGGAATTAATTTTGCTTTCCCAAGGCTTGGTCAATGATAACTTATGTGTCAAAATTTGGACATAATTGGCTAGATTTATAGTATTTTATTCTAACTAGTTTCATAATAAAATAATCCTTTAAATAATGAAATTAATTTTCATGAAGATATGAAGTTGAAGTGTGGAAAGCAATCCTAACAATCAAAAGCTACAATCTAAATAGTTTCACTTCTCATATAATAATATCATAATAACTCATGTACAATATTTTTAATTAAAAAAATATTCATCTTGTCAATGTGGAAGCTAACCCCACACTATGGTATTTTCAAGCTCCTTGCATGGGAATTTTTTCTTTTGGTTTGAAGAATTGAATTTCATCAAGGCTTTTGTGGTTTCTTATGCATTCAAACCTTGGTTTTGATCTCCTTGTGTGAGAAACCTCATTTGCGAATTTAATTGGTATGAATCATATATTGGACCTTCACGTGGTCATTTTTAATATGATTCCATGATTTTCTTTGATTAATGTTATGATAGGATTTGTAAAGTCATTTAAAAATTGTTAGTCATTTGTTTTTGATGGGCATTGGGTATGTGAACTAGCACTTATATTGGTACCTTCACCTCTTGGGTGTAGCCTTTAAGTGATTATAATTAACTTAGAAAATGTTAACCATGAATCCAAATTGATTTAGTCTAATGTTGGGATATTTAGAATGTTTAAAAAAACCCAACAAAAGGCTTTTAAGTACTATGGTACTAATAGATGTTAGTTTACTCAAGTTGTCTTTGATTACTCATTAGAGGGGTTAAAACCAACAATTAAATGTTAGTTGTAACTTGTAACCATGGAAGTGCAATGGGCAAATTCTACACAAAGATTTGAGGCATAATTGACATCATGAAAATGTAGATGATGATGACCAACTAGAATGATTGTTAAAACTTGAAAACCCAAGCACTCACATTTTTGTCAAGGCTCTTGGGTTGGGACCATCTAATCAACATTTTGGCCATGGATGAAAACATGATTTAATTCTCAAATATAAATAAATAAATAAATAAATATATGCAAAAACAAACCTCATTTGATCTATAGAATATTATGAACTTCCAAACTTTATTTTCTTGTACTTATGGTCCCAAAAGAAATGATGACTTTTAATTTGTGAATCATTCAATGTTTTGTATCAAAAGCTATTGCATAGATTGGTGGTCAAAAGGAAATTGTAGCTTCAAAAAGTAGGGGAAAAAAAATTTAAATTCAACAAAACTCAGGAGATATCAAGATTGTTCCACATTTTGGTCAAGATTTCTTGGAGTTGTTACCAAGGATATTGGTGCAACTTGCAATTAGAAATGAAGTTCTATTCTAAATTCTTAATTTTCATGCAATAATTGTTTGAAGAACCCATCCAAACTAGTGGTTGCAAATGTGTAAAATACTAAAAAAGATGATAACTGCAAGCATTCACAACATCTTGTTCAAAATGATTTGTAAAAATCTATAGCAACACCTAATTCGTAAAATCTTGTTATACTACAAAAAACCTTGAGAAAAAATTACAAAGCAAATTGATGCAAGGTGAAAATCTTTTGCCTTTTTCTCTTTATACAAATGACCCAGTTACTATTGAGACCAACATCCTACACCATGATGAACATATGGTATAAATGACATGACATGGTGGAGATCATGTAAAAACCTTTGACAAAGTTTGTAATGTATTTGCATCAAGAACATTTACCAAATGTAAGAACCCACAAAGCATTTTGAAAATCAAAATGTTTGCACCTGTGAGCATTCCACTTTTTGAAATGTCTCGTGTCATATTTTCTCATGAAAAAAACAAATTAATACAAAAACCATCAATTGTTACATTGTGTAATGCGTTTATTTGTGGGCATTTCCAACATTACGCCTGCCTCAACTTTGTTTCATGTGGGTCCTTATTTCAATAATGTTTATAGTGATAGGCATTATCAAAATCGGGCTTGGTTTCATTTTGCCTCATGCGAGCGTTTGTTCTCACAATGTTCGTTACTTCAAACATGGACCTAGTTTTGGTAATGTTCACAAAACAATGATGAAATTCACACCAATGTCAAGAAAACATTAAAACCCATTTACAACTATATACATGAGATTGTAGGGGAAATTCCAAAACACTTTGAAGGTAGAACACGCAAAAATGAATGTTGCAATCACAACTTGATGCATGTCACACACAAAGTGCTGGAAAATCACCTTCATCATGAATAATAATCATGAATTGCCATGTTCCCCCATTGACTTCGTGAGCTCTGGACAACGGGTGTAAATAAATATTAAATATTCTACCCCAAAACATTTTAGGCAAACTATTATACAAAAATTTGCATCCAAAACTTTTCATTATATTTTTAAAAAAAGTCAATCTTGATGTTGGCAACTAGCTTTGCAACATCATTCTTAATCATTAAGGCACCTAGTTAAAGATAAAATTTCATGTTTCACCCACTATTTAACCCCAATTAATTTGGTCAAATTATGGCAAAAGGGTTTACATATTACAATATATTCTTATTAATACCCTACAATAGTAAGCTAGTGTCTCAACATTTTACATAAATGCCCCAACTATTTGAGTCAACCTTTTTTTATTGATGATATGTTGCCAAAAGGAGACATTAAAATTAATAAAACTCAAATATACCTGTTTTTGAAAGTTTTCAATTTCTTGAAGTGAAGGAAAATAATAATTAAAAATCAACATATTCATATATGTGATTGTCATCGTGTAACCAAACATATAGAAAGATGATTGACACTTTGTATTTTATTTCAGATTTATAACCAAATTTGGTTAAATTTTCTTAGGGATGATTGCCACTTTTTTTATATGAATGATAGCCTCTTTAGCTAGAAACATAATTTTTTTAAAAAAACAATGTTTTTTAGCAAATTTTGCTTTTAGTTAAATGGGTGGGAGATCATGGAAATGCATCCTCAATGTCCTCCCATTGTTGATGGGTTTAAAAACCTTGCCTCTATGTATGGAACTTGTTTTGGTGTGTATTAAATTTTTTTCAAGTTTTAACCAATGTTGTGTGAGTAAGTAGCCATATATATGGTGTGTGAGTCTTGTGCAAGTGTAAAGCATTTACACTTACATGTCCAAACTTTTTACACTTACATTTACATAGCCTCGTGCAAATGTTTTGGGACACGTAAATGTATATATTATATACTTTTAATGACCATACCTTTTTGCAAATCCATATTAATTAGTTGTGAGTGCATCCCAAAGTTCAAGTTTTTTTTTTTTTTTTCTTTTTGCAGTGGGTTAGTTTGATTGACCTTTCACAAAAAATTATCATACTTTGATACTCCCCAAACATTAGCATATCCTACCAATATGAGACTATGGTGGTGCTATTACAAGGAGCATCTTGAATGCACATTTTGTTCAATTTCATTTTTTGAATAGAACTTTTATTCCTAATTTTGTTCGTCACCATTTTTAGCACTACTAAAAAACATGTGGTTAGACCACTACAGCCAACCACCCAAATTGACTTTGGGTGGTTTGTCATTGTGACAAACCACTAACTGGCAACATGACTAGGCATAACCCACTACATCCCCACTATAATGGTTTTATAGTGGTTGACAATAGTAGTCTTATTTTTTTTTCAACTTTTTTTGCCCAATTTTATTTTCGGGCAAGATTAAACCACTCCCACCCCACCTAACCATATCACCTAAGTGGTTTTGCATTAGTGGAAAGAGTACTTGTACTTGGGTTAACCACATGAAAGTTCTTTACTTTCAAATTATACATATATACAAACCTATGTATATAGTAACTATAGGTAGGTAATTACCTACCTACCTCCTACACCTACCTACCTATATATCTAGGTACCTACCTATTTTCTATTACATATATTTTTTGAACCATAAAATTAAATAAAAAATTGATGCCTAGAATATTATTAAAACACTCAAGTTGGTCATACAACTTGGAAATTTTTAATAATTTATACTAAATCACATTTAATGAACTGGAAAGGAAATTAAAAATAATATTAAAATTTACTATTCACAATAAAATTTGATAAAAATTATGAAATAAAAAAGTGTATAAAATAATAATTATGACATTGAAATAATTTTTATAATTTTTATAAAATTTAAAAATATTGTAAATAATATTATATGTTCCATAAATAAAATATTTTATTGATTTTTTTATTTGTAAAAGGTGGAAATTATATATATATATATATAGCCATGTTGATTATAAACATGGTTATTTACAAATCATTTTATGAAAAAAAAGAAAAAAAGAAATCTTCAAGATATCATTGTTGTTATTCAAATGTATGAAATAGTGAAGATTCAAATGCAATTTTGGTCATATTACTTGATATTTTGGTTTAATTTTTTTTATTATAAATGTTTAAATCTTGGGGAAAAAATTAAGAATGAAAATTATTTATTTTCATTTGGACAAAATATGAAAAAGATAATAATGGTCAAAGTTGGGTACTTTTGTACAGTGGGACAAAGGATGATGTGAAATAATGTTGTAAATTATATAATTAGATGGAAAGGTATTAATTTACACATAATATATGCATTTAATATATTCAAAGTGCAAATATTACATGTGATGAGCCAATAAAAAAAGCTTGTCACCAAAAAATAGATTGGATCTTACTTACCTACCTATTTTGGCCTACCTACCTATCTACCTAGGTGGTTTATATCTAAGCTTAATCTAGTGGTCTAGCTTTACGTGCAACCTATGAAAGGACATAATGTATGTTCCTAGGGTAGGATTATGTTGCCTAAGTTTATTTTAAGTGCCTAAATTTAAGCCTAGTTGCTTAGGTTTTAAGTTTTAGGTTCCTAAACCTAGGTACCTAATTTTAGGTTTAATTTAAGTCATTTAATTTTTAGCCACATGGCATAACCTAAATGGTTAATGTTTAAATGCCTTGTCGTTTAGTCTAGGTGGTCAATGTTTAAATGCCATGTGGCATAACTTGGGTGGCCAATGTTTAATGCCACATGGCATTTGACCAATCAAAACTATGTTTGATTAATCAATTAGGGTTTGATTAGTCACCCTAATAATCACCACATGAAACCACCCATAGAACCACAAATTATACACTTGCTGCCTAGGCGCCTTAAAAAAACCAAAAAAGTTTTTTGAATCAAACCTTTCAATGGCTTATTCAATGGTTTCCTTTTCCCATTGGACACTAACCACTACCTTAAATCATGAAACCTATTGAAACCCACTATAATAATAACACTGCAAAATGAGTGGTTTGCATAGTGGTCTAACCACATGTTTTCTACTAATGTGGCTTAAACTTTTTCAACAACTTAGGTAGTTATTGTGATTCATATAAATTAATGTAATTGGTTGTGATGCGTCCCAAAGCACAAATGTCTTGATGATTTTTTTTGGGTTGCAATGGACCATTTGGTTGGCCCATCACCAAAAGATTATGAAATCTCCCCCTCCCCAACTAGAATTCACATTTTTTACATTGTTTTGGTTGTAAGGCTATAGAATAATAAATAAAATAAAATATTATTTATTTTATTTGTTTACACCTCTCACATGTATTTGTTGTATTTTCGACAAGAGATGATTATTGTTGATGTGATTGTGAAAGTGATGACCCCCTTTTTCACAACTCCTAGGCATGTTGTTATCTTCTTATCTTTTTCAACCTTGAATTAGGGTTTGTGTGTTCATAAAAAATTCTTGCAACATCGTCCAACTCCACACTTGGTGGCATCATCATGCATTTCCATAGAGATTGCAACTTCAAAATTTCCATGCCACTATTTTTGAATGGGACAACCCACGATGGTGTTAGGTAAAATTGTTTAAACTTCAACATCTCCAAAATCACATTTACAAGAATAACACCATTTTTTTTTTTCATTTTGTATTTGCAAAATGTTGTAGCTCTCTCCATGATATTGTTGTCTATCAAACAAACTTGGTTTTTGTTGAAGCAAGTTCCATACTGCACAAATTCATCCACCCCATCTTGCATCTCATTAGCATTGACACTCCTCTGACAAAATTGAAAATGTTCTTCCTTTTGGTCTTTCAAACAAAACCCTATTATGTTAGTGTGAGTATGCATGCCAACTCCTCTCAATATTTTGCAATGAGCTTGTTTTTTTGATGGAGCATTATTGACATCATCTCAACCATTTTTTGATTAGTTTGTTCAAAGCTACAAAGCTAGAAATGTAAATTTTGCATACCATTTGGAGGTGGTTTTGAAAGACTTCCTTCTCTCCGAAGCACACAATGCTAACACACCTTTCCTTTGTGAATTTCTCCATGATGTTGAACATCACTATAGAATTATCAAAACACCCAACACTAATTATGATACTAACCTCAAGAAATTTATCATAATATATTTCAGTTTTTTTTTCCCCTTCTCTCTTGCAAAAGCTTTAAGAGAAGCCACAATCCTCAAGTAGAAGCAACACGAACAAGGGAAATGATAAGAATAGTTTTCAAAAAAAAAAAAGAAAAAAAACCCCATCTTCCCAAAAGATTCCCATCTAGAATAATATGTGAATGGATTCGACAACAAACTATTGGATAATTAATTAAATCTCAAACCTTAACTTTAGCAGTCGGTTTTTTTATTCTGAAATTTCTGGTATATAATGTTTATAAAAAATAATGAACATAACTTTGCTGTTGTTGTTGTTGGACAGTCTAAGGCCCACTTTACACTAGGAGTTAGGGCCAAAACATTTTGGGGCCAAGTTTGAGCATTTTTGAGTGAAAAATTGGCCCCAAGTTACTCATAAATGCTAGAACATTGGCCCCAAGGGTTGCAAATTGGCCTCCCAAATTTGATGGTATCCTTTTTTCAGCCTTGGGGCCAATACAAGGCCATAAAGTTTAGCATTTATTAGTACTTGGGGCAGACTGAAAAGTATTTTTCTATTTCAGCCTTGACTCCTAGTGTAAAGCCCTTGGGGCTGATTTCAACTTTTGCACCAATAGGAATGCTGGATTTCAGTTGATCATTGGCCTTGACTCCTAGTGTAAAGTGGGCATAAATGTGTCTAGATTGTCACTTTCTTAAATGCAATGATTGGCAGGTCTGAAGTTCAAACCTGACAGTCGAAACCTTCAAAATTTAATCTTCTAAAAATTATTAAAACTTTGACACAAGTAATAAATAATTTCTCAAAAATTGGATAAAATAAGAAATAATTTAATTTATGTCGAAACCGTTCATGTAACGTATTCATGAAGCATCACCCTCAAAGAAAAAACCACAAATAGTCCCCCCCCCAAAAAACCCAAAAAATAAAATGCCAATGACCCTGAATGCAAGCTTCACCTTCTCATTGGCTGCATGAAACTTTTAATGCTAAAGCTCTTCATCATCATTTTTGGCCTGGGCTAATGGCAGGTGCAGAACTGTCGGACATAAGTGAAATCCGTAAAGTCACCCAGTCTTCACCCTGTCTTTGGGCGTACTTTCGTGCCCTAACCCCTCTTTCAGTGGTATCTGTAAAGTACGGAAATTTTATTAAATCTGGGTATGAAATGTTGAAACTCAACATTTAATACACAGGGTTCGAGAGAATTTATAATAATTGTACAGGTAGGATCAGTGAATATATATGTAGCAGCAGTGGAGACACTCAGGTCAGCAAAAATGAAATACAGGGTGAAACTTAGTGTGTCACAAAATTTGATGGTTTTCTGAGTTTCACCCCCTTCCTTAGCCCTCTCCCCTTGAATGCTTGTGTTTTTTCAGCCTTGACTAACAAGGCAAGGATATTTTGTGTTTAGATTCATTATAGAGTATAGTAGCTCAAGGGATTTTGGCCCCTAGGTAGTAGATCTATTTGTATGCGAGGATTTTTGAAAGATGATATTTTGGCTCGTGTTGAAACTTGAGATTAGTTGTAGAGTTATGATATCTTGAAGGATTTTGGTTTCTTTCAAAGGATTTTTATGAAGATTATATTTTTACATGGTGAAATATTTGAGTTTTCATAGTTCGTCTTTTGCCTTAAGATACTTTTCAATGTAAATGGCGAGGCCACAGTGTGTGACACACTCCTTGTTTTTTAGGTTATTTTTAATCTCACCCTGTTTATGACCAAACTCAGAGGGTTGTGGTGCTGTGTTTTCCTTACTTTATGGATAACTCTTATACTGTAAGGAACTTATACAAATGCAGAGGTTCCTTGGAATACGAATACGCTGGTGCTTATTAGGTGCGAAGACAAAAATCTTTATGACCAATGACTTTCTCACAATTGGTGCATTGAAGAAGAAGTCTGTTTTGTTGGTGTGTGTGTGTGTGTGTGTTTTTTTCTCTTTTTTTGGTTTTGCTGATGCATGTTTTGAGAATAAGACAAGACACAGACTCCAGAGAGAAAGTCGTGGAAATTTCGGAGTTGTCTATGAGTGGGTGGTAGTTCTGCAGGTAGGTTGAGGCTCAATTATTGCATTTTGGTGTTAATTTTGTGGGGTTGGGTAGTTGTTGGGTTGTGGAGTTTGTGTGTGTGTGTTCAAGTTTGTAGGGTATATAGATTGATTGTAGAGTTGTTCTTTCTGTGCTTGTTTCTTTATTGCTTGCTTGCTTGCTTTTTTTCCTTTTGCAATTTCTGCGGCTTTTGCGGGTTTCTAAGGGTATAGAGAAAGGAATACTTAAGCTTCCAAGCGAGAGAGAACAGAAGACTAAACACCCATCACAGAATTTCTTTGTTTTCAATCTGTTTGGAGAAACATTGGGTTGCCAGAAAATATATATATATACTTCTTGGGTTTGTTTGGAATGGATTCAACTTGCAGTTTGATCAAAACTTTTCTTTTAATTATGGCTCTACTGTGAGAAAGGATTTTTGCCGTTGTGTGGAATTCTCAATAAATCTCTCTCTGTGTTGTGATTTTGAGCTTGGTTCTGCCTTCAGCTCCTGATCATAATGGTGCATCCCTGTATTGATGCAACTGAGGATAACCTGTTTGGAAGCTTTGAGCCTGAGGCATTCTATGCCAGACATGGCGTGACATACATTGAAGAGATGGTGCAAAATGCACGAGGTTTAAGGCAATGTACAAGGTCATGGATTCCAGTGGATCAGAACCCAAAGGGTGTGGTGATGGTATGCCATGGCTATGGAGCTGATTCAGGTTGGTTGGTGCAGCTCACCAGCATTGGTTTTGCCAGTCAAGGGTTTGCAGTGTATGCCATAGACCATCAAGGACATGGGAAATCTGAAGGTCTGAAGTGCTACATCCCTGACATCAAAGCCATCATAGATGACTGCATAGAATTTTTTGATGCAAAAAGACAGAACCACAAAGACCGTCCTGCTTTTCTCTATGGAGAGTCATTGGGAGGTGCTCTTGCTTTGCTCATCCATCTCAAGCAACCAGGAATCTGGGCAGGGATTGTTATTAATGGCCCCATGTGTGGAATCTCAGCGAAATTCAAACCCCCATGGCCTGCAGAAAACTTGCTGCATTTGATTGCTGGATTTATACCCACATGGCCCATTGTACCCACCAAAGACATTGCTGCTGTCTCCTTCAAGGAGCCATGGAAGCGCAAGCTCTGTGTGAAAAACCCTCACAGGTATGTATTGTCAGCAAATCATCAACCCTAGTTTTGGTGCCATTTTGCTTGTTCAGGATTGTTTCTCTTCTTGACTATTAATGTTGTGGGTCTGCTGGATCCTTCAATACTGTGAATCATCGAAAAGAACCTAACAGTGACTTTCATGTCAAATTACAAATCTGCCAATGTCCCTTAACAGATTCTGTTAAAGCTTCTTTCTTTCCTCGAAAAGAATTGGTCAAACAACTGAATTTTCAAACATCTGTAAGGGATCAAAGTGGCCAGTTTCAAAATGTTTTTCTTATTGTCTCAAAGCCCATCTAGAGGATCCATGCTAGAATAATTGGTATTTGTTCTTGCTCTCAGAGCTCTTTTAGCATTCAAAATGACTAGTGTGAACCTGGTGCATAATGCACCCGTCGAGTAATAACTATCACAGAAAACAAAACCAATCAAAAAAAAAGAAAAAAAAGAGAAAGGTCCGGACAATTTAACTGACACAGAAAACAAAACTCATCAAAAAAAAAAAAAAAACAAAGGTCCGGACAGTTTAACTGACACAAAAAACAAAACT
>Ga0116227_10009446_pt1 | contig 17698 bp, 9 predicted proteins | sample S1TSphgellanicum_FD_89693 | JGI IMG/M metagenome (GOLD analysis project Ga0116227, IMG submission 89693) | Host-associated microbial communities from peat moss isolated from Minnesota, USA - S1T2_Fb - Sphagnum magellanicum MG | ecosystem: Host-associated > Plants > Peat moss > Unclassified... | reverse complement strand
TTTTTAATTTTATTATTTTTTCTCTGCCTTAAAATACTTTTTTAATGTAATGGGAGGGGCACAGGGTGGCGCCCCCCCCCCCCCCCCTTGTTAAAAAGGTGATTAGCACTGGAATTGGAAACTGCAATAATATTTATTTTCCAATGGGCCATTTTGATTGGCTCATTTTGCTCTCCGATTGTTACTTTTATTAATTAGATAGGGGTGCTTTCCAAGTTTTTTTTGGGGGTGCAATAAGGCATCGACTCATCACCCGGAAAAGAAATACAAACAAACTTCAGATTCCTCAAATAGAAGTTTCTTTGTGAAGATGTAATGCCATCCCTTTGGCCAACCCATATGGGTGAGAAGGGGAGAACTTTGGACAAACCATTCGAGATCAAAATGAAGTACCAAGAGCAGGAAGGAGGGCCCAAAAAAAAGGCTCGTAATAATATTAAACCTTTTTGTCCCTTCAACCTGAGTCAAGTGGCATTCACCTGGGTTAAAGTGGCTACCTTGACCATCATGATGTGTCTCTCATTGCACATTCATCTCATTGCAATGTCAAGCTGAAATTTGAAACCCCCACCCCTCCCTCCTCCTCGGGTAAACTGGCCCATCACCGATCATCTGCTTATGATCGAACATTTTGATAGATCTTTCTCAAATTTCCTTCGTTTTAAGTGATTTAAAATGTTATAGAAGGGCCTTCTCAAGCTCTACAAATTGTCTTTGAATTGCAAAACCAAAGGACTATCCAAAAAAGAGCAGTAAAGGAAATACGTTTTTTAGAATTTCAGAATGTGGTTTTTTTCCAGTTTTTTCATTTTGCCCTCTCCTAATTTTCAAACCTCATAACTTTATTATTTGTTATTCATTTTAAATGGTTTAAAGTGCTATAGGAGTGCCACCTAAAGTTCTATAAATCATCTTTGAACTCTAACAGTAACAAAAAAAAAACATACAAAGAATTTTTTGGGTGTTTGAGAACCAGGCTTTGTAACATTTGGTGGTTTTTTTTTGAATTTTTAATCCCTTTTACTTTGGAGGGCCACAGCTTTCTAAATCTTATTCTGTTTTTGATGACTTCTAATACGCAAGATACACCAATAAGAGGGTTCAAATTTTGTTTGGACACCGGAAACAATGGAGCTCTCCCCTTGAATCTGGCCTGCCTTGAGTGCTTAAGTGTTCAGTCATTGGTCAATTTGCCCTAGCTTTTCACTTTCCCCCAAAAAAGGGGGGAAAAAAAAAACCAGTTAAACCTTCCATGTGCATTTCAAACAACTCATTGGCTCCTTGAAATTTCTATTCCTAATATCAGTGGTTGTGCCATTTTTGGCTTGAACTAATAGCCCTTTCTAGGAGGGTGGGGTACCTATTGGGGTAACTAGAATTTGGTCCACAAAATATGAAATCTCAACTTGAAAACCATGATTTAGACTTTGTGATCAATGCTATTGTTCAAATACATGTCTTCAATTGTTTTTCTTAAAGTGTTGCCTTAGTGAACTAAAACTGATGAAACCCTCCCAAACTTTATAAAAAGAAAGCACCCAAGCAAGGGAGAGAAAAAGGAACAAGTGACAAGAACTGAAGTCCAGGCAAGCAAACAGCCCAAAAGAGGCAGGCCACAACGAGGTAAGGGAACCACAAACTACCGAAACCTCCACCAGTCATTTGAAGCATATCAACTAAAGAAAGGGGGAGGTAAATCCGATACAACTCTGAACCTAGAAGAACCCTCCCCTGCAATAACAGCCCGCCTCAAGATGGAGGTGGCCTGCGCTCTCTCTAAAGCCACGATCTCTCTCTGTAGAACTTATGCGCCACATGCAAACAAAATGCAGATTACAAGGAGCTTTTACAAGAATTTGAAGTTTTTAACACATCGTTCATTCTCTCATTTTGATCGCGAATTGAATCCAATTATTTGCCCCAAATTTCTTATGGGGATGTGGTTGTGGAGTTCATTGGTTTTGGTCCATTCCAAAATCATATGATGTGTGATGTCAGGATGAGAATTGATTAAGAATTTGCAAAGGGATGGAAGTATTATTTCAAGTTGGCACATGAACAAGGTTTGATTGGTGCCATGACCATTATTCACTTTCTCCAAGTTCCATAGGCCTCCAATATGAATCCCACTAAAATGTAGTTGACAATGGAAATTCACACGTGCCATTGGGACCTACTCTACTCCCTACAAAACCCTACCCATTTCATGCAAGTTTCACAATTTTTAGACATATTGTTAGCTTATGAAGAAAAAAATTCAAGTATGCATTTTTACTATGTATGCTTGATATTTTCTAGGTCATTTGTAAAGTCTGTTTGGCATCACCCTACTACAAGGCCTTCACTAATATGTCAAGGTTTTCATAAGTTTATTTTGTAGATCTAGTTATTGTGTCATTCTAAGCTAGAAAGTGTCAATTTAGATTTTATGAGATGCCAACATTCTTGAAACAAGATGAAGAACAAAATATAATAGAATGATAGCCTCATTCTCTACACGACATAGAATGCCTCACTTTAGGGCATTCAAGCTCCGCATGAGCTGAAGAATGTTGGAGGGCAATGCAACATGAAGTAAATATCATTTTACACCATCATCATTCATGCTGTTAAAAATACATTATTGACATGCTCTACCAATCAATCATGTTTGGCACATGTTTTATGATATCATAGTGCCTTTTCAGGTTCGGCATCTCATTATCAAATAATTATTTTATTTTGAAATTTTGATTTCAGCACCAAACCTTTTTTGTGAATTTTCAACAAAAAATTATTTAAATTAAAAAATATTCACATGTTCTTCATCACTAATGTTCGTGACATAGGTTTGGGATCTTGATCCCAGAATCTCCCTTGCAAGAAAAATTACACTAACCACTGGCATACCATCATGCATTGAAAATTAGGGTTTATTTTTTAGATTTATTGCATACACAAAGTAAAAAAATTAAAAAATTAAAAACCTTGCGACAAAATAATGCAAGTCGTCGGAGGACTACACTATCAGACCCATAAAAAGCATCAATAAAAAAATTTCAATTTCAATATACAATAATTTTTCAAAAGTTCAGCAAGTAAGGACCTTAATTTTCTAACATTTTGGCATTTTAAAAAATAATATAATTTTTTGCTGAACCTGAAAAGATACTATGGTAGCCAACATAGGGCATCCAATCCATTCCGAAGATGTGAAACCTTTTATTTCAATTTGGTTGTTTTCCCTCTTCACTAAAACACTTGAATACTATTATTTTTTCTCTTAATAGATTAGATGGTTCATAAGATATCACCAATGCAATTAAATTCAGGGTGATACACTGATCCACAAAATACTGAAAAAATTAAACACCTTGAGGCTTGGATGGAAAAACCTACTATGATGGGTGACCAAAAACAAAGCCCAGAGTTGCACCAATATAGGAAAATCCCTCATTTAGAATAATTGATTGGGAATCATTTGGGTTTACTTATAGTTATATGCAAGATATGTACCCAAATCCATGAGAACTACGGGAGTTAGTTTTAGATCTTTTGTGTAAGGGTTAGGGTAAGCTCAGTAAATTACTGCCTTTCGTTAGGGTTGAAGTTTTGGCCCTGGGTCTGCACCTCACCTCAACCTTCAATTTGATGTAAACCTGCCCAACTTTTTCGCAGATTATACATCAAGAAGACAACGCAAGCGAAATTGAGAAACAAGGAGCGAATGTTACACAATAATGAAACAATCCTACCTAGCCAGAGCACACATGAGGGTTAACCCTAAAGTAACCCTGTCTTCAGCGTGTCTTGGGGCCTCCTTTCACCCCCCCCTCTATACCTTCTTTCAGTGGTATCCGCAAAGTGAAGACATTTTGTTAAATCTCGGTATGAAATGCTGCAACTCAGCATTTAATGCACAAGGTTCGAGACTAATTATAGTAAATTGTACAAGTAGGAGCAGTGAAAATATATGTAGCTTCGATGGAGGTGCTCAGGAAAAATCTGAGTTTCAGCCCCACTTGAATGCTAATGTACTTTTTTTGCAGGTTTAAAAAAAATCTCACTTTGTGTATGACCAAACGCAGGGTTCATAATTACTCATATGCTTACGGCTACTGGTAGGTTGGATGTGGGGATGGGTTGGGGGGAAGGTGAGTGGTGGGAACGGGGATGGGTGAAGGGCCAAGGAGTGGTGGGATCTGGGATGTGGCCAACCCCACTGCCATGGCAGGGTTTGAATTGCTCTTTTGCCTTTAAAGACCAACTTGAGGTGTCCATCTAGTTAGCACCTCAACTCGGCCTTTGGGTACAGAATCTGAATCATGGATCTGTCAAAGGTAAAGCTAGATTGGTGAGGCGAATCTTCGTGGTGATAATGCCTTTTGAATCTCTCGAATCATGATTCTAGAGATTCATGCATCCCAAATTATCCAAAATGATTCTCCGAGTGCTCGTGTTGTTGTTTGTCATTAGAGAAAAGGATTCATTGCAAGTCTAGTCTTGAGTTTAATGGTTTGCATAATATCTTCCTTTTTGGGGGATTGGTCACCTATCTCAAAACTTGCAAGACAATTGGCCCAAAAAACCTTGCACCTTAAAAATCCTGAAAAACCCAAAATTAAAACACACACACACACACACACACTTATCTATATATAGATTGAACTTTTTATGGAATTCTTTTTGGGCCTACATGTGATGTTGTGTTTTGCATTTCCTAGCTTTCCTATTGGTGAAAAACACACTAGATTCCGGTACTTGGGGGGCGTACTTGATTATCACTACTTGTGAAATTGGAGGGCCCATACAAGATTCCACACAAAAATGACTGGACACATCCAATGACATATGCAAGAGTTGCATTTTAAACTAGAGACGTGTACAAAGTGATTCCAATTCCTGGACTAGCCACTCACAAGGGGGATGGAGTAAACAAGTAGTAGAGATGAAGAATAGTTGGGTCTATTGTAAAGGAGCCACTTAGAATGGGAGGTATACAAACTAAATATTGATGTACTATGTATCAAGGGGGTAGACTTTGAATATACCATTTTCACACGGCACCTTGCAAGTGGTTATGAATTCAACTCACCACTAGGTTGTTGAAAGTGTGCTTGGAATTTTTTAATTAATTATATATATATACACTTGCCTTAGTTAACCCACCTATATAATATGGATTACCATGTAAACCTAAAATCACATGGATTCTTGGGACTCAAACCTTGGGGGTAGTTTCAACAAATAAAAGTTGCCCATGTTTTGCATTAGAAAATGACCACTTCTGCAAAGGGGGTTGATATTTCTAAACTATAGTGTGTCTTCTTCTTCTTCTTCAACTCATATGCCCTAATTCATCCTTTTGGTGTCAAAAATAAAGATAAAAATGTTGTTAGTTCAAAAAGGGTTATTAGAAGTCTCTTCAAACCTTCCACTTATAGTAAGTGATATGTGATTTGACTCTCATTTAATTTTGAAATTTGAAGACCTTCATTGCTTTTGAATACAAATGTCATTTGTTCATCCTCCCAAGGGACATTAAATGTTAAAATTTTATATTATCTACATCAAACAAGGTATTTTTATGATATTATGTAAAAATAATTTAATTCTCTTTGCCTTATTATTATTATATGGACATATTTAAGCCACCCTGAACTTTATTATAAATTTGTGTTTGCATCAAATTTTAATATCTTATGTATTTTTTTTAGTCTTAATAATTCAAATTGTGAAGAATGATGAAAATGCAATTACACATGATAAGATCATATGACATCTCATATGTACTTAACATATCTTTCAACAAAGTAATTGAGAGGTCATAAGACAAACTATCCATCTAAACTAAGTTTTTTCAAAATAATTCAATTGTCAATGGTGTGAAAACATTTTTCACTTCATGTTCATTCATATTTTTGCGCATTTGGTTAGTAGTTCATTTACTAGTACTTATTCACTCACTTATGAAGAATTAAGACATATTTTATATTAGTTATATATCTTGATTTTCAGAATAAATATGATCTTATTAAAGAATTAACTTAATTATAATTCTTATCCACAATGAATATATATGGGACCTTATATTTTTAGTCACGTATTTTGTAAATTCAAAAACAATGTTCCCTTTGGTTTATTGTCTTATTCCATTATCTTTTAAAATTTTGATTGAGAAAATGCAAAAATTGAATATTTAACTTGTATTGCCATCCCTTTTTTTGAGTGTGGGTTGAGGCCCCTTATACACATGCATAGTTCATTCACAAGTGTGGGAATATTATCAAAAAATGCAAAATTCCCTCATTTTGGGGAAGATTTTTTCACCTTTTCCTACCAATAAAAGCTAGTTAATTGTTACTAGGTAGTTAGTAAAAACAAAAAACTTAGTTAATTGTGTAATTACCTATGGAACTAAAATTCAGTGGAAAAACAATTGTCATCCACCAATCATCCATCATTTGTGTTCATCTATCAATTGGATTTGCTTCTTCCAACATTATACAACATTGTTGCAATGAATTTAATAACATCACAATTCTTCCATATGTCAAAAACCAAACCATAATATTTTTCACCTTGTATGATGAGGTTATGGCTCCCATGCAATTAATTTGTTATGTTTTACAATTCCATAAGGTACCCAATACAATGGTTTTTTAAAGAACATTTTCTTGTTGTTTGTGTGAAAAGTTGGGATAATCTTGTATTTTTAATAAAGAAATTGACTAAATTTTGCTAATTAGTTTTTTTAAATACCAAATTTTGTATCACAAAATTGTTATTTAAAAAAATATTGGGATAGGTTTTTCACAAATTGTATGAAAATAACATGGGAAAATACATTTTATGTGTCTCTATAGAACCCATTTAAGTTTTCCTATAAGTACTAAAATTTGTGAGAATTGAGAGCTGAATAGGTAGATGTCAAGTACAAAGGGTATAATTTTTATGTTGATTTTTTTTTTAATCCTAAAGACTGAAATGGCATTAATAGCTTTAGATTGCATGATTAAATCACATAATAAAGCTGAAGTTTAGCAATTTTGTTTTGAAAAACTCTTGTGATGTTAGGAATTTTAATGTTACAATTTACAACCATGTTGTCCAATTACAATATTATAATCTCCACCACTAGATACCAACATAACATATTCTTTTGTGTGTTTTAATAGGAGGAAATGAATCTAAGGTTAGTAGTAATATAATACTTGTCAATAAAGTTATGCACCATTGTTAATTTTTATTCTTTTGATGATTATACGGATTTGCCAAATTTGAAAATCAAACTGATTATAAATTTGAATAATGAATATGGATATTGTAAGTTAGTGTAAAGGCTAAACATAAGTAATATCCTTTTATAATTGTTAAAATTTTTTCATATTGTGCTAGTGGATGAAATATATTCAATTTTATGTCCATTTGGGACAACAAATTGGCTTTGGTTCATTATGTTATTTTTCCCCCATTATGTGTGTGAAAAAATGTATTGTTTGAGGGGTATTATGACGCACTCCCAAGTCCCTAGTTAGCCCAAGTTGGGGCTAAGCCACTCAAGTTGCGGAAATGCGAGGGATTCGAGGCATGTTCCCAACTTCTAGCATTAAAGGGGGTAAGAGGGGCATGCTGAAAGTTCCGAGATTAGACTAAGATGAAGGACAAATTATTTAGTTACTCGAACCTGCATCAAACCAACCAACAAGTTGGTTAGTTCGCATTGTGGAACACTCTTGGTGCTAGGACAAGCCACGGGCAACCCTCGACTCATTCGACTCACCACGGCCCGGACTCGGGGGAAGCCACCACCTTCCCCCATATAGTATTCTCTGTGACTTTCCGCCGCACTTACATCTGAATGGCACTTTTTCCCGAGACTCCCAAAGTGGAGTCCCAAAACTATCCCGGTTTGAACTCTCGGGACTTTGGGTGTTCATAACCTCTCGCTTCGACCTCCGATTGGGACGAGGTCTAGAAAAAACTTGTAGTTCTCCTTGAGAGCTTTCCAATGGTGTGTCGCACTTTTCCTGTACACACCAAGATCGAGTTGATTCCCGACTTTTAGTGGTCGGGAGTCAAATTACCAGTTTGACTCTCGACCCTTCTTTCAACCATAACTTGTGCTACATATGTCCAAATGGCTCATGCGAGGCCATTTTGGACATCTACACTTCAAGACCTTTCCAACGGTATAAAGAACACTTCAATGCAAAGTGTTTTGACCCTTGCAATCATGTTCTAAATTTTCAGGAGTCCCGGAGGACTCTCAAGTCCCATTTTCGGGAGTGTGAGTGGCAACCTCACACTTCCTTCAAAGTGGGGTTACGACATATTATGTGAAGTAGTTTTAAATTTTTCCATCTTATTATTATTTAAATTTTTTAATATCCATGTATTTAAATCACCTTTAATTTATATTTGTATTTGTATTTATATTGAGTTTTGACATCATATGTTTGTTTAAATTATTAATTTTATTAGAAAGTGTGGAATTGATGAAAGAAATAGGGTGATTGTGCATGATAAAAAAATATTATGCATGAAATGTTTAAATTTAAATATAGAAACACATCAACAAACATTTCAATAACAAATCACATTTTAAATGATGAAGATTAAGTTTGGCATTACGGCACTCACAAATTCATTACAAACAACAAACATTTGGTTTTTTCCATGGGAAAAAAATTCAAAGAAAAAATGATGTTTTTGGGATCTTCAATCAAAACAAGCATGCATTGCAACTCAAGTAAGTAGACCATCAAGTTGCTACACCAAAGCCTTCATCAACTCCTTATTATGACAAAAAAAATACCACTTCATTAGTGCTACCTCCTCATTTAAAACCTTCAATGAAAGCAAGCAAACTAATAGGGTCACACTTGCCATTTTGGGTGAGTGTTTTTAAAAATATTCTTGAAATATTCTGAAAATATCATTAAAAAATCTTGTGAACTAAAAAAATGTTACATAATAATATTATGTAAATACATGTTTAAAGAATATCCTTTAAAATATGTAACATTTCAAAAATATTTGCAAAAATAAAAATTTTCACAATGCTGAAAAACATGTGTTATAGTGTTTAACAAGTGTTTTTGAATACTTTATTTTCATTTTATTCATTCAAAATTATATAATATGTTTCCATATTATGTTAGCAACATATTTTGTATAAAAAATTGACCATTTTTGACTCAAAAATGTGAAATGCAAACCATTGTTACATTTAGAATGGCTCCTATTAACTTGTTGCACCCTCATATAAATAACTTTTTCATCCTATTAATTAAACATATTAAGAATTAATACCTATTATAAATATATTGAACATATGTCATATTTTTCTACTTTTTTGTAAATCTATTATTAATGCATACTTCATATCAATTAGATTTGCATTTTGAAAATAGACATAATTTTATTATAAAACTAATTGAATGATAATTTTTACCCAACAACCAATATACAAGCCCCATATTTTTACTCACATAGTTTTTAAATAAAAAAAGCACGAACCTTCACCCCCAAGGTTTCAAACCATCATGTTCCAGGCCGTTGGCCATGTCCTATGTTTTAGGCCCTTAATCCTTCATGTCCAAATCCTTTGAACCCTAATGTCTTTGACATTTGCTAACATTGAGTCCCAGTCCTTCAAGTCCTCATGTTCTAGGCCTTCAAGTATGAAAATCCTAGGTTTCTATACCTATGAGACTTAGGAGTTCAACTCCTAAGGTGAAGGGACTGGTGCCCATAGGCCTAGGTGTTGCATTTTTACAAGACTATGCATTGGTGTACGAGTGTACTGATGCATAGTCATTTAAAAGTTTGACCTATCCTAAAACTCTAGTTATAAAAGGAATTGGTCCAAAAAGGAAGATTTTTTTGAGGATTTTGGTGTTCCCATCATGTTCTCAGGATGTTCCCTCTAGGTTCCCAATGATGCTCCCAGGTGTGATCTTCAAGTTCTTATGTGTTCCCCCAAGCCATTCCTAGAATAGCACCACGCTTGAACCCCATATTCTTTGCCCCAAACCTCACCTAAAAACTTGTATTGCTAGATCAAATGGAAAGCCTCCATGATCTTCTATTTTGGAAGTGTTCATAATGTGTCTGTCTTTTTGGTGATGGGCAAATCAAAGAGGCAAACAAACCCAAATAAAATCAAATAAAATGTCACATTGGACCATGTAATATGGCTAACAAATGGGAGAAAACAGTCCAAGAACATAAGCATAATAGGTTAGGTGTACAGGAGAGCAAATTTCCAAGTTAATAAAGGTGTAAAACACACAAAGAGCATGTCATGATATTTTGCATTATTTTTATTTAGTTTTTAATTATGATAATCACTTCATAATATTAGATCACTTATAACATGTATAACATCTTATATTATTTTATATAATGTTGAAATTAGAGTCAAACCCAAAATTACACAAGAAAGAAATTAAATGAGATCCCTAACAAATTAATTAGAATATATCTTTTTGAAATAAAGGAAGCCCTCCTCTTTACTTACATCTTTAGCTCTAAGTTTTACACTTTTAATCAAGTTCTGAATAAATAATGATGTGTTAAAAGAGCACCTATTTGTCACTATAATGTCCAAGCTACTTATATTATTAGCATTAAGGAAGTTGTGGTACACACTCGGGTACAAGCAAAGTCTTTGCCTAAATGCACGGTCCAATAGAGGGAGAGGCCATGAGAACACCCCAGCAGAAATGGTGCTAATAAGGAGGAGAGATCAACTAATGAGGAATGGCCAACAATCAAGGTGAAAAGACCCAACCCATGAACACGCCCATTTTAGTGTGGTCAAGACATTGCATCTTGGATGAAGATACTAATGAACCACCTAAACACCCTTAAGAATAGGAAATTTTCAACTTCATGGTAAATATGTTTAAGCAATTTGATTTATCAATTCTAAATAAACTACATACTCATCATAGAATAGACAATAACAAAAAATTTGAAAGTAATCAATATAAATAGGTACACTTTCTTATGTAATGTATATTATCTTTTTAAAATAATATTATTATTTTTGCAAGGACAACTATCCTTCAATTTGTTATAGTCAATAAATGGTTCAAAGTATTGTAGGGAGGGTAAGTGTAAATACACATATACTCCTCATCTAAAATTGGGTGAGTGTAAATTATTGACATTTACCTTGCTTGTTGTGTAAATAATGTTTTTACACTTATGTAGGATTTTTTTAATAAAATAAATCAATTACATTTATAAAAGCTTCATACAAATGTTTCTGGCAAGGTAAATGTATATTTCATATACCTTTATTGATTTACCTATGTGCAATCCATATTAATTAATTGTGAGTGCATCCCAAAGCTTGATTATTTTGTTAAAGGCATTTTGATTTTCACAAAAAAAAACTAATATTTCTAATGCTTCTCAAATAGAAGCTTTCATTACAAATAAGTTAGTGTGGATGTGCTTCCCTTTAGCCCATGTATAAATAATACAAGCCCACACCTTTGGGCAAGCCATGTGGGACAAACTTCATGGTGCTATTGGGGAATATTTTGGGTGCACATTCTTGGGTGCATATTGGGTGCATGTCGCCTTATCTTATTGCTTGAATTGAATTTTCATTCTTAATTTTGTTCCTCAACATTTTTGGTGTAGGCTTTTACAAGGGCTTGGGTGCCTATTGTGATTTAGATTAATTAGTTGTTTGTGTTGCATCTCAAAGTTGTTTTTCCCTTTGTGTGGCAATGGGCCTCTTTGACTTGCCAACCACTAAAAGATTTCTGAAACTTTGGGAATCTTCTATTAATTGACATCCATGTTGACATTGTTTTCATGATTCATGGATTTGCATTGATCTAGATGGTGGGTAAATGTAATTCATTTACACTTACATACCCTAGTACCTTGGCCAATTCGACACTAATTATATTATTTTCAGAAATGTTGAATTTTTCAAATTTAATTAATTAATTATTCAACAGACATGTGTTGAAATGGCCAAGGTACTATGATAGTTTCACATGACTTAAAAGGGATGTACACAATTTTATATTTATATTTATTTATGCCCAGGCCAAAAAGGGTGACAAATAGTTTTTGGATCATAATTTTCATGTGGTCAATGAGAAGACTTGACATGTATGCTCAAGAAAGCCCATTTTTTTTCTTTTGGGTTGGGGGCGAGGGGAGGAGAGGAGGGGGGGCTTTGTTATAATTTTTTTCAAAATGATACAACTATCAATGCTGTGAAAGGATCAAAATTCATTTCACATTCCTCCACATTCACTTCATATTCCTCCATGTTTGGTTACTAATTCATGTAATAACCTAGTAATTGAATCTATTTACAATTAATACATAAATTATTTAATACATTTGTTATATATACACTTAATATCATGGTTTAACATGTACCATATATAAATTATTTATTGGTAGTCAAAATATATATAATCCTATTTTAGAACTAATTAAATTATAATATTTATCCAACAATTATTATATGGGACCCTATATTTTTATTCAAATATTTCCTAAATTCAAAGAAAAATGGCCACCCTTGAAATATTAGTAGTAACACAACAAAAAAAGAAGGCATGGTCATTTATCATAAGGGACATCATACCACATCAATGAAGAAACACATAACATTTGAACATGCAAATGTTTGGGAAAGGTGGAAAACAACATGCAATTTTCAAGTTGTTACAAAAGTAGGGGGCCAAGCAAAGTCTAAAAAATGTTTATTGTCAAATGGTGTCTATTTAAACCTATATATATTGAGTTGTTGTTTAATTAAATAACTACCCCACATTGGTCCAAACTTAGTTTCACATTATTTATAAGTCGTACATCACCCAAAGTACTGTGCAAAGGTTTTTTTATTGATGTTATTGGAGCTAGTAGAAACACACAAAATTATCATTATACACAAATGTAAGAGTAGAGCTTGCAATAACATGCACCACCTCCTTTGATCTAAAAAGCTAAAGAATGTATAATAAGGCCAATATTATGCTTGTAAATATAAACAAAAGCTTTATGGTTTAAACACGCAAAAAACAAAGACAAACCTCATGACATTTGAGACTTGTATTAAAGGGCACAATAGTCATTACAAATTTCATAAAACACAAAGTTTACATCTACATTGTATAATGTTGTGTATATACACAGTCCAACCTTTTGTTTATATACTTAGCTAGAACCTTTATGCTCCAAGAATGAAGAAAACTCCACGTGCCAAGAAACAACAATTAACCTCGACAACTAACATCATGCATTTATTATGATAACATCCAGCCTCATGCCGTTACTATAATAAATTCTTACACTCCCATTCGGGATGAGTTTTTAAAATAGTCTTAGTAAGCCCAAGCAAAGTCTTCATGTGGCCAAGCTTGTTTCAAGGTAGAGCTTACATTAGAACATTTGCAATCCGATTTGCAGTGTTGATGTAAGTGATCAAAAGGTCTCTAGTAAACTTTGCTTCTCGGATTTTGTGGTATTTCACGTCAACATGCTTTGTGTATCGATGGAACTTAGGGTTTCTTACTAGTCATATTGCCACCTAGTTGTCATTGTAACAATGTGGGGCTAGTTTGTGCATATCTCAGGTTGTGTAGTAGGTGATGCATCCAAAGGATCTTTTGTGAAGCAAGGTGAGCAACAATGTACTCGGCCTCCATTGTGCTTGTTGTTGTACATGTTTTCTTGTGGCTGCCTCAAACTATTGGTCCCCCATTGAGCACCAACACATACCCAGATTGTGATTTGCGATCATCCATGTTGGCAACATAATTTGCATCACAATAAGTAATTAATTGATTGTTGGAAGAAGGTTGGGCATTATAGGTTATGTGTAGATTAGACAATCCTTTCAAGTATTTCATGATGTGTTTGACAGCGACAACATGAAGGGCCTTCGATTTTTCGCAAAATTTTGCTTAGTGATTTATAGAGTAGGTGATGTTCAATTTAGTCCCTTGATTAGTAAACAGGAAATTGCCTATGCAATTGTGATATGGGAAATGGGTATCATTTGGTTCGCCTTGAGCAAAAAGAAGATTCAATGAACTATGTGGGTTAGTAGGAATTGTCATTGGTGTTGCATCCTAAAAGCTAAACCTGACCAAAATCTTTTCGATGTATTTGTATTAATAAATGTGAATTGTCTTAGTGAGTCTATTATTCGTGATATGCAAACCAACATATATCTCAGGGTGTCCCTCAATGATGTTGAACACTCCTTTCATTTCATTAAGAATGTGAACAATCTCATCTATCTTAGTGTTGCATGCAATTTCGTCATTGACAAATATGTAAAGAATAAAAAAGTGAGTCAATGCTACTCACATACACACAAGGATTGGCTATTGATGGAATGAGATGGTGAATGGTGAGAAAATTGTTGAACTTATGGTTCCAAACCTGCAAAGATTGCTTGAGTCCATAAAATGTTTTCACCAATTGACAAACTTTGGTGGGATGTTCATCATCAACAAGACCGAATGGATGCCACAAAAAGATCTCCTCATCAATTTTACCATATGAGAATGTTGTGTGCACATTGAACTAAGTGATATCCATGTCTAGTCACAATTGGACTAAAAGTCTATTTATAATCCAACCCTTCCTTCTATGTGAAACCTCTTGTCACAAGCTGCGCTTTGAAGTGAACAACATTTTCGTTTGCAACAAGCTTGACTTTATAAACCCACTTGGAACATACCACCTTTCTTCCCTTTGGCAAGTTTTGGAATATTCATGTGTCATTATCAATAAAAAAGTCATATTCTTCTTACATGGGTTGAATTCACTCCTTGTGTTTAATCGACTTGATGGTTTTGTCAATGGTAAGTGGTCCATTAGGTACACAATGTTTAGTTGTTGCCATGTTGTATGTTTGATTTTGTTTTCCAGCTAAAAACACCCACTTTCCAAAACAAATTGGTGGTTGCCAAAGTTGTATTCCACATCTTTCCTGAATGTCACCTTGGCTATTAATTTGCATGGCTTGCACGACAACATTAATGGTTGGATTGTCATCAATCGTTGGATCAACTTCAATGATTAGATCAACTTGATCATGAGCATGATTCTTGTTCATCATGGGAAGGATGTCATCTGATGAATCTCCTGAGTTAGTGGTGTCAAGTGGAGTAAGTTGCTCTAGGCTTTTAGTTGTGATTCCCATTGTTCCAACCAATAGTTATACATCTCCCATTTTATGTGCACCTTCCCTTTCAATTGGGTATTGCATTCCTTGGATAGGTGCATCAAGAACGATGTCGTTTAGATGCATGATGGTATTATCCAAGGATGTTTCACATCTATCACCACCTTTCATGCCAAGTTCATTGAACAACACATCTTTGCTCTCAACAATTCGCCTTGACTGGTTATCCCAAAGGTAATATGCCTTACTCATCTCATTATAATCCATGAAGATGCAATATTTGCTCTTCTTGTCCAATTTCCTTCTAAGTTCTTTAAGGGTATGGACATAAGCACTTGAGCCAAAATTGCACACATGAGCGATTAACAACTTCACCTTGTACCACATATGATATGGGGTCATTGAGTCTACAAGCATCTAACTGCTAATGCAATTGAGCAAATACACTACATTGTGGGCTACCTCTCCCCAAAAATTGGGATGGACATTGCTTCAATGTATCAATTTTTTATTGATTCAATAATTGTGTGATTGTCCCTTTCAACTATTCTATTTTACTCAAGAATATAAACACAAGTTAGTTCATGCTTAATGTTCTTTTCATTTAGAAAACTTTGGAATTTCTTGTTGCAAAATTTAATTCCTCTGTCAGATTTGAGAATCTTGATGGTCTTTCCTATCTCCCTTAGCATTTACCCCAAGAACCTTCGTAGGCACTCCAAAGTAGTTGGCTTTTCCTCAATGCAGTAAATGATGTTAAAACTAGAGTGGTCATCCTTAAATAAAGTAAAATAATTTGCTTCACCAATAGTGGGTGTGTTGATGGGTCCAAAAAGATCACAATGAATGAAATCACCAATTTCTCTAGCCTTCTTTTGATGTTCCTTCTAGGGGAAATACATTCTATGACTTTTTCCATAAGCACAACCTACACAAAAGGCGGATTTTCTCCACTCCAATTGGTTACCAACCCATCAACCATGTCCTTGGCTTCCATCTGCTTGATCATGTTGTGATGCACATAATCAAGTCTCTTGTGCCAAACATCAAAACTTTGGGTGTTATCATTTTTGCTTGGAACTCCAACAGCACTGGTAGAGAATGCATTATGGCTATCACAATACGACCATGGTTTTATGGTCATAAAGAGTCGGTATATGCCACATTCTTCAATGCCCTTTACTACCACTTCGTTTTGGACTAGTAGCCAACATCGTCCTCTAGTATGGAGAATATTTATTTTTTTCAAAATTCCTTGAGATATTGAAAACAAATTTTTGTTGAGCTTGGGAACATGAATGACATCCTTGAGAATGCATGTTTTCTCCTTGCCATCAATCCATGTTTTGAAGACCATGTTGCCTTGGGTGGACATATCACTCTTATGATCCTTTCTATTGGCTGTTCTTCTTTGGATATGTTTTGGTAGGTTGAAAGTCGTTCTTTGTGTTGGTTCATGTGCTGTGAGCAACAATTGTCCATGTACCAATTGTTTGAACAATGGCCAAGGGTTAACACCATGAAAGTTCAATGGGTCTTTCCCTTAATCACAAATGTTGTTTCTTCCTTCTTTTCAAGTGTTTTCTTCTCCTCATTGCATTTTCTTGACCAATGGCCTGTCTTTCCACAATTCCAACATGGCATGGTTTTCTTTAGCTCAACAATTTCCTTTTTTCGTTGCTCACGTTGCTCCTTAGTAAGCATTGGTATTTCAGATGGCGTATCATTCTTGGATTGAAAAGTGGCAATGTATGTTGTGGTTCTTCCACCTATGTTGGTTGTTTGACTTTCAACATCTTTCATCCTAACTTCTTCTCTAATCAATCACCCCACCATGGTACTGATGGTTTGCTCAACATTAAGAACATTCTCCCAATATGACAAAAATGTTTCATAGCATGTTGGCAATTGATTCAAGACCTTTGCCATGGCAATGTCATCAGTGAAAGTATTGTTTCCAAGATTGGTAAGCTCATTTCTAGCTTCTTCAAAATTTCCCAAAAAACTAACAATGCTTTCACCCTCCTCCATGGTGTTGTCAAAAAACCATTGCTTAACATGGTGTATGCTTTCATGTGATTGTTGATCATGCACTTCCTTCAACTTGTTCCAGATTGCTTCTAAGGTCCTATAGTTCATGATGCATTTAAAGATCTTCTCTTCAACATCTTGACATAAAAGATGCACTTCTTGCCTATCTTTCTTGATCCATGTAACAAGACGCCATGTCTAATGGTGGAGGTTTTGGAGTTGTGCCATTTACCATGTCCATCAACTCCTTTCCAAGAAATAAAGCCCTCATTTGGAACTACTAGATGTGAAAGTTCTATCTTAGTAATATTTCCTAAAACATCCTTGACATCAGCCATGGCTAACAAAAAAAAAAAAAAAAAAAAAAAAAAAAAAAAATTAAAAAAAAAAAAAAAAAAAAAAATATTTCTTTTACTTCTCATTTTTTAAATTTAAAACCCAAGTTGTTTTTTTAAAAAAAAAAAAAAATCAATTAAAAAAAGGTTTAAATTTTTTTTTTTTTTT
>Ga0116227_10009445_pt1 | contig 17700 bp, 15 predicted proteins | sample S1TSphgellanicum_FD_89693 | JGI IMG/M metagenome (GOLD analysis project Ga0116227, IMG submission 89693) | Host-associated microbial communities from peat moss isolated from Minnesota, USA - S1T2_Fb - Sphagnum magellanicum MG | ecosystem: Host-associated > Plants > Peat moss > Unclassified... | reverse complement strand
CGACGATCCCGAGTCCGAGCGGACCCCAGGAGCTGTTCTCCTCGGATTTCGGCGGGCGCAATCTGCGTCAGTTGACCGACGACGGACTCGCGCGCTTTCTGCCGCACTTTTCGCCCGATGGCCGGCGCGTGCTCTACACGAAATACCTCTCCGGCGGGTACGGCGATCCGAGCGCCGTGTCCGTTATCGTGGTTTACGATTTGGCGACGGGCCGCGAGACGCGCTTGACGTCTGGTGGTGTGGAATTCCAAGCCGCCTGGTCGCCCGACGGTACGCGAATCGTCTACGGCACGCTTGCGGGCGACGCGCTCTGGTCGATCGACGCGAACGGGTCGCACCGAACGCTGGTCGGGAGGCCGAGCGGTGCGCCGGACGACGAGCTTTGGCACGATGTCCTCTGGAGTCGTGATAATTGGATTTACTTCGTGGTCGGGCAGACCGTCGGCGGATGCTTCAAGGCGCGGATCGATCGCATACGTCCGAACGGCACGGGCCGCGTCCGCATTAGCGCGGGCGGCCCGAATTGCACGCCCCCCGGTTTGGAGCCGAGCGGCGACGCCGATCCCGGTATCAGTCCCGACGGCAAGACGATCTATTCGTCGCGCGGGTTGCCGCGCGGCGTCCCCGGACTTCCTGGGGTGACGGTGCGGCATCTCTACAAGTTTTCGAGCGATCCGTACATGCCCGGCAAGGTGGAGACGGACTTGAGCCTGGGCGGTAAGGACGACTGCGTCGCGGGCGTACCGAAGGTCTCGCCGGACGGTCGCCTCGTCTCGCTCTTTCTGCTATGCCCGCACGATCTGCTCTACCACGGCATCACGCTGACGGAACCCGACGGCCGGTCGTTCCGGTTCGTCGAAACCGGTTTCGGCGCCGATTGGAACCCGACGTTACCGTGAGCAGGCCTCAACGCCCCACGAGGCTCGCCTGGAATTCCGTATAACGCTCCCCGACGATCTCGATCTGCGCGGAGGCGTCTTCGATGGCGCCCAGATCCTCAGGCGTCAGTTCGACGCGCAGCGCTCCGAGATTTTCAGCAAGGCGGTCGCGTTTCGTCGTTCCGGGAATCGGCACGATCCAGGGCTTCTTTGCGAGGAGCCACGCGAGCGCGACTTGAGCGGGCGTCGCCTGCTTCTGTTCTGCGAATGCGATGAGGAGATCCACCAGAGCCTGGTTCGCTTTTCGATTGTCCTCACTAAAGCGGGGATTCGTGTTGCGAAAATCCGTGCTATCGAACGTCGTTTGGGCGGTGATCTTGCCGGTGAGGAAGCCTCTGCCGAGCGGACTGAATGGAACGAAGCCGATCCCGAGTTCCTCGAGGGTCGGGAGTATCGTCGCTTCCGGCTGCCTCCAAAACAGCGAGTACTCGCTTTGCAGTGCGGTCACCGGCTGGACGGCATGGGCACGGCGGATCGTCGACGCCGCCGCTTCGGAAAGGCCGAAGTGCTTCACCTTGCCTTCCTGAATCAATTCCTTCACCGCTCCGGCTACGTCTTCGATCGGCACGTTCAGGTCGACGCGATGCTGGTAGAACAGATCGATCGCGTCGACCTTCAGCCGTCTGAGCGACGCCTCTGCAACCTGCTTGAGGTGTTCGGGCCGGCTATTGAGTCCGGTCCACTTTCCGCCGTCGTTCGGATTCGCTTCCCATCCGAATTTGGTGGCGATCACCACTTTTCCGCGAAACGGAGCGAGGGCCTCGCCCACGAGTTCTTCATTCGCGAGCGGACCGTAGACTTCGGCGGTATCGAAGAATGTGACGCCTCGCTCGACCGCGTCCGCGATGAGAGCAATCATCTCTCGCTTGTCTTTGGGCGGCCCGTAGCCGGAACTCATGCCCATGCAACCGAGCCCCATCGCCGAGACCTCGAGCTTGCTATTTCCCAGTGTTCGTTTTTGCATATCGTCCTCGCAGGTTACTTCGCCAGGGATGCGATGTCGATGACGAAGCGATACCGAACGTCGCTCTTGACGACTCGCTCGTAGGCTTCGTTGACATCCGCGATGTCGATCGTCTCGATATCGCTGACGATGTCGTGCTTGCCCGAGAAGTCGAGCATCTCTTGCGTCTCGGCGATGCTGCCGATCATCGAGCCCGCGAGGCTGCGACGGCCGCGTACGAGAGCGGATGCGTTCAGGGGGATCGGCCGGTCCGGAATGCCCACGACGACCATCGTGCCGTCGACTTTGAGGAGGTTCAAATATGCGTTCCAGTCGAGGGGGGCCGACACGGTATTGATGATGAGATCGAACGTGCCGGCGAGCCGCTCGAACGTCTGCGGATCGGACGTCGCGAAGTACGCGTCGGCGCCGAGCCGTTTGCCGTCGGCTTCTTTCGAAAGTGATTGGCTCAAGACCGTCACCTGCGCGCCGAGCGCGTGGGCGTATTTCACGCCCATGTGACCGAGTCCGCCGAGCCCGACGATCGCGACGCTCTTGCCCGGGCCTGCGCCCCAGTGCTTGAGCGGCGAGTACAACGTGATGCCGGCGCAGAGCAGCGGAGCGGCAGCGTCGAGCGGCAAGTTCGCCGGAATCCGGAGTACGAAATCTTGCTTGACGACGATCTTATCGGAATAGCCGCCCATCGTCGGCGTTCCGTCTCTGTCCGTCGAATTGTAGGTGAAGACGACACCCGGCCCATACTGCTCGTCCGCAACCGTGACGGTCCCGTCCGAACGGCCCGAATCGACGAAGCAGCCGATGCCGACATGGTCGCCGGCTTTGAACTTCGTGACGGCCGGCCCGACCTGCGCAACGACGCCCGCGATCTCATGACCCGGGACCATGGGAAAGATCGAGCCGCCCCACTCATCCCGTGTCTGATGGATATCGGAATGGCAAATGCCGCAGTATTTGATGTCGATGACGACGTCATCGGCAGCCGGTTCGCGGCGTTGAAACGAGAACGGCGCGAGCGGCGCGCCGGCCTTGCTTGCAGCGTAGCCTTTGGTCATTAGGTTCGAATGCTTTTCGAGTAGTTCGGGCATGTGTGACTCCCTCGTCGGAAACTGCGCGCCGCCGTGACACTCGCGCGTCGTGGATAGTATGCGCCCAACGGCTGCAGCCGCGCTACTGCGATCCTCCGCCGTTCTTGCACGATTCTCCGAAGAACGGGGAGTTCTGGGAACATATGTCATAGACTCGAAGACGCCCGGGGGGATGGAATAAATATGCTATTATCGAGAGCGAAAATGAAAACTTCAGGTGACGGTCGGTCGCTCGTCGCTTCGGAGCTTGCGGGGATCATTGCTCGATTCACCGATACCGATGGCGCGCACGACACGCCCGTCGGCGGCCTGCTCTTCCATCGCTGGTCGCAGCCGACCGCCGCTTCGTGCAACGTCTGCCGGCCGATATTGTCGTTCGTTGCCCAAGGTGCAAAGCGGGTCACGCTCGGCGACGAGGCGCGCGACTACGAGTACGACCACTATCTCCTGGTATCGTTCGATTTGCCGATCATCTCCGAGATCCGGCGGGCCACGCCGGAGGAGCCGTTTCTGTCGCTCAGTCTCGACCTCGATCTCGGGACCATCGCCGATCTCATGGCGCACACGGACGTGCGTCCGTCGCGGGACGTTCCGACGGAGCGCGGGCTTGCCGTCGGACGCGTCACGCCCGAACTCGGCGATTCGCTGTTGCGCCTCGTTCGATTGCTGCAGGCACCGCACGAGATTCCGGTCCTCGCGCCCCTGATCGAGCGCGAGATACTGTATCGCTTGCTCGTCGGCGAGCACGGCGCACGCCTCCGGCATCTCGTCAGCGTCGATAGTCAGAGCCGGCACATCGCGCGTGCGATCGCTTGGCTGCGCGAGAACTACATGCAGCCGCTGCGCATCGGCGTTCTCGCGGAGATCGCGGCGATGAGCGTTTCGACGTTCCATCTGCACTTCAAAGCGATCACCGCGATGAGCCCGTTGCAATATCAAAAGCAGCTCCGCTTGCAAGAAGCGCGGCGGCTGATGCTCGCCGGAGCAATCGACGCGGCATCCGCCGGGCACCAGGTCGGCTACGAAAGCGCGTCCCAATTCAGCCGCGAATACGGACGTCTGTTCGGGGCTCCGCCCCGCCGCGATCTCGCGCTCCTGCGCGGCCGTCCCCACGAGGACGAAGTGATTTCGGCGCGCTTACCCAGCGCCATATAGATCGATTATTGCAACCCCAGCGCCTTTACGGAGACCTGCATGGCTCGCATCCCACCGCTCGAACGCGAACACGCGCCCGCCGACGTGCGCGCGCGCTACGACGACCAAATCAAGCAGCACGGTCGCGTGACCAACATGAAGCGCACGCTCGGCCACGAACCGGCGGCCTTCGACGCGCTGATGACCTGGTATCCGCTGCGCGAGCGGGTGGCGTCGTTCTTGGGCGACCGCGACACGTACGTCTTCGCGCACGCGATCTCCACGCAGAACGACTGTTTGATCTGCTCGACCTTCTTCCGGCGCATCTTCATCGACGCGGGCGACGACCCGGATACGTGGACGCTGACCGAGCGCCAGCGGCTGCTCGTGGACTATGGGAGGCAGCTGGCCGACGATCCGCGCGGCGTCGACGAGTCGCTCTACGAACGGCTCGCACGGGACTTCACGCCGCAACAGATCGTCGTACTGACGGCCTTCGGCGGCTTGATGGTAGCCACGAATCTCTTCAACGACGCGCTGCGCGTCGATCTCGACGAGGTGCTGCAGCCCTATCGCGCCCCGTTGCCCGTCGCGGGCTCGCCCGAGCCGCGGTGAGCGAGCGCGAATTCGAAGGCCGCGTCGCGTTCGTCACCGGTGCGGCGCACGGCCAGGGCCGGGCCACGGCGCTCGCTTTAGCGGAACGCGGCGCGCACGTCGTCGCGTTCGATGTTGCCGCGCCGCTCGCGTATCCGGGCTACGCGATGGGCTCGCAGAACGACTTGCACACGCTCGAAGCCGAAATCGCCGCACATTCCGTAGCCTATCTCGGCTTCACGGGCGACGTGCGCGACGCGCCGGCGATCGGCGCCGCCGTAGCAGCGACGCTCGAGCGCTTCGGACGGATCGACATCCTCTTCAACAACGCCGGCATCTGCGCGTACGGCCTCGCCCACGAACTCACGGAGCCGGAGTGGGATACGATGCTCGACATCAACCTCAAAGGCCCGTGGCTCGTCTCCAAAGCGGTCATCCCGGCGATGATCGAGCGGCGCAGCGGCGCGATCGTCAACAACTCGTCGGTCGCCGGTTTGCGCGGCATGGGCCGGCTCAGCCACTACGCGGCCTCGAAGTGGGGCCTGACCGGGCTCACGAAATCGCTCGCGATCGAACTCGCGCCCTACGGCGTCCGCGTCAATTCAATACACCCGACCGGTGTCAACACGCCGATGAACGACGGCCTCGCCGAACTCGAAGGCGCCACGCCGCTCGAGATCGCCGAACGTTCGGCGGGCAATCTCCTTGCGGCGCCGTGGATCGAGCCCGAAGACGTCGCGGCCGCGGTCGTCTACTTGGTGTCGGATCGCGCGCGTTACGTCACGGGGGCCCAATTCGTCATCGACGCGGGCCTGCTCACGCGCTGACGCGCGCTCGCATTTAGGGCGACGAATTCGGATCGCGGGTCAATTCGCCGCGAAGGATGCGGAAATCGTGGACCGTTCGTAATTCGGATCCTTCGACGGTGAGGCCGGCGAGCGGTGCATACCGGTGGCGGCTATGCGGCGGCATTGCTGCACTCTCTTCACCGTGCGCGGGCCACTCGATCGAGCCCGTGGCGATGCGAGCAGGAATCAGCCAATAGTCACCGCCGCGATAGTGTCGAGGTGCGTTGCCCTCCGGCGGGCTGAACGTTACGGTGATGCCGCACTCGACGTCGAGCGCCTGATCCTCGATCAACGGTAAGCAGCCGCCGGAGGCCGCGAGATCGTTACCGTCGGCATCTTTGCGTTGGTCCCAGCGACGGACGATTTGGTGCTCGTAGCGCTCGAATTTGAGCGGCGCGCGATCGAGCGTGAGGCCGGCTCCGGCCGGATCGACGGCGCTCACGCGATAGAGGGGACGCGCATCGCGTTCGTCTTCGACATCGGTATCGCTCGCGATCTCAACCCAATCGCCGGCCGAGAATGCGCCGGCGGTCAGGGGGTTCGTGCGGAGCGCGATCTGCGTCGCGTCGCTGCCGGGGCCCGTGATGCCCAAGGCCACCGAACCGTTCTCGCGCGACCACTTCCAGGTCACCTTGCTGTCGGGACCCGACTTCCCGCCTTGATGGATCTCGATGCGATAGAGATGGTTCTCCGCGCCCGTGTAACCTTGCGGCGCCTCGACCCGAATGCGCGGCGGGCCGCCCCGCTCGCCCGTGCGCTCGATTTCCGGTAAGGCGCGTTGCCAATGCCGCTCCCAGTGCTCCCGCGCGGCATCCTTGCCGGCGGGCGGCTCGGATTCGATGCGCCAGTAACGCGGAGTCCAACGAATTTTGGAACGCCCGGCCGTATCGAGACCGCCCAATGCCGGATCGGCTAGCGCCGGGTCTTGCGCGGCGGAAACGTATTCCTCGTACACGTCGAGGTACACCAGGTACCCTCTCGTCGACGGCTGTTGCTGATGCGGCGGCGGCCGCAGTTGGCGGATCTCGTGGTTCTCGCACATCAGACCGTCGACGTAATACCGGCCCTTGCTCAAGTGCAGTTCGCCGGGCTCTCTTGCAAATACCGCGAACCCGCAGTGACTATCGGGTCCCCCGTGGGCTCCGAACACGTCGACGATCAGGGTCTCCAAACGCTGCAGTAAGATAGCGATCTGCTCGTTCCAATCGGCATCGACGGCGACCCGGCCCTGCTGCAGCAAGACCCGGTAATAGTCGCTCGCGGGCCGGAACGTATCGCGTGTGAAGTCACCTTGCATAGAATGTACCTATGAGACGAAAAGCAGTGCGAGATCGGTGCCGGCCGGCGTGTATTCAGCGAGCCGGATGCGCAGATTCGTCTCGCGCTCGGGCCGGTACAGGTCGTGAAAGGCACCCATCTCCGAGCGGTCGTCGGCGCCCGCGGCGATCGCATGCGAAACGTCGTCCGTCAACCGCGCGTAGCCCGGATCGTCGAAACGCGTGCTCGCGAACGAAACCTTGACGTCGTGATGCGCGGGTTGGCACGCATACCGCGGCGGCGTGCGCGATCCATGCGGAACGAACGAGTAGCGGAAGCAGCCGTGTTGACGATCGGTGACGCTGACCTCGCGATCGAAGATCGAGTTTTCCGCGAGCGTAACCGCATGTACGCGCACGCGCCCGAAGATCGTCGATCGCGCGACGCGCAGCTCGGCGTTCGCCACGCGGGCGTCGGGCGACGCGATCGCTTCACCGTGCTCGAACGCATCCACGATACTGTCCGCAATCGCGATCGGCGTAGATACCGCCGCACGTTCGTCCCGTCGAACGACGATCGGTCCGAGGATGCTGTTCTCGATCGCGATGGCCGTTGCGGTGTCCTCGACGATGATGCTCGGCTCCACCCGATTCCGCCGCGCGCTTGGCGAAAGGTGCTTCCAACCGGGAACGAGTGTCGAAGATCTCAAGCCGAGCCGGCCTAACCCGCCGGCGATGCGAAGGCCGCTCCCCGCGACGACTAATCCGTCGAGCGTGACGGCGCTGCCCGGAGCTCCGGAGAGTTTCACGGGCTCCGTTCCGCCGGCTCGCCATTCCGTCATACGGATGACCGGTCGCGCGCCGCTTGCGGCTCGGATTTGGAGCACCTGACCCGCGAACAACTCGATTGCGATTTCGTCCTCGTCGTAGATCTCGCTGTCGCCGAATTCGATGACCGCGCGCGCCGGCCCATCGGCCTTCCACCGTTCCAGCGCGCGGCTCAGACGCTCGTGCGATTCGCTGCCGTCGTGCGCGATCGCGTACGAGCGCACCGGAAACGATACGGCGAGTGATTGAATGCCGTCGACCGTTACGACCGCATCCGTCGCCGTCGCGGAGATTCCCGGAATTGTCGCCGCGCCGATCGCCTTTGCAACCCCAGCAGCGACCGACGCGAGCGTATCCTTTGCGGTCGTAAGGTAACTCGCGTTTGCTACGCCATCGACGGTTACGAGCACCTCGATGCCCCGGAGGCACGCGCCTGCGAACGTGATGTTTTCTCCGAGCACGGCCGCCGTCAACGGAACCGCCGGCAGCGGTAGCGGCAAGCGTTCGTATTCGCCCGCGCCGAGCTCGTAGCTGAAGCCGTAGTGATACGAAACGATAACTTGCGCCGGCACTTCGTCCGGCGGGAAGCTGATGCGACCCAATTTGGCGTCGACCGCGACCGTTCCGGGCGATGGTTTCCGACGCCAGCGGGAGAGATCCGCCGGGACGATTCGCTCGCGCGCTACCAGGATATTCTGCGCGTCTCCTTCGGCGCGCGTCCAAATCGCCAGGCTCTTTCCGTCGCCGTAGTATGTCTCGCTTGCGACGTCCGCCGGGTGAAGTGCGATCGGTAATCCGGCGCCCGAGTACAGGGGCACGTCGTTTCCAAGCGCACTGAACGTGAAACAGTGATCGCCGGCTCCGGGAATCCAGGCCGCGGTCGATTCCGAGACCGAATATCCGCGATAGCGCGGGACGAGCAACCCGACGCCGCTCGTCGGCAGCGCGCTCGTCGACCCCGTGCGAGGACCCCGCACGTCCGCCAAACGCGACGAGTCGTCACCCACGGAACCGATGCGTTCCAGCGCGCTCGAAGCACGCACGTCGACGGTCCGGCCCCGCGTCAAGTGCAGATCGTTTAGTCCCTGCGTGATGGCGGTACGCCGGCTGAACTCGACGGCGACGGCGGACCAGCCCGCCACGTCGCGGGCAAGGTCGACCAGCACGTGGAGCGTGCCCTTGCGGCGGCGCGCGCCGACCGTGTTGCCGACATCGGCCCGCGGAATCAGGATCCGGTCGAGACCGATGTCCGCCGGCGTCGTGCCGGTCGACGGGTCACCCGCTTCGTGCAACACGTCGTATCCGATCAGATCGCCGATGTACGGGACGATCCAGTCCTGACACGTCTCGATGAACCAGTCGTCGTAGAGCTGCGCGACGTTCGCTTCCAGCAAGTCGGCTTGCTCGGAAATGACGCTCAACAGCGAACGCAACGGCTCCGCCGGGTCCTGCGAGTCGCGCAGCCGGATGATTTGCGGCAGCAGGTTGTAAAGCCGGTCGTTCGGCGTGCTCATGATGCGGCCGGCTGAAGGATGATCGAGTCGGGCAGTTCCGGCTTGAAGATCGCGAGTTGCGCGCCGGTGACCGTGCCGTCGCTACCGATCTTGGCGGGACTTGCGACGATGGAGGCGCTCGTCGTACCGTCTGCGAGCCCGCCGATCGCGACGCTATCCGTGAAACCCTCAAACACCAAAATATCGACGGCGGTCACGCCGGCGACGCTCACGATCGCGGCAATCGCTTCCGTACGATACGCGGTCTGTTCGAGCGAGCGTCGATCGAAGCCGAAGGCGTCGAGCAGCGCAGAGCGGATCGCCGGCGCGACGGTTTCCCACTGGAAGCCCGACTGCAACGTGACGTTGGCCGACAGCACGAGAACGATGAGCGTTCGCGGCGCGACGACCAGCTTGATGTCCGGGCTGCCCTGTTCGAGCAACGTGCTCTCGAGGTTTACGACGACCGGCGAGTTGACGTCGATCGTTTCGTCGGCATCGGCCGCGATCGTGACCGCGACGATCGGCGGCGAACCGGGAAGGGTCGTAGCCGCTGCCTTGGCAACGCCCGCGAAGGTCCGCGCCACTGCCGCGTAGTCGGCGGCGGTTACGATCCGATCGAGCGCGGCGGCGGCCAAGGGAACGTTGCTGCGGCCCTGCTCGAGGCTCTCCGCATCCGCGCCGCCGGTCGCGGGCAGCGGATTGGTCACCGAGCGGACGCCGAGCGGCCGATTTGCGAGCAGCGTGAGCAGGTTCGCAGCGACGTTCCCGTTTTGTCCGATGCCGACGCGATAGGTCGCAACGACGTTCTCCGTTCCCGTCGGGAGCCGCGCGCCGTGCACGCCGTCACCGAACATCACCGTCGTGTTCCCCGCGTTGTCTTGCCGCGTGACGAAGGCGCGATCGGTCGGGCGCAGCGCATCGAAGTCGTCGCTTTCCGACCACGGCAGACCGTTGACGGCGACCTGCAGCGTGCTCTGGACGCCTGCCTCGGTGGGAACGGGAACGTAGGTGAGCGGCGATGACTTCAGCGTAAATTGCTGCAGCGCCATACTCCCGTCGCCGCTGCCGAGCACTTCGGTGCGCGTCTCGCCGTTCGTCGCCGGCACGACGTTGCCGAAGATCTGCACGCTGCTGCGATCGTACGTGTAGGAGAGGGTACTTGCGAGAGTCAGCGTCGTATGGAGCGTGTCCCCGGGCAACGTCGAGCTGATGGTGTGCGTCGTCGTCGAGAGCATGACGAGCTCGGCGCCGGCAACGCCGGCCACATCGGTGCGCATCCCCGAGACGATGAGCCAACGCCCGGTTTCGAGGTTATCGTACACGCCGTCCAACTCGATGGCCGTACCCGTAATCGCATCCGGTATCGGGACGTCGGCGAGCGGCAACGCTTCGCTCTGAGCGTACACTTGCGTCTCTCGCAGGAAGGCGAGATCGTCAGGCTTCGAATTCGTCGTATGCCACGTACCGTCGAGCGTTATCCTGGACGTGCTGCCGGATATGCCGTATTGTGCGCGTCCGAGCTTTTCAACTTGAACGGCATTTCGAATGACCGGTGCCTGGCCTTGCTGTACGAGGACGACGATGCTGGGCGACCCCGCTTGCCGAGGAGAAAGCGACGGATAATAGCGATCGAGGTAAAGGAGCTTGTCGCCTTCGTCACTCGCTAGCGGCCATTCCCGGTATTCCGCGACGTTCTTGAGGATCTCGTGTTCCTTCCGCTCGCGTTCGTCCACGAAGCCGGTCAGGTGCAACGGCGCGTTCGCCCCGAAAGGTTGGCAGTTGATGCGGAACGCGTACACGCGGATCGGAGCCGTCGCGTTCACGACGGCTTCCGTCAGCGCCGGCAATAAGGTCGATGCAAGGCTTGGATGGAGGACCGTCAGCGCGCGCGCGACGGCGTCGGTATTGGAGTCGAAGGTGGTTTTGACGGCCTGAGGCAGGTGCAACGCGTTGACGGGGTGCTTGGCGGGCGCCTTCAGCAAGCCGTCGACGACGCTGTTGTAACCCGCCAAGATCGACTGTGGCGGCCGCGCCTTGATCGCCTCGGCAATTCGTTCGGGGACGGCGCCGGACGAGGTGACGGGCGGATCGATTTGGTCGAGGGTCACCTGGGTCAACGATGGACTCGTCGCTCCGCTCGTTGCCTGCAGCTTGGACGTGACGATCCGCACGAGCGCGCGCATCGGCCGGCCGTCGCTCGATTTGTGATTGGGATCTTCGACCAACAACACGTCGCCCGGGTTGAGGTTGAGGTTGACGCCGGTGAAGATTAGCGTGCTCGGCACGCCGGTCGACAAGTCGACGCTTTGCGGCTGCGCGGCCCGGACGCCGAGGGTGTTCCAAGCTCCGCGCGCGTGTAACGCATCGGACGTTTCGAACGACTGCGGGAGCTGGCCCTGCGGCGGCGTGGACTGCGTCCGCGTGCCCGCCGGAATCGTTACGTCGGCGGTCGGGTCCATCGTATAGGCGAGATATGCCGTCGCGGCCACGCCCGGCCGAAGCGCGTAGCCGACGGTGCGGCCGAGTTCGAGCACCGAGAGGCGCTCCGTTGCCGTGCGCACGTACCCTTCGTTGGCGATCCGCTCTTGATAGAACGTCAGGACGTCGGCCACGGCGGCCCACGCGTCGAGCAATGCGATCGACCAATCGGCGGGATCGCGCGTCTTCAAGCCGGTTAGACCCGGATAGTCGGAACTCGACAGACGGTCTTTCATCGCCGCAAAGATCGAGTTGAACGTTCCGATGCGGTACGGGATCGTGCCGAGGCCGGGCCGGCTTGCGTTCATCGCCCACCCGACATGCTGAGCTGGAATCGTCCGCGCTCCGGTGCGCTCGGGTCGTTGTCGAGTTGCGCCACTTCGAGCGGGCCGAGCGTCAGCGCGCCTCCGGAGGGAAGCGGGCCCTGCGATTCGTCGAGCAGGCGTGCCAGCCGCAGCACTTCGACGGTTTGTACGCCGTCGACACCTTGTGCCGCCGCAATCAAGGCGTTCTCGTACATGGCCAAGCCGAAACCGAGGTTCTGTTGGTGGAAGAATCCGAGCGTTCCGTCCGGCAAGACACGATTGCTGAACAGCTGATGCAATGCGGCGCCGACGTCGCCGCGGAGATAACCGGGCAGAACGGAAACGTCTAGCTCGATATCGAGCGGCACGTAGGTTGCGCCCACGACCTCGACGTCCTGACCGATACTGCGGGCGTGCTCGAGTTCTTGCGCGATGGCTTCGAGCAATGCGGGAGCCACGGTCTCGGTACCGAGCGGATCGACGGCAACCCGCACGGCCGGGCGGGCGCCGCTAAAGCGCAGTACCGCCGCAGCTTGGAAGACGGCGGGATTGCGCTGTGCGAGCGTGGCGTAGTCGGCGGCGGTTACCGCGCGCACCAGCTCCGAGCTATAGGCTTGCGGGGCGAGTAGCTTGATTTGGGCGAGCGGTTCCGGATCGGTTCCGCCCGTGGCGGCGAGGGGGTTGCGCACGGTGATCGCCGCGCCTGCGACGCTTTGTTTCGGCCGGGTCATTTCTACGATGGTCTCCGCGCCCACGTTGCCGGAGGTCCCGTTTCCGATGCGATAGCGCGCCGAAAAGGTCGCGCCGGGTTCGGGTTGAGCCCCAAGATACCCGTCCCCAAAGCGCAGGTTCGCGTAACGGTCATCGTCCATCTCGATAACGAATGCGGTATCGTTCGGGCCGCTCTCGAGGAGGTCGTAGACCGCGCTCCACAGCGTATCCGCACGATCGGTGCTGTTACTGGTCAACGCGGCGATCTGCGGGGTGGCTTTCCGCGGATCTTGCACGATGGATGCGGCTGCCGAGCCGGCGAGATTCGGCGTCGCGCGGTAGGTGAGGTTCGGCTGCGCGAGCTTTGGGCGGAACGGTCCCGCGCCGGGAACGGTGCCGATCGCTTCCGCGGCAGCGAGCGTCCTACCATGGTCGACCAGCACGACGTTGCCGCGCGCGATACTCACGTCCTCGACGATCGCGCCCGTCTCGTCGCGCATCGAGAGCGTGAATTCGAACGGCAGGCGGTCTTCGGGGCTCCAGGCGATTTCGAGAACCGGCGTATCGTCGATGGGATCGACGTCCTCGCGCACGCTCGTCAAACGCACCACACAGCGGTGGGCGGGATCGGCGTCGAGCGGCGAGCCCGTTGCGGGACCAATCGCTTCCTCGAAGAGCAACACGCTCCCGCCCTTCACGGTTCCGGCAGGTACGCCGCTGAGCGTGGCGCCCGTCGCACCCGCCGGCAACGTCCTGACCGTGTCGCCCCAGGTATAAAACGAAATTTTCGTCAGAGCGGCCAGCGGCCGGAAACCCGCAGGCGCGACCGGCTCGAAGATCGCCGCGCCTCCGGTCGTCGCGAACGTAACGCCGCTTGCCGGGAATGGGTCGAGATCCGTGTCGGTTTCAACGGAGACCCAAGCGCGAGCATTGCAGCCTTCTTGAATCTTATAGTCGAGAAGCCGGGCGTGACGCCGGGCGGAAATTCGAAAGCGCGCCGTATCCAAATACGCTTCGGTCGCGATCGCATCTTGGTGGTAGCTGATCTGATCGCCGGCGTACGCGAGAAGTTCGGCTAGCGTGATGCCGATATCGGGGACGTGCGTTTCCGTCCAGGACGGAACATTGAGGGCGAAGCGATCGAGAATCAGCGTCAGGAAACTGTCGAAGTCCTTGACCAGATAGTTGAGTTCGGGTTCGGGTCCGGGAGGGGCGGTTGGAGCGCTTCGTTCCGTCGCGCAGTCGAGCGTCATGCCGGGCGCGCGGCCGAACGTGAACGGCGTCGAAAGAAACAGCGGATCGAACCCCGGAATGTCGACGATTTCGAATCGATACGTCGAATAGTCGCCCGGACGATCGACGCGGATGCGCAGGCAGTTCTCGCGCAACGGATCGTCGCCGCCGTCGTGGTGGACCTCGATCGTCTTGAGATTTCGTACGCGCGAGCCGCCCGCAACGACGTAGTGCCGGTGCCCGGTTTCGGCCGGCGCGGGGAGAAAGAAGTACGCCGTCAACGTCCGGCGGTCGTCGGCGACGTCGACGAAGTCGATACCGTTGAGGCCTTTGGCGATCGCTTGCGCTCGGCGCCGCTCGCGATCGAAGTGGGCCGGCAGCGTTGCGACGCTCACGTTCCTTGCGTCAACTTAAGGCTCGCCTGCTGACCGGTGCTGCGCACGACGTAATCGATCTGGATGCTCAGCGTCGAATCGTCGGGCGTGACGGTGAGCTGCTGCACCGCGACGAGATCGCCGAGATATTGTTGAATCGCGCCCTGCATCGTGTATTGAACCGCGGCCGCGAGCTCGACGCTATTTGGATCGAAGACCAGTTGCACGAGACCGCTTCCGAACGTCGGTCGCATGACGCGCTCCCCGGGATTCGTGAAGAGCAGAAGTTCGAGCATTTGCTCGAGATGGTCGCTATCCGTGCTTTGTGCGGTTCGGCCGGTGCCGTCGAAAGCGTAGGGAAACTGGAGATTCACGACCTTACATTCCGCTGACCAGGACTTGCGTTTCTATGACGATCAGCGGCGTGGCGCTGGCAGCGCAGATCGAGGTGCTGTCGAGCAGAAGGACGGGCTGGCCGAACGACGTGACGTTGAGCGCCGCCGTCAAGAACGTCGCCGTTACGTCGGGCCCGTTTGCGGCGGGCGGCGGCGGCAGCGCGCATCCGGCGATCGTGTACGGGCATGCGATGGTCACGATCGGCATGCCGGTCACGGTCACGGCGGGCACGGGCGCCGTCGGCAGGGCTTGGCCCGCGTGGGCGCACATGACGACGGCGCCTTCGTGGAGCAGAAAACCGGGCATGGTCAATGCGCCAAATCGGTAGACACCCGGCGATCATGTCGCGCGCCACTCTCCCGCCGTTCTCCGGACCCGAAGGCGGAGCGCACGGCGCGTTCGATCGCTCCGTGCAGTTGGGGCGGCGGCCCGTCGCGGAACTCGTCTTCGAGCGCTGCCTGAAGCGCTGCCGCGATCGCCGCCTCGCCGGCCGGAACGCCCGGTCGCGATTCGACGACGATCCGCTCCACGTGCACGTTGATCGTGGTCACGGCGTGACGGTTAGCGCGCCGTCGTTGATGATCGTCAGGCCCGTTATCTGGATCGTCGGTGCGACGATCTGTACGCCGGCGGGACTCACGGAGATGTACGAGGTCGGACCGCCGAGCAGCATGACGCCAGGCGCGATCATGGGCGGAATCGGTGAGTCGCTGACGACGACGGCGCTCTGGCCTTTGGTGGTCAGCATGATCGGCGGAAGCGCGGGATTGGCCAGCTTCGTGAGCACCGGGACGGTCGCAATGCTCCAATACCCGCCGACCCAGATCGGGTAATCGGGGTCGCCGTGTTCGAACTCGACCCAAATCGCATCGCCGATTTCGGGGACGACGAACGTCCCGCCCTGGAGCGTGGCGAGCGGCACGCACGGTAGCGCCCAGGACGTCGGCAAGAGCGCCGAAACGTCGGGCACCATCGCGAGGATGCGCCCGCGGAATTCCGGGTCGACGTTGTCGAAGACGGTCCCGCGGTACTTGCCCCAATACTTCTTTTTCTCACTCATGCCGGCACCACGGGCGTAATCGAAACGAGGGCGTTGCGGCTCAGGGTGAAGTTCTGCTTGTATTCGCCGGGTTTGATACTGTGCGTCACGCTCGTTACGTAGTAGAGCCCGTCGAACGCCATGCCCGCTCCGCGCACGCCGACCAGCTGGCGCGCGGAGAGCGGCGAGCCGTACCGCACGACGTCGAGCGAACCGCTCGCGGTGACGGCGTCCTGCGACTTTCCGGTTAGTGAGAGCCCACGCATCACCGCCTCGGCGAACGTCAGGTTCGACGTATCGTTGAGAAACTCGAACTTCTTGGGAATCGGCGGAATGACGCCGAGCGGTGGCTGGAGCGGATTGAAGCTCGGAATGGGAACGGGGATGGGAATATTCGTCAAGTCCGTTTGCAAGAAGAGGATCGGCAGCGTGGCCGATTCCGAATTGAACGCGAACGATAGGCTCTCGACGTTCGTGAAGGAATCCATGTTGATGTTGAGCGCGGATTGCGGCACGCCGACTTTTATTTCGGGGCCGAAGTAGGCGGTATTGGTGCCGGGCGCCGGACCAGGCTTGATGTAGAAGATGTAACCGACGTCGTCAGCGAGCTGCTTGATGTATTGATAGTCGGTGCCTTGCTGCCGCGGGATGTTCTCCGTCGGGATCGGCACGTCGGGTAGAATCGGTGGAATGACGACCGGGATCATGCCGAGGAACGCATACTTGAGCAGGATCAGGGCGACGCGCGCTTCGATCGGCATCGCCGGATACGGCAGGCCGTCGAATGGAATGAAGTCCATCAGGGCGGTCAGGTCAACGCCGCTGACCGTCAGCTTCGAATCGGCGCCGTTCGAACCAGGCGCGATGTCGACCTTGGTGATCACGCCGTCCATGAGGACGTTCGGAATTCCGTTGATCGTCGCGACTAAGATCACGCGGAGGAACGGCGCCATGTTCCCGCCCGCGAGCAGAAAAATCGTTTGGAGCGGCGAGTTGTTCGCGAGCGTGAATTCCAGCTGGAACCCGCTCTGTTGACCCGGCTGGGCGTAGACGTTGACCGCAATGCTCTGCAACGCATCGAGTGCGACCTGTGGAATCGGCACCGGGATGACGGGGCCCACGAGGATCGTGAGGTAGATTCCCTTGAGCATCTATGACAGGGTCGTCGGCGTGGCCGGAATGCCTTGCGGTAAGGTGACGTTCAAGGTGGCGCCGATCGTATCGGTCAGGTCGGCCGGCCGCATCGCGAGGTTCGCGTCGCAGAGCCGCCAGTAGAGTTTGGGATCGCCGAAGACCTGTGCCGAGACGTTATCGATGCGATCGCCATGCTTTACCGTGTACACGGCTATCGTCGCGAACGACGCCTGCGGCGCGATGAAGCGGCGCAGCAGGTACGCGATCTGTTTGCCCGCCGGCGTCGTATAGGTGGCGGTCGGGACGGACTGGTACCGGCTGTTCGGCGGAAACATCGGCTACGCGATCGAGTTGATGCCGAGCACGCTGAGTGCCGCGCCCGGCGCCATCGATGCGAGTTGCTCTTTTTGTTGCAAGTATGCCATGAACAGATTGCCACCCTGATTGCCGAAACCCAGGTCGTCGACGCTGAGCACGCGCATGCCGAGGCTAATCTTGGCCCTGATCGGATTCAGCGCGGCATCGAAGGCCTCTTCGGTAACGGAGAACTCGGTCAGACGAACGGGTACGATTCGCTTCCGGCTCCAGATGAAAAGCGTTAAGGGCTTCTCCATGGGAACGATCTCGAGCGTTCCGAGCTGCGCGAGGTTGTTGTTGGCAATGAGGTCGCTGCTGGCCGGGTAGATCAGGGTTTCGAGGACAGCCAGCTGCGGAAAGAGCCCGACCTGCGTCGCGGTCGCATCGGAGACCTCGAGTGAGTCCGTCGCGTCGATTTCCGCCTCGACCTTGAAGGTTTCGATTGCGGGACCCCGGAGCCGCAGCGCCTCCGAGCGGTCCGCCTTTTCGCCGACACCTTGCACCTGGAGCGTGCGGGACAGCGAATCGGG
>Ga0116227_10009444_pt1 | contig 17702 bp, 12 predicted proteins | sample S1TSphgellanicum_FD_89693 | JGI IMG/M metagenome (GOLD analysis project Ga0116227, IMG submission 89693) | Host-associated microbial communities from peat moss isolated from Minnesota, USA - S1T2_Fb - Sphagnum magellanicum MG | ecosystem: Host-associated > Plants > Peat moss > Unclassified... | reverse complement strand
TGGAAGATGACATTATCTGCAGGTATGGGGTCCCCAAGTTTGTGCTTACTGACAATGGTGGAGAATGGGCTACAGAATTCGATTTGATGTGCAAGGACTACGGGATCCAGCATCAGCGCACTGCACCTCAGTGGCCTCAATGCAATGGGATGGCAAAGCGCATTATCAAGACTATCAAGCACGGCATCACAGTCCTTGCTACAACACCAGGGAGTGTGGATTGTTAGGATGAACAGCTGGCCAAGATTTTGTTTGGGTACCAATGTGGAATCCAGGCTAGCACAAAATTCTCACCTTTCATGATCCTCACTAGTCGGACCCCGCGTCTTAGGGTAGACAATCATCTAGACGCTCTGACCACTATAACTAATGATAGTGATGATGTGGAAGTTGCTGTAGCACACTTCGTGCAGAAGATGGAGCTTATTGCAAGCATCCATGAAGATGTCTTGCTCAATGTGGAGTAAGCACAAAAGAAACAGAGAAAGGCCTATGTTGTCAGGAAGGGTAAGCACCTGTTTGAGGGTCTGATTGCAGGGGAGACAATGGTGAGGATGAAGAAGCCAGGAAAGAAACGAGCATTGGCTACAAGTTGGGAAGGCCCATACCAATTCATTGGGCATACTGATGGGAAAGGCAACTTCGACTTTGAGGAGGGATGTCGAATCTGTACCATCCAGGATGCTGATGGAAACCAGTGGGAGAGAGCCCGAAGAGACCTTCAAATTTATCATGTTCCACCAAACTGAGAGAAGCTGAGGGACTCAGCTCTTTAAGGACGGAGGGGTTACATATGTAACGTGAAAATGGGTGGCTCACAATGTGAACACATTAGGGACTTGGGCTTTGCCATGAGTATAATTAGTTGTCCTGATTTTTGGTGGCGGATAACTCTCCATGGCAGTTGCATGGGGATGCATGGAAGGTCTGTGTTTGGGGTGTGAAGGAGGGTGTACAGGGCAATGGCGGCGCGAATGATGAGGAGGTGTGGTGGTGCATTGATGGGCCGAAAGGAACAGGAAGGACTAGGCAGAACGGCACGATGGGGAAGGCAAGCGAGAGGCAGGAGGGGTAGGAGAGCGGCAATTGAGGTCTGGTCCGGAGGGTTTTTGCGGGGGTAGAATGTGTTAAGAAAGGGAGAAATTGTACAGAGAGGATATAGGAGATTATTGGGGAAAAAGTAGAACAGAGAGCTAGGGAGATTTTGGTAGAATTAAGGAGAGCCTGGAGGATTGCTGGTTGCTGATTATCTTCCGCTGCGTTAGCAACTACAGGAAGGCAGCTCCTTGATTTGAGGGGAGGAGAACAAAGGAAGGTTAGGTATGGAAAAAGGAGAGGGACAGAAGGTGATCTGAGTCTGTAGAGTCGTGCGTCAAAGTGAGGTTAGTAGGAATTCTGGTAGTGCGTCTTTGGAAGCATTGGATGTGGCCTGCATTTGGGAATTAGCAGAGCTAAGGGTGCAGAAGCTATGGACTTTGTTTAGGAAATTGTAAGTCTGTCTGTACAGACAAGAGGAGTCATCCTCATTGATCTTGAAGGGAAATTCAACAGAAGTTGTGAGGGTGTTCTATGAGCCTTCCTTTTTGGTTACACCATTTTAAAATCACTAATGTAATGGCCTAATAGCTTGTAAGCTTTAAATTCATTAAGTCAAGGAAGAGCAAAATTAAAACAACAAAAAAACTACCATATCATAATCAAAGGATGAAGACCCATAGCTTTTGAAAAAGATACCCACCTTTTGAAACAAGTGTTAAAATGACCTTCCAAAATGAGACATGAATAAAGAACAAAACTTTCTTCTTTAAGCTCTTGCTTATTGTTCTTATGCTAGAATTAGTTGAGTTCTTCCTCTTTTCTCTTGCACTTGGAAAATTGTCCCAACTATTGCTCTAACAACTACAACCATTTCTTAAAACCTTTTAACCTCACATAAAACAACCAACAAAAAATGTTGAGAACCAAACCAAATTAAATATTGTAACATGAACTCATAATTCTTTCATATTCAAATTCTTCTAGCACACACAAAACAAATCTCGTTATCACGCTCACACTCAAAGAAACTAACACTTGAAGTATAACAAAAAGGAAACAAACTATAACCCAAAACACCCTATCATTTTCTTTTTGATTGGTTATAACTTGAATCAACTTTGAGAACCAACAACTAAAATAGTTTCAAAAGATCAAAAATCATAAGAAGAAGATAAGATTTTTAAAAAAACAAGATTTAGGAATAAAAGGAAAAGGCATATAGCAAAGCAAAAAAAAAAAAAAAAAAAAAAAAAAAAAAAAAAAAGAAAAAAAAAAAAAAAAAAAAAAAAAAAAAAAAACAAGATGAAAGGAAAGGGGAAGAGTACCCTGGAAGTAACAATGTGGTTGTGGGTGTGTTATAATAGGGAGGTACTATTGCTTTGTACTTCACCATTATTATTATTCTCTAAAAGAAAGGTTTGATTTAATGTATGAGCTTGCCCCCAAAAGATGAAAGTACCAAATACTAACAAGGGTGTTAGTTCACCCTAGCACGAGAATCCAAATATTTCCAAGGGATGCCCTTTTTTTGTGGGGTAATATAATTATCTATAAAGTCATGCCATGTTGGGCGTGAGTTGCACCCTTCATTTGATGTTTCATCCCTTCTTGGATGTTTCATCTCCTCCTAACTATTGTTCGCGAAGTCATGAAATTTTATTAAATACGGTTACATGAACTATCATTAATCTCAAACCTTGTGCATTAAATGCTTATGGCCATGTGGCTTTGAAATTTTTAGATTGCATTTTGAGCCTTCATGCCTATTTCCACTAAATAGAACCTCTACTTGCAATAACTTGTTGCATTTGATACTTGCGAATGCTAGTAACCCCAACAACACAGAGTGTTATAACGTATGTGTACCAATGTTTTATTAAAGTGTTCATTTATATAGCCAAAGCGGCGATCATCCATGTAGAAAGGTCATGTAGAAAAAATGACTACCTTCCCTAGGAGGATGCAGCCTAGTCTGCATATAGACCAAATATGAATCCTAAATCTTTATTTTTGGATACCTCTTTAAAACCAAATGTAAATACAGAAAACAAATTTAGGGCATTTCTCGCTATTGAAAATTTTTAAATACATTTCATATTCACATTTTATATTTTATATTTCACCAATGAAGAAGGTTGATATGTACCATCCAAATAGTTGCCAATTGGAGCATGGTACAACTTTTTTCGTGTTAGTATTGAGTCCAACGCAAAAAACACAACAAAATTACCATGAATTGAATAAATCAATAGGCTTGAAAAGGCATCTTTAAACCTTTGGGCAAAGGTTTACCTATTGAAATAAAGGTGAGGCATGTATTGTTGACCATTAACTTATGACAAAGTACATCAATTACCTTATGGTTGGACCATAGGGTAAGATGCCAACAAGACACTTAGGCCTTGTGGTGAGCATTTGTTTCCCCCAATTTTATTATATTGGTGTCAAAATATTGATAACTTACCTAGATGAGAATCAAGTAAAGTAAGTAGGTTATCAGATTTTTTAAAATCCAAAAATTGGTTATCAATTTAATTGATTATCAAAACAATCTAAAACCAGATAATAGGCTATTATCGTAGTACCTTGCATGGCCAGTTCAACACATGTTTGTCAAACATTTAGTTAATTTTGAAATTTCCATTTCAACAAATAAAATATTCTTTCACAATATTTTGTGATTTTTGAAATTTTTAACATTTTTGAAAATAATATAACTAATGTTGAACTATCCAAGGTATAAGTGTAATACCCAAGTTGACAACCGGATTGAAAATTGGGTGAAAACTCAATAACTCACCAACACTGGTTATTACCATATGTAAGCTTTGAACTTCTTCACCTTGAGCATGATCATGCTTCTTGGCTTCCATTTATTTGCAGTTATTTTAAGTTATATGAATTCATTATAGTCCAAAGAAATGAATTGTTATTATTCTGACTCAATAGTTTTATGATAAATAATAAATATAAGTTGCAAATATTACATCAAATCTGGAAGTTCTTTCTAAGATTTCTTGGAAATGCATCTTAAAATGTTTATAATGTACTTATTTGATTGGGTAAAGATCAATGGAAGCCAAGGGGGTCAATAATTGGTGTGGCACTTTTCACATGTGATAGTCACTCTAATGCATTTGCACGCCATGGTGAACCAGCTTGGTACGTTGATACCTTCACCTCTTTGAGTGGGGCCTACTAAGGTGTAGTGTAAAGCCTTAGGGTGAGGGCATTCTCATAAGAATGGGCCTATGAAGAGGTGATAGCTAAAGCCATTTTGGGAATGTCCCCCATCCATGGGCTTTACCTACGGTGAAACATGAGGCAAAATTAAAGACTACCAACTCCTCTTGTATTATTTAGATGAGGTGCATCCCATGTAGATTTTTTTATTTTTTTTTGTAACCAGCCAATTTGATTGGTCAATCATTCAAATCAAATGAAACTATGGAGACTTTCCATAATGGAAGGTTCTATTTTGAAGTATAGAATTACCCCCATTTGGAGGACAACATTTGCCAAACCATATGGGATAAGTGAGGTGCTATTAAAAACACATTGGTGAACACCATGGGAATTTGGGAAACATGTTGGGAACATGATGGGAACCCATTGAAAACTTAAAGGGAATAGAATGGGAACACATTAGAAACTATGAAAAAAAATCCTTGCCCACCCCCCTTCCCCCCCCAACTTAAAAAATTAAAAAAACAAGGTGCATTGAGTGCATGTTTGATCCTTCCTGTTGGCTGCATGAAATTTCTTTTCCCAAAAGAGTTTGCCACCATTTTTGGTTTGGGCTAATAATACCCCTTGCAAAGAACACTATATATATTAAGTATGTGTAGTGTCAATATTTCAAATTGGCTAGTTGATGTAGTTCATTTCTGCAATTTGATTGTGGTTTTCACACCACATAGCTTTTTAAAACACTCAACACGAATAAAAAATGAAAGAGATATATGGTTTGAAAGAAGGCGGTATAATTTTTTCATGCTTGAATCATTTTTTCTTCTTGTCATTTTTTTTGTTGTTATTAATTTTTTATCTCATTCTTTGTCTTTTCTTTAAGTATTAAATCTTTAAATTATTACATTTCCACAACACCTTTTATTATGCACTTCTTATGCATTTCATTCTTTTTGTTCACATATTATGTGTATGTGTGTACATGATTTTCTTTCTTTCTTGATCGATGCACCTTATTTCACATTTACCCTTTGTTCATGTTCATTTACCTTTTTGTTTTAACATTTTTTTTCAAAGTGATCGGGGTGTTGTCCATAATTAACTCGGCTATGCTTCCATTTCAAAAAGTATGTGGAAATTGTCATACAATGGATGTCATCATTTCTTCAATGGGTAGTGTTCATTGTAATGCTTGTTGTTCAAAATCAACAATTTAGAATTTGGGTTTTCTTCGTGGTTCCATTACAACCAATTATGGACCTGTGTTATTGACTATTGAAGGCAAATGGCTTGAAGCAATTGTGCATATGATGGAATCTAAATTCTTGGATTTGTTTCATCCAAAACAAGTTCAACTCCTCATTTCAATTCACATTCATTGTAAATTTCGGTTGTCACTCAAATTGCCTTTGTTGGCTTTCAAGAAGACATCCAACAATTTATCCACTAAGGGAAAACCAGTATGAAGTGCAAAGGTTTAGTTGTTCCTTTGGCAATTATTCATAATGACAATGTTCAGTGTAGTGTGAAATACAACCTTGATTTTGATGAATTGAAATCAATTTCTAAACAAAAACCTTCTTAGAAATTAAGTTTTTATGCAACCTTTCTACAATTACCTTTAGTATATGAATATTTTATATATGTGGAAATTCCTTATATCAAGATTTTGGTTTGAATAACCTTTATTATATAATCATTTTCATAGTTTTTTTCCTAGGAAAAAAGGAAAATTTTCATACATCAATTTTACATCAAGTGCCCAACATAATTTTAAATGCAACATTTTTGTATGTGAAGCAATTTTTAAATTAAAGCAGTTTTTCAATGCAAGTAATTTTTCAATGCAAATAGTTTTTTCAATGAAAATAATTTTTTAGTGCAGGCAAAATTTTTATGCAAATTTTTTTCTGATTTAATTTTTTTTCAATGTAAGTAAAATTTTAATGTAAAATATTTTTCAATTATTATTTTTTCCATTAAAAAATTCCCAATATAAAAAGTATTTTAACGCAAATTTTCCCAAATAAATTAGAATGTAAATAGTTTTGAATGAATCATTAATTTTTTTTAAAAATGTGTTTATGCAGGACCATGTTTTTGTTTATATAGATATCCATTAAATTAAAGTTCATAATAATGGAAACACCTTTATTAAATTTTGTTGATTCATCATTTGAACATGTTTTACATTCATATGGCCTTCATCTAGTTTCAACTTTAGATTCTTTTTTAAAAAAATTTATATCTTATTATTGGATAATCATTTATCATCTCTTCAATTGAAAACAATAGCATGGCACATATAAATCAGTGTTTATTATTGAATATAAAAAAAACCCAACAATGTCGTATCCAAAAATTGGGTCAAAACGAGATACAAGGAACCACAAAGGGCGTCAGATGTCAAATTCTATCATTAAAAATTAAAGATGTATTTTTTTTGGTCATTTGAAACCATGGTAATCATGGCACATTATTATTTTTTAACACACATGACTGTCAAAAAACTCAAATTAAAAATCCATTTGATCCAATGTTAAGTTTTGGTTTAATTAAAAACTTTTGAAAGTGAAAAATTATGTCATTAAAAAAAACATTTTAACAAAAGACTTTCAAAGGACTCATATAATATAGAAAAATTGATGGTAAAAAATATGAGATGATAATAACCTATTAAACCCATTAAAAAAATTCACAATTTCGAAAATGTGGAATTCTAAAATTTTGAAAATTCAAAGTATGTACATTTGAAAATTTTTAATTTGAAAATTTCAAAAGTGTTTTACCACATATAAATGGGGGATAATGTACATGATGTATTAAAAAAAGTTGTAGTTTATATTACATTAAATTCAATTTTAAAAAATTAAATTTTCTGGGTATGATTTCAAATTATCATCATTTTAAAAAATGAAACAAAAAATCTACAAGGAGTCTATACATTTTTATAAATTGATATTATTAAAAAATGATTAAGAATTTTTTTTGACTTATTGGGGTAATTTTAATCATTTTTCATAACAAGTTGCAAAAAAAATCATTCAAAAAATCATTCGTATGAAAAAATTATTTTGGGGAAAAAAGACATACAAGACTATTGTAAAATAACGCTCATGACTACTTGTATTTTGTTTTGACCCAATTAAATCCAAGTTTTTTTTGTGATTTGTATCAAGACATGGTCACAAATGAACATCAATATGTGACAAAAATGACATTAAATGCTAGTATGGGAGGTTTGTGGGGAGGTTTCATTGCAATATCTTGGATAATTGAATATCTACGAAGGCCACTTTACATTTAGAATAAAGTATCAAAACACATTATGTCTTGATGTGGCATGGAATTTCAATCTATCCCTTTACATATAACATATAATTTTCAACATTTTGAACCAATGCAATATGTTAATGGTTTAATTAGGTGTTTACTTACTTTTTAAATTAATGATCCCAAAGTTACCATAGATTTAGATGATTTTCCATCTCTTTTAGAATTAGTGGTGCAACAACCTCCTATTTAATTATCACAACTAACTAGACATTTTTATTGGAATGAAAAATTTGATTATGCATTAATGGACATTTTAAAAGATAATTGGGATTCACCATTGGATTATGTTGTTTCATTACTCAACAATTCTTGTAATACAAATATTACTGAAAAATAAATTAGAAATCATATTCATATATTTACAAAAAAAATTGAAAACAACAAAAATGTTCCTATCAATGAAATTTTGTTTAATTCGTTCACTTCAATTTCCCTTACCAAAGTTTAAAAAGTTCCCAAAATTCAAATGGAACACTCCCATTTGATTGTTGACCTTAATGTAATAATATATATATATTTGATTGGGCACATTATGACAATAATATTTTTGAATTATTGGAGGTTTACCAAATCTAACTTATTATTGCAAAAACATTTAAATTTATCAACATGTTTTTCAAATATTAAAAGAACTAGATCACAAATTATGAATCACAAGAAATACATATATATTAAAAAATCACAATTTTTTTCATAAATGACAAAGTTCAATTGTCATATGTTTAATGCATTCTGGAATAAATTAAATAACCAATTTCCACATAAAAATTTCTTGCAAAACATGATGTTCAATAAAATAAAATAAAACATAATGTTAATATAAAGGAAAATACATATAATTCAATATACATTGAAAATTATAATTAAAAAATTCAAGATGTTCTTATAATTCCATGTTTTAATTTTGAAAGGTTATGTTTTTAAAAAAAACTTAAATGGTTTTGAAATCAATTGTCAAGACAACTTTCTATATATTCTCAAAGTTAAATAAAACCTAGTTCAACATCATACATATTTACAAGTTGTTTACATAATATTAATGAAAATAAACCATCTTTATATCAAATACCAAATATTTTTTTTAGAAACATAATCATTCCATTAGTCCAAATATTAACACAATTAGAAGAACTATGTTTTGCCTTTGCTCAAATTTATAAACTCCAAGGGTATGGGCAATATAAGATGCATGGTAATTGTCCTTACAAATGTGGATCAAACTCAATCAATTAATTTACCACATGATGGTGCGACAATAGGTGTGTTTTTTGAATGAAGTCTTGAATACAAATCACCTTATATGTCAAATAATGTTTGTCGAAATATGGTGATAGTCGTTTTATGAGATTAATTGAAACACCATTATACAAAGATTTGAATGTTACCATTCATCATCAATGGGCAAGTTTGTTTATTTTGCAAATGAATTTAAAATTTAAAATTTATACTTATAATAATGCATATTCTAATAACTCTAATTCCAACAATGTAAAGATACATTGTACACAATAGATTCAGTGATACATCATTTTTTATAATGGATTATGAAAATACTATTTATTTTATTACCCCAAGTCAAAATTTCACCTTTTAAGTTTATTTAAATATAAACATTCAAAAGAATTAAAATTTCCAATATTGTTTTATGGGCAATCTTGACAATTTTCTTAAGGTTTTTCATATCAACAAATAGTTCAATGGGAATCATTTCATAAATCGGTCCTCCAACATTTTTTATCGCTTTTACATATACTAAAAGAGTATGGGATCCTCTCATTAAAGCTTTACACACATTACATGCTTTAAGATTAAATCTCCCAAATAAATAAGAAGACCTTCCAATTGATTCATATAACATAATTGATGTAAATTAACCTTACCACATGTGCAAGATATTACGATCATAAAACATCTTATTTCTGTAAACTTATCACAAAATATCATTTTCTTTTTGGGTATATTGTTAATTTATCTTTGTCACTAAATTCTGAAATCATGAGAATGAACACAACCATGGACTTTTATGGATAAAAAATGCACTTATGTATGGAATGCACACAAATGAATAAATTGAATAGTTTGTAAACATGTATATTTCTTATGATGTATCATTGTTACCAAACCCATTATAAAATGCACAACATCAACACACACATACATGTAAGAGAAAAACCATGTTGTTTGTAAATTTCATTACCCATTGCATTTTATGTGTCAAACAAAAAAATTAGAATCTCTTCAAATGAGTGGGAATTATCCATTTTCACAATAATACCTCCATACACAAGCAAACAAAATATTTCAATCTTTGAAAAATTTTAAAGAAAATGGTGATATATCATGTTTTAAATATCTAAATTCTTTAATCCTTGATGAAAGTACATATATATTAAGTTTGAGAAGTAAATTAACAAAGTCGTACATTTTTTTGAAACGAAATCCTAAAAGCATAAATCTTAATGCATTTAGTATACATGTTGTTCATTTGTGGTTTGCAAATGCAGATATTCAATTTTTCTCAAGCCCATATGTAGTTGTAACATATTGCACATCATATATGACAAAAATAAATAAAATTTTAACATCACAACTACATTTTATCATTAAAAAAATGCATTTACAAATAATATAGATGCAAATACAAGAATTCAAAAGTTAGGTTATGTTTTTCTTAATGCCCAAAAAATGGTTGTTCAACTTGTTGCTTAGCTTATGCTTTTTTTACCATTATATCATTCATTTCAAACATTTCAATTCACAAATATTTTTCCTTTTGAAAAATGGGCTTTTGTGTTAAAATCACAAGTTGCATTAAATGAATTGGAACCAAATTCAATTGATATAATGTCTTCATTGATCAAAGACAAATATATTAATTGTTCTAATTAATATGAATCATTATCATTAACAAAGTTTTTCCTATATAACAATTAAAAAAAAGATTTCAAAACATCACAAACTTAAAATTATTAGGTTTGTAAATTATAATAAATATAAATATATTGAAAATTGGTTGAAAGAACAAATTTTATTATATTCACCATTTCAAAATTCAAAAAACTTGTAATTTGAAAATAATGTAATTTGGCATGATGCATATTCTCAACAACATGATGAAATTTCTAATATATAAATCTATTTTCAATTACCAAATGTCATATCCAAATATTAAAAAAAAGGATGATTCGATAGATTCAATTAACATTTGCATTGATGATATAAATAATGAAAATAAATGATTCACATCTTATAATTCTTGTAATAAACATAATTAATATTGAACATTATAATTTATAATATGATTTTGTCATTTAATCACGTAATGGATCAAACCAAAAATCACAATTTTTAGAAGATAAAGTTTTTAGAAAATCATCATATTCCATGATGGTGGAAAAATTTGAATATCATAATTTACTTATACAATTAAATGAAGAACAAAGATTAATATTTGATGATATTATGCATATAAACAATTGTACCTTGATACACCAATATGTTTATTTCTAATAGGGGGTGCTGGAACTTGTAAAACTTGTACATTAAAGCTCATAATTTAAGGGATATTATGAATATACAATAGAGACATGTCTTTTGACTTAACAAAAATTAAGGCTTTAGTTATGGCATCAGGAATTAAAGTTGTTTTCAATATTGATGGTTTAATAATACATTTAACATTGAACATACCTGAACAACAATCTTTATTTAATTTACCAAACTTATCAACAAATTCATTAAATAGGTTTCCATGTCAATATGAACAATTATAATTTGTTGTGATAGGTGAAATATCATTTGTTGGTGCTAGAATGTTTAATGTTATAAATAATATGCTAAGGTCCATAAAACATAATCAAAACAAATTTTTTGGTGGTGTTGATATTATCATAACATGTGATTTCTTTCAAGCACCCCCTGTGAAAAATAATTGGATCTTTCAAAATATCAAAGATATTGTTAATGCATTAGCACCAAACTTTTTATAAACATATGTTTAATGTTATGAACTAAATAAAATTATGTGACAATATGATATGGTTTTTATATAAACTTTGAACAAATTTCATAGTGTAATAAAGAATACAAAGGACATTCAATTTTTAAACTTAATTTGTAATCGATAACCACCCAACAATTTTACTATTCCATATTTATTTTATATAAATAAACTTGTGCGAAAACACAATGAAAACGTGTTCACTAACACATTAAGTCCCATGTTTATTTTCAAAGAAATGGACATCAACCATCAATTATGTCCCCATCTTACAAACTTTCAAATGATTTGAGTAAAACCACGGGTTTGCATTCTACAATTCATATAAAAAAAAGATATGTTGGTTGAATTATTTGTTGGTAATTATGTAACATTTGATGGTCTTCTGAATGGAGCTGATGGCATTTTTAAAACATCAACAACATATTGTGAAAAAACTAGTATATGGATAATGTTTCAAAATTCTAAATTGGAACACTAACAAGAGAAAAATTTAATCATTATTATGACAACAACATTGAATAAAAATGGACATCAATTGAACCTATCATCAAAGATATAAAAGTTGGTAAATCCCAATCATTTATCATAACAATCATTCAATTTCTAATTCAATTTGTAGCAACAAAAACCATCCCTCGTTCTTAAGGATTATCATTAGATGAATTGGTTTTTGATCCCACTAACATTCAAAAATATGGGTTAACATATATAACATTGTTTTGCATTTGAACAAAAGAAAAACTATTTTATTTAGCTCCTTTCCAACATGAAAATTTATGTGGATCCAAAAGTACATATAGAAATGAATAAATTGAAAACAATTGCAACTTGGATACCATTAATTTCTCAATTAAAAAACTTACATAATTCTCATGTAATTATACAAACCTTGAATACAACTTCGTTACACTAACATTACAAGGACATAAATTGTGATCATAACCTTCAAATGTTTCATATATTATGTCTTATAGAAACAAGAATACACCATGCATCAACATATGTGTACAAATATATAAATTTATCGAAGTATTTATATATTTCAATCCATGATAGTCATGGGTTAATGACGATGTATGGCATACACATGCACTTAAATTCTTTCAATATAATGACTAATGATGGTTCAAAATACATAACAACAACTTTTAATATTAATACATGAAAACAATACATATTTTATGTGTGTATAGAACTCATTCATGTTCGATTTTTACATTCTTAAATAATTTTCAAACTATAATTTAACATTTTCCCTCAAACATTGTTCAATCATCATTATGGGAGATTTTAATGTTGACATTCTAAAAGACATTAACCAAGCAAAAATTTAACAAGAACTATTAGATTTCATGGATAAATTTTAATTAAAATCACAATTTAGTGAAAGCACCAAAAAAGTTAGATCTCAATAAGTGTAACATTTGTGGTTATATGCATGTAAATGTTGCATTTTTCACCTAATTAATTACTCCCAAAATGTTGGCACCTTGTGGCTTGAATTTGTATTTTTACATTGTTTTTCTTGGACCATGTGTAAAAAAAATCATAAATATCAAATATAAGACAAACAAAAATTTGGACAATTTTTTTATCCACACATACACTCGTCAAACACCATAACAAAACACGTTTCACAAAAAACCTAAACCCAAAATGTGCCAAAAACAAATATAAAAGTTGTCAAATTCTTATATTTAAAAAATGAAAATAAGATTAAAAATATAAATCTTTCCATCTAAATTATATCCATTCATGAATGATGTTTGTTTCAAACATTGAAATACCTCATGCACATTGCTAAAAATTGTTTACATTATTCAAGTTTGGAAAACTTGGATTTTCTTAAACAATCATATTGTTTACAACTTTATATTCATTTGTATGGTTAAAGGAAAGACAATGGAACTATAGTTTCTATCTCTCCATATCCACAATGAATTCTAAGAGGGTTAAAAAAAATTATTTCTTACTACAAATGTGGAAAAAAACATATTCATGGTCGTTCATAAAACCAACAAACTTTCATCCAATATAACTTGAGTTCATAGTAGAACATTAAATGCCATACCTTATTTTCAGGACAAAGCCATTCATGGTAGAGTCGCTTGTTACATCCAGATCTCCCAAACCACAATGCCCCTTGATGCCATTGAAAAACATTTAATGAATATGGGATCCTTGAGGTGGTTTCACAACATTTTTTAGACCTATGATGTAAGAATTATTTAATTTTGAATAATTTTATAACTAAAAGAAAAAATCCAAATTGAAAATTATAGGCAAATTTAGGCATGCTCTTAATAAATAGAGTTAGAAAACCCTCCATTTGTAAGGGTGCAAAAAGATAATTTTGTAATTTAAAAACCTAATGTACAAAAGATATTGAATTTTGCATAGTTTTTGTCATTAAAAGTCAATAAAAATGAAAATTTAAAGCTTCAAAGGAATTGGATTTCAAACTTAAGTTAAAGAAGACATATCACTTGTTTTGTCAAAATTCATTTAATGTTATGATATGTGCTCAATAACATAGGCCACACTCCACGTATAATATTGAAGGATGCATTTAACCTCATGTAGGGGCCTAGAATAATCCCCATTTCTACATATTAATATATCTTTAGCTGAATTTGACCAAATTTTGCAAGCAATGATAGATTTATAGTTCACATTATCCCTTTTCATGCCTTAAGTGATGGCTACACATGATAGCATATTGTAAATGTAGGGATTTTATTTCTTTTACATTCCAAATTTTTTGAAAGCATTAATCAACGAGCATCCCAATAAGGATTTAGCATTGATTGACCATAGTTAATGCTAACTTGTCCAAATAAAAAAATCATGATGACAAAATGCCCTTTGATTAAAAAAATAATGAAAATGGGATGAAATTTTACTAATATTTTTTCAAAATTTTGATAGTTTTCATTGAAATCTAGACATTGATGATTAAAAGAACAAAAAAAATAATCTCATGACAAGAATTTTTATACATGATATAGAATAAGATGTAATCAAAAAATATTTATATTTAACACATAATGATAAATTGAGTATGAAAAATACAAATTATAAAATTATAAACCAACACAAATGTCACATCATATGCAATCCTCATAAAGAACTTTTAGTTTGGTGCCTCAAGTCTTTTGGCTATGTCATACAAAAATTGACAAAATATTCTTGTTACTTATTTTTCATCACCAAGCAGCAAAAATATGTCACAAAAAAATCAACTTACACACCTACTATGAGATAATTCAAAGTTTTTTATGGTAGGTCTGGATTAATGTTGGGCAATTCTTAAAATGAAAGACAAAAGCCCGCCAGTTATCAACTTGGGTATATACATACTTCCCCCTCGATTCTCAAAGAATCAAAGAACCAATTTTGATATATAACCACAGTTCTCCAAAAAAATGCAAAAATCAAAGAATTGGATAGAGAACCCTTGGTTATTTCATGAAAACCGTCCATTCTTCTTTAACGTTTATAAATGAACTGGAGCTGCTAGTTCTTTGATTCTAATTTTTTCAAAGAAGAGGAACTGGCAGTTCTTTGATTTTGGAATATTGAAAGAACCCAAACCTATGGTTCTTTAAAGATTCAAAGAACCACACAACACTCATCAGGATTTGGCACCAGAATCAGACCTCTTCATGATTAGCTCGAGCCTCAAGGTCCTTATAACCTTTGCTACTTGAAGCTGAGGGAGGAAACAGAGGCCACACTTTCTGATATCCGGCAGAAATGTCAAAGTCCAGCCCCTCTCAAACAAACGTCACATATGCATCACATTTTCAGCAGACTCCACACTCAGGAGACCAGACGGGCCCCAGTACAACAAGTTCATAGCCAAACAACGCGCCCAGCCCTCCATGCACTCCTGTGGAGTGCGGACGAGTGTGAAGTTCACTTTTGATATACCGATCACTTATCTGTAGCCTGGTCGAGCCAACTTGCTGTTCCATGCATTTAACTCGGTTATGCACTAAAAGTCTATGACAATTATCAGATGGATCAATACTTCTTACGTGTGCTTATGCAAGGTGCACACATATGCACCAGGAAATAGTGGGGCGGCTGACAATGCATGAGTTATTCATTCTTGTTACTTTCAACATTGGTACCGAAACTGGTGCTTGGTTGCTTGCTAGCTTGGGTGTTGAGTCTTAACTCGTAAAGCCCTTTTTTCTTTCATTCCCTACACATGCTTTGTAGGGACATGAGGTAATACTAACCCTGCTGGGTAGGGACTTGAGGCAATACTAAACTCTGCTGGGTACGGACTTGAGGTAATACCAGCGTCATATTGGCTATATCATTTGTGGCCTTTAAAAAAAAGGTGGGGGGTGGGGGGAGCTTGGACCATCATACAGAGATCGTGCTGGTATGAAAGTTCAGAAGAAAGATCCAATACGAGTTGTACCAGTCTGGTAGAAAATTGTACAACAAACCCAATACCAGTACTAATCTAAATGAAATTATTAAAAAGGATTCAATACCAGTACTAGGCTGATATGATTTTTTTTCAAAGGTCCAATGGTAATAAACAATACCAGAATTTTGTACAGTTTTTCCCAGATTAAGTATAATCTTCCCTTGGCTGTGAATCCTAATACATTTTTCTAATAAATGGAAAAGATTAAATACATGATCTTCCCTATCAAGTTAAGTACTGGAATTGGTGCTGGTTCGTATGCACACTATCGTATGCTGCTATCATATGCACACCTGCGTCTTTGCCACAGGAAAAGGGCCTAGAGCCATCACTCCCCTAAACTGAGGGTACCTATTCACCTCTCATATTAATTAGATGAGGTGCGTCCCAAGTTCTATTTTTTATTTTTTATTTTTGCAATGATCCAGTTTTATTGGCCCATCACTTTTTTTTAAATGAAACTATGGAGACCCCAAAATAGAAGGCCCTTTTTTCAAGTATAGAATTCCTCCCATTTTGCCCATCTGTATGGGTTCAAAGGAGGACAACAGTTGCCAAAGCATATGGGATAAAAGTGAGGTGGTATGGAGACAATGTTGAGGAACACATTGGGAACTTGGGGAACTTACTGAAAACCTGATGAGAACCCATTGGGAACTTAAAAGGAACATATAGGGAACCAGGGAAAAATGAAAAACAAATCCCCCCCCAATAGTGAGGTGCTATTGGGAACGTTTTGGGAACTTGGGGAACCCTTTTGGAACCTCATGGGAACATATAGGGAACATAATGGGGACAAAGAAAAAAGCAAAAAAATCCTCCCCCCTCCTTCCCAAAACAATAAAACTGGACCCCTCATGTGTCCATGCTGAGCCTATCATTGGTTGCATGGAACTTTTATTTCCAAAACTGTTTGTCCCCATTTTTGGCCTGGGTTAATGGCATGGCAACATCTTCAATTATAGAAAACAAAATCCCCCGCCCCCTAAAAAGAAGAAAACCGGACCCCTCATTAGTGCACACTGAGCCATTCATTGGTTGCGTGCAACTTTTGTTTACAAAACTGTTTACCACTATTTTTGGCCTTGGCTAATGCCCCCTTCCAAGATCTGGGGCACAAGAAAGAAAAGGGGGGCCCCTTCACTCCATGACGCCACTTCTCATTGGTTGAATGGAAATTCTATTCCTAAATTTGGCTGCCACAATTTTTGGCCTAGATTAATAGCCCTTCCTAAGAACACCCTACCTATTCAATTCACCTCTCCTATTGATTAAATGAGGAGCCTTCTAAGTTCTTCTTCTTGCAACAAAGCCAATTTGAGTGGCCCATCACTCAAAAAGATGAAATTATGGAGGCTCCTCCAAATGCAAGGTTCTATTTTGAATTATAGAGGTCCTCCCCTTTGGCCCACTTATATAGGTGAAAGGAGGACAACATTTGCGATAAAAGTGAGGTGCTATGGAAAACGTGTTGGAAAACACATTGGGAACATTTTGGGAACCTAATGGGAACCATTGAGAACTTAAAGGAACGTAGTGAGAACACATTGGGAACCAGGGAAAAATGAAAAAAATCCCCCTCTCCTCCCCCCCCCCAATTCCCATTTTTGGCCTGGGCTAAATACCCCTTGCAAAGAAAACCCACCCTACTCTCCAAAAAGGCACAGTGCAAAAATGTCTTTCCCCATT
>Ga0116227_10009443_pt1 | contig 17703 bp, 15 predicted proteins | sample S1TSphgellanicum_FD_89693 | JGI IMG/M metagenome (GOLD analysis project Ga0116227, IMG submission 89693) | Host-associated microbial communities from peat moss isolated from Minnesota, USA - S1T2_Fb - Sphagnum magellanicum MG | ecosystem: Host-associated > Plants > Peat moss > Unclassified... | reverse complement strand
CTGCGATCGCCGAGGCTCACGGCCACAAGAGGCCGCTCCGCTCCGGTGCTCGAAAACGCACGCCAGCCGACAGAGGCCTAGCGCATTTTCGGTCAGGCTCTAAAGAAGAATATTGTTCCTTGGAAAAAGACGCGGCCCGCGCTGCGTGAACTAAAATGCTTCGTTGTCGCGGGCCTCTGACCAGTTTCCACCTGAAGCCATAAGTTTTTCGCTCTTTTCTGTTCAAACTTACGAAAGTCACAGAACATGCTCTCTCTACGCACCGCTACCAGGGCCTGGGTTGCTCTCGCCCCGCTTCTGGCGCCCGCGGCCGCCGTCGCCGCCGATCTTGACGCCCGGACAGAGATCACCTCGCGCGGCACGATCATCACGCCGTCATCCAGCCTGAAGCTGGCCGGACAGGCTCACACGAACGTCAAGATTTTCGTGGCACGCGGCCGGCAGGCCAGCGTGACGGCGCCATATGGCAATTTTGAAACACCGGCGTCGTTGGCTTGCGTGTATGGCGTGACGAAGCGGGTTGATCATTGCAACCCGACCACGTTGAAAACCATCAACACCGCGGGCAGCAGGATGATCGCCATTGTCGATGCCTATGACGATCCGAACGCCGCCAAAGATCTCGCCGCCTACAGCAACCAGTATGGCTTGCCCAACATCAACGCCGGCAACTTTGCGGTCGTCTATGCCTCCGGCCGGCGCCCGGCGCGGGACCTCACCGGCGGCTGGGAGCTGGAAGAATCGCTGGATATCGAAATGGCGCACGCGTTGGCGCCGAATGCGACCATCGTTCTGGTCGAGGCAAAGTCGAGTTATTTCACCGATCTTTTCAACGCGGAGAAAGTTGCCATCAAGCTGGTGGAGGCTGCCGGGGGCGGCGAGGTTTCCAATAGCTGGGAAGGCAGTGAAAGCCCGACCGAGGCGCAGGACGAGGCAATTTTCCAGGGCCAGAATGTCACTGTGTTCGCGTCCGCCGGTGATGCGCCGGGCACCGGCGAGCCGGCCGCTTTGCCAAATGTGATCGGTGTCGGCGGCACCTCGGTCAATCGAACGGCGAATGGCGACCTGATCAATGAGACGAGCTGGTATGAAACCGGCGGCGGCCTCAGCCGCTACATTGGCACGCCGGCTTTCCAGAGCGCCGTCACCAGCGTGGTTGGCACTGCGCGCGGCGTGCCGGACATCGCAGCGGTTGCCGATCCGCAAACCGGTGTGTGGGTGTATGACTCGACGCCCTATGAAGGCGCCAACGGCACTCTGGTGGGCTGGATTGTGCTGGGCGGCACGAGTGTTGCGAGCCCGGTGGCCGCCGCCATCGTGAACGACGCAGGTACATTCAATGCCTCCACGACGGATGAGCTGACCGAGATATATACCAATCTTGGCAATACGAAGGCCTTCACGGACATTACAAAGGGGCCGTGTGGCAATAACCTTCTCGGGCACGTCACGATTGGCTATGATGTGTGCACCGGCATCGGGGTGCCGGTTTCGGGCGTAGGGAAGTAACACGAAGGGGCTCTGAGACCCGCGCGCCGAGAGTGGCCCGCCATGGTCGGCGAAGACCGGTATTCACCGTAGGGTGGGCTGAAGCTCACCCTACGGTGCCGGGCGCTGATCACGACCGCGCCGTCCAGCCGGTTGGCGTGCGCAGCGCGTCTGGGCGGCAGCGCACGAGCATGGCGGCCGCCTGGCCGCTCAGGCTCGCCGTCCAGACCAGCGCATCGATAATCTGCTCGCGCGCGGCGGCGGCTTCGATGGCAGCACCGATCGAAAACAGCGCCGAGGCCGAGGACAGATGCGTGGGCGCCGCATCCGCCAGCCGCGCCATGCCGAGGCTGCCGGCCAGACGTTCGCCGAGCGGAGCGATCATGGCGTCGCCGATCAGCCGCAGGTCTGCACGGCGGAAATCCGAACGCCGCCGCACGCGCTCGGCGCATTCCTGAACTCCGGCGAAGATGAAATCCTCCTGCACGGATGCCGGTGCGGTCCAGAGGTCGTAAGGCAGGGGACGGGCCAAAAGTTCCATGTCCAGAACATGCGCGATGGCATAGGCGCGGCCGCCGCTGGGCGCCGCTAGGCAGGCCGCGGCAGCATCGCCGAAGGTCAGCAGATCGGGGAAATTTTTTACAAAGGGGGCGATCCATTTGTCCGATGCGGAGATGCAGGTCAGCGGCCTGTTCGTGCTGTCCGGGTGCGGCGTGCATGCGGCCAGGCGCAGCGCGGTCGCCACGCCGGCCGTTCCCAACTGGCCGATCGTGGCATAGCGTGGCACGTCCGGCAGATGGTCGTGGCGGAGGCGCAGACAGGTGGAGCTGAGCATCTGCTGATCGAGCGTACATTGCGCATGCAGGATCGTGCCGACCCGCCCGACCTGCGCCGGATGTCCCGCGAGCATGCGCCCGACCACCAGTGACGCCATGTCCGTGGTGCGTTCCTCAGCGGCCGCGGCCGGCGCATCGAACGCGGCGCATTGTATCGACATCTGGCCGCGCGCTACTCCGGGCGGGCGGGACCGGCGGCCGGCCCTGTCGAAAAGATGCTTATAGGTAAAGGGATGACTTGCACCCAACATGCTGCTGTGTGTCGCGTCCGGCGGGCGATGCAGGTCTAGAGCGTACAGATCGAGCATGCTGCGCAAGCCTCCTGCACGAAGGCGGCGGCTTCCTGACGCTGTTGCCGGCACGCCGTCGGCAGCAGCGTCAGCGCCGCATAGGCACCGAGGTTGGATTGGGCGCAGAACACCACCCAGCCACCCGCGTCCATCAGCGCAAAGCCGCGGTCGATCAGGTTGATGGCGAGGTCGGCACAGCAGGCATGGCCGCGTCGGGTCATGCCGTCGGCATAGATTTTCGCGGCGTCGATGCGCAGGGCGCGGGCGATTTCGAGCCAGTACGGAAAGTCGGCATTGACCGGCAGGATCGCCGCGGCGTCGTTGAGGTCGAGGCCGGTCAGTTTGCTGTGTTCGCCAAGCATATGCCGGATGTGCAGCCAGGTGGTATGGGCGATCGCCGCTGCGTTCTGCGGGCTGCTCGGGCCTTCGTGCAGCCCGCCATAGGTGGCAATGGTGACGCCGCCAAACCGGCAGCGCAGGTCGCGGGCACCGACCAGCAGGGCGGATGCGCCGTCGGACTGGATGCCGCCGTCCTGGCGAATGCGGTGGGCGGCCGTGCCGAACGCACGGTCCGAGGTCACGACCAGCGCCAGCGCTTCGGGTGCGCCATCGCCGTGCAGCAGCCGCGCCGCCCATTCCAGCGCCATGACCGAAGAGGCGCAGCCGGCATGCTCGACCGAGAAGCATAGCGTAGGCTGCAACGAAGCGTAGCGCCCCAGCAGATCGCTCAACAGCGACTCCGGGGGTGCGGGCATGCTGAAAGCCTGTGTGTGGGCATAGATAAGATGCGTCACGCGGGACAGACATGCGCGGTCGCCCAGACGCGCACATAAATCCTCGATGGCGGTGGCGATGAGGTCGGCATCGGACTGATCTTCGTCCATATGGAACCAGCGCAGCTTGTTGGCGAGGAGCGTTTGCACGCGCGCCTCGTCCACACCTTCGGCGCTTGCGTAGTCGATGATGTCGCGCGGTGCGCCAGGCAGCTCCATGCCCGCCTCCACGAGGCCGAAATCGGAGAGGGTGAAGATCTCACGCATCGCGGGTCCGCTCGCTGGCGATGCTGCGCATGGAGGCGCCGCTGTTGGCGGCGGCATCGGCCCGCCGATGTCGCCGCCGAACGCAAAACCATGATTTTCCACCACCCGCAGCCGCGCGCCGCGTGCGTGTTTTGGCACGCAATCGATGTCGCAGGCGCGGTCTGCTGCGCAGAAATTCACTGTTGGCGGAATGAAATCGTTCTGCATGCCGATGATGCAGGCGGCCGCGCCCATGGTGTGGCCGATCATCGATTTGATCGACACCGTCGGTGGTGCCGCGGCCCCAAACACCTGGCGGATAGCGGAGACTTCGGCCGCTGGCCTGCCTGGCCGCCAGGATCGCGAGACATGCAGCGCGGCCGTGGCTTTCGATCAGCCGGTCGTACTCGGCCTGGCTGCTGCGGAGGTCGTGGATTTCCGTCGCGTGCGCATAAAGGTATCCGTTGGTTGCGAAGCCACGGATTTCGCCGACCACACCAATGCCGGTCACGACAATGCGTTTGCTGCGTTGCTCAACATCCATACGAGCCCCCATTTTTATCGGCGGATTAACGCAGATTATTTAGTGCCATATCCTCAGCATGATACGTATAATACCAGCCAGCGTTGACGCCGACTCTCCCAGCCCGCGTTCGCCGAGACCGCAGGGTGGATGAAATCCACCTTCGCGTGCCCACCACACGCTGGCGATAGGCTTGATAGGTGGATGTTATCTACCCTACGACGCTGTGTGTCACTCGTAACGCGGATTGGTATAAGACCAATTCGGTAGCATCAAAAAATGAGAATGCGATAATCCATCGGAAATTTCTTCGAATTTATATTCGTAAAAATATGAGTCAATAATAATAACATTATCGAATAAAAAACAATTATCAAAAACGGACATTCTTCATCTGCGTTAATCTGCGGATAAATTATTCTTCAAGCAGCGAGGGGCCGGGCCGTTTCGGCGACGATGTCGCAAATCGCTGCAACCGAGGTCATGCGCGCCAACTGTGACTGGTCGATACGCAGGTCCAGCGCAGATTCGACACGTGCCATGACTTCGATGACCGACAGCGAGTCGGCACCCAGTTCCGTGATTAAGTCGGTATCATCGGCGATCGTATTGGGATCGACCTCAAATACTGTAGCAACGATGTGGCGAATGATGTTGTAACAGGTGGCCTTGGGCATCATGCAGTCTCCTGGTTATGACTTGCGTGTGGTCGGCATGGTTGAAGGCTGGTGCGCCCTGGCATCGGGCGGACGCACGACCACCAGCACATTGGTGTAGCGTGCGGCCAGCACGTTATCGAAGGTGCGTGTCTCGCCGGCGGCGATCGCTGCGACGCCGAGCATCCGGCAACTGGTCAGGATATGGTGCACGGCTTCGCTCGCCCGAGGCATTGACGCGAATCCGGCCCCGCCGAGTACCGCCAAGCAGAAGCATGGCCCCGTCCGGCATGTCCGCTTCCAGCGCCAGGCCGGTAGCCTGGAAAAACTCTTCGCAAATCAGGCTTTTGGGGTAGTCCGACACGCAACTCTCCAAGGCCTTGAGCAGATGCGGCCTGGCATGCACGTCCCTGCCTTGCGCATGTCCGCTGGCCTCGGCGGCCGCGCGTTCCACTGCGGCCGCCTCCGTCTGGTTGGACTGGCAGCAGAATGCGACATCGTAACCTTCCGCCGCAACCGCCAGCACCACCGCCCGGCCAATGCCGCGCGAACCGCCGCTAACCAAAGCAACACCCGGTGCAAACGGCGATTGCGGCTCGACCAGCCGCTGCTGCTCAGTCAAACGACATTTGGAAAGCGTTGTACTCATGGTTCAGTGCTGACTCTTATATTGAAGAAGTTTCATGTAAAACTGATTAATGCAGCATGACAGAAGTGTCAACATATTTTTACTATAAAAAAATGAAAATTTCTGCACGCCGCCAGAAGCTTCTTGCGACATGCATCGCGAAATAGACTCGCAACGGATTCGATCCAAATTCGCTGACACGTGGACCCTCCAATGTACCCGGGATGGTGCCTGCTGTCCAATGGCCGAAGCTTTGCAAGGCCGAGGCCTGCCACAACAGACTTCCGTCCGACTCGTCGGCGAGCACGAATGCCGATAGCGACATGCCGGTATGACGAAATGCATCGCGCCAGCCGAGTCGCGCGAAGGCACCGAATCGGCCGAGCGGTTCCTCGGCTGTGCTACGGTCTTCGACGAGCCGGGCATAGCGGTGCCGGGCCGCTGCGGATTGCAGCTCTTTCCATGCAGCGGACTCGCTTCCGGTGAGCCCGTCACCGACAAAGATATTTTCGATCGTAAGATCGATGCCCGGCGGAGTCGTCCAGGTCAGAACGGCGCGATCTGCTGCGCCTGCGCCGAAGCCACGTCCAGCCGATCCTCGGCAAGGCACCCGGATCGAAATTGGTGGACGACAGCACAGCGTCGGTCTTGAAATAATCGGTTGAATTATATCCGCTGCCGACTCCGTTACGCAGATTGATGCGCCCGGCATCGAGGAACACAGGTGACGCCCCGTCGGTCACGCGTACCGCCACATAGGCCTCGCGCAGACTGTTCACGGCGCCGTGCGCCGCAAAGCTGCCCTGCGCTGAATATTCCGCATCAGGCCGATCAGATGCGCCCCCCCGTTTCGGAGTCCAGGTTTGTGGTCGGTTCATCCGCCAGGATCGGCGCCGTTCAGCCGCACGCAGCCGGCATCCGGCGCATCGATGCAGCCCGGCATGTTCGGCCGTGTGCTCTTGCCGCTCCCCGAGGGCCCGCACCACCACGAAGGCGCCTGCCGCCACTGTCAGTGACACGCCGCGCAACGCCACCACGCTGATGCTGCCGGGCCTGTAGGATTTGACCACCTCGGCCAGCGCTACCGACATGTCGCCACCCGCCGGCCTGGGTTCGCGGATCAATTCCACCCTCCCTGATCCGCGGCGCCGGCGCTGATGCCGTCCTGCCACAGCAGGGGGTTTTAGGCCCGCGGCATGTCCGCCGCGTGTCCGGCACTTCCGTCGTTGCGGGGAAAACATGTTCCAACATCTCGGCCAGGGCGGCCGACACATGCCGGTACATGCCGGAAGGCAGCACTTTACGCCGGCTAACGTTTCGGCAATACACGGGTGTTACGTTCACGAAAGATGAACGGCAGTGTTTGGAAACGTCGCGTGTCCGCATCTGCTGCGGTGCGCCATTACGCAAGGTATGCCCATGCATCCGCGCCTACGCTCATGGCTTCTGGCCGCCGCTGCCATCGCCCCTGGTTTTGTTATTTTCCCTGCCCATGCCGATGAGGACACCAAGGCCGAGCTGCAGGAAATGCGTGCTGAAATCCAGCTTCTCCGCAAGCAGGTGGGCATATTGACCGCCCGCGTGGCGCAATCGGACCGCAAGGCGGCCAGGCGCCAGGCTGCCGTGGCGCCGCCCCCAGCCCAGCCGCCGCGGATCGGGCAGGAGGTGCCGGCCAATGACGTGCGCGCAGCGGCGCAACCACCCTCGGCGGCGACGCAGGAGACGAGTGTTCTGCGCTCGGCCGCCAACGCCGGACCGCAGGCCGTCGCCGTGGCACCGAAATCCGGCCATGGTTTCATGGAGCACAAGGAGGGCAGCACGCTCACCTTCTATGTGCCGCACGGCGAAATCACCGCCTACGGCAATCTGGACGTGGATATCGAGGGCGCCACCAAAGGCATCCAGTCGCTGCGTGGACCTGGCGGATCTTCGCCGGTCGGCCATCTGGGGTGGCAGCCGGCGATATCGACCAACCTGTCCTATGTCGGGTTGCGCGGCTTCGAGACGGTTGCCGGCATGCCGTTCCGCTTCGTCTATCAGTTGGAGACGCAGATCGAGATTTCGGCGTCCTCCGGCATTGGCGAGAGCAACAGCAACCAGAGCAACGTGGTCAAGGGCGGGCTGACCTCGCGCAACTCCTATATCGGTGTCAGCAACAATGACTACGGCGCCCTGCTCATCGGCAAGACCGACGCGCCGTACAAGCAATCCACCGCGCGGCTCAATCCGTTCATCGGCATGGTCGGCGATTATGCGGCCATCATGGGCAACACCGGCGGCGACAACCGGGTGGAATTCGCCACCAGGCTGGATCACTCCATCTGGTACGAATCGCCGCAGTTCTTCGGCTTCAAGGCCAATGTGCTCTACTCGCCGGGGCAGAACCGCGCCAGCAACAGCGACAATATCGCGGCCGGCGAGAGCGATTGCACCGGCGGCAACATCCCCGGCAGCGGCGGGTCGCTGCCGTTTGCCTGTAACGATGGCGCGTTCAGCGACGCGGTCAGCGCCAGCCTGAGTTTCACGCACGGACCTCTCTATGTGGTTGCGGCTTATGAGCGCCACCGCAAGGTGAACCGCGCGAGCGACCTCACCGGCAATTACGCCAACCCGCCGCCGCTCTATTTCAACAATGATATCGCCGACGAGGACGCGGCGAAGGTCGCACTGCAATATACATTCCCGACGCAGACCACCGTGGGCGGCGTATTCGAAAGCCTGCACCGCTACGTGCCCGACTATCTGCAATTCCAGAACGAGCGGCAGCGCACCGGCTATTGGCTGGAGGCGTCGCAGCACATCGACAATGTCGGTGACCTGTCGGCTGGCTGGGCGCATGCCGACCGCACGCCAGGCGATCCCGGTCAGCACAATGATTCGCTCGAACTGCCGCCGCTCGGCCAGCCTGGCGACTCGGTCGGCGGGCCGCACCTGAACAACACCGCCAACATGTTCACGGTCGGGCTGATCCATGAGCTTGGCACCGGACTGTCGGTCTATACCGACTGGGCGCTGCTGCTGAACGGTCCGGCCGCGCATTACGCGCTCGGCGCCGGCGGCCGCGCCATCACCTACGATTGCCACGACGCCTCCGACGCCACCGGCGATGAAAGCTCCGACCCGCATTGCTGGACCGGCGGCCACCCGCAGGCGGTCTCGCTCGGCATGCGCTATAAATTCTGAGGCTCGCCGCCGGGTTTGATATTCCGCTACCTCACTGGTAATGCGGCACGAAACCGTCGGAGCGGCGATGCCGGACGATCCGTTCGAGGCCGAGGATTTCCCCGAGGAGCTCTACCTTGCCGCCTTTGGCGACGTGCGTGAGGCCGTGCTGGCCGGCGCCTTCGCCAGCGGCTACGAGCATTACGTGGGATTCGGCCGCGCGGAGATCGCCAATGGCGTCCGGCCCTCGCCGTTCGACCCAGGGCCGCCAGGGCTGGAGCGCTCCATCCTCCCGTCAGCCGATTTCGACGGCCCCGTGCCGCCTTCGCCGGAGCCGGTCGATCCGCCGGCTTTTGAGGCCGCAATCCGCTACACCCCGCCCCCTCCGCCGCCATTCCCCGCCAGAAGCGCGGACGCGCTCTTTTCCGAAGCGCTCTATCTGGCGGTGAACCCCGATGTCGCCGAGCAGGTGGCGCTCGGCGCCTTCCCGGACGGCCGCACCCACTGGATTGCCCACGGCCGCGCCGAGGAAGCACAAGGCCTCCGCCCCAGCCTGACCAGCGACGCGCTGTACCAGGGTATGCCTGCCCCCGGCACGGACGCGCCTGTCGATGCGAGCAATTTTGATTCCGAAAGCTATTTCCTGCTCTATCCGGACGTGCGCCAGGCTTTAGGCAGCAGCCCTGAGGCCGCCGTGCACCACTGGGTGCATCACGGAAGGTTCGAGGGCCGGGTCGGCGCCGGCATCGCCCCCTATGGCACCTGGCAGGCGCGCGCAGCAGAAGTGCTGGCGAAGCCGTTCGGCATTAACGTCTTCGGCCCTTTCGCCGCCACCAGCGGGCTGGGCACCGCCGCCCGCGGTCTGCTTGGCGCGTTGCAGACGATCGGGGTCGAGATCGAGCTGCACCCGTTCGACGTCAGCCGCGGCCTGCCGCGCATCACCGCCGCCGAGCGCGCCCGCCGCCCCACCTACCGCATCAATCTGATCATGGCCAACGCCGACCAGATGGCGCGTCTCACGTCGCTCTACGCCACCGGGTTTTTCGACGATGCCTACAACATTGCGGTATGGCACTGGGAGCTCGCCGCCTTCCGCTCCGACTGGCACGGCAGTTTCGCGGCCGTGGACGAAGTCTGGACGACCAGCGATTTCGAGGTTGAAAGCATCGGTGCGGTCTCACCGGTCCCGGTGCACAAGATCCGCCTGCCGGTTGAGGTGGCCGCCGCGCCGGCCTCAGCGGGCCGCGACATGTTCGGCATCCCGAGGAACCGCCTGGTGTTTCTCGTGGCGTTCGACGTCGGCAGCACGGCGGCGCGGAAAAACCCGCGCCTGGTGGTCGATGCCTTCCGCGCTGCCTTCGCGCAGGACGAAAACGTTTTTCTCGTTATTAAATTTCACGCCAGCGGGGTCGATCCCGGCATTACCCGCCAGCTCACCCAGGCCTTGCGCGGGGCGGAAAATGTGCTGGTCATTGCCGACCGGCTGTCGGAAGCGGACATGGCGCTGCTGCGCGCCGCCTGCGATTGTTTCGTCTCCGCCCACCGCAGCGAAGGTTTTGGGCTGAACATCGCCGAGTTCATGGCGCTGGGCAAACCGGTGATCGCCACGGCCTATTCGGGCAATCTGGAGTTTTTCGACGAGAGTGTCGGCTATCCCATCACCTATAAACTCGTGGAAGTGGAGGCGCAGGTTGGCCCCTACATGCCGCATGCGGTGTGGGCGGAGCCGGACCGCGCCTGCCTCATCGCTGCATTCCGGCAAGTGTACGAGGATCAGCCGGGCGCGTGGGCGCGCGGGCAGGTGGGGGCGGCGCGCATGCGCGAGAATTTCTCGCCGGCGCGAATCGGCCAGGATATCCGCCAGCGGCTGCATGCCATAGGGCTCGCCGCCGACCTGCCGCCCTTCCTGACCTGGTACGGCCGCACCCGCGGCCTGGTAGGTGCGGCCCCTGTCGCCGGCCTCTCGCCATTTCAGCGCCAGGCGATCGCGGCCCTTGGTCTGCGCCGGCCGGTGATCAGCCTGATCGTCCCCGTGTTCAACGTGCGGCCGGAGTTCCTGCAGACCTGCGTCCTGTCGGTGCTCGCGCAAACCTATCCGTTCTGGGAACTCTGCCTGTGCGATGACGCCTCCACCGATCCCGGCACGCAGGCGGTGCTGACCGCCCTGCAAGGGGTGGATCCGCGCATAAGCATCCGCCGCCTGGCGCAAAACCAAGGCATCGCCGGCGCTTCGAACATGGCCGTGGAGATGGCCACCGGCGAATTCATCGCCATGCTCGACAATGACGACGCCATCGCGCCGGATGCGCTGCTCGAAGTCGCGCGCGCCCTGTTCGCCGACCCCTCTATCGACGTGATTTATACCGATGAGGACAAGATCGACGAAGAAGGCCGACTGATCGACACGTATTTCAAGCCGGACTGGTCTCCTGAACATCTCGAATCAGTCATGTACGTGCTGCACATGCTGGTGGTGCGCAAACGCCTGTTTTTGGAACTCGGCGGTTTCCGCAGCGATTATTCCGGCGCGCAGGATTTTGACCTGATGCTGCGCCTGTCGCGCCGCACGCCGCATGTGCACCACATCCAGAAGGCGCTGTATCACTGGCGTGCCGTCGAAGGCTCGGCGGCGGCCGTTGTGGACGCAAAACCTTATGCACTTGAAGCAGGATTTCGCGCCTTGCAGGACCATGTGGCCGCGCGCCACGGCGACCGCGCCTGGGTCGAGCCCGGCCTGCTCGCCGGCACATTCCGTGTTCGCCGCCGCATCCTGGGCAATCCCCGCGTTTCGCTGCTGATACTGACCAACAACACGGAACTCGAACTGCCGTCGCGCGGGAAATTCCACATGGTGGATAATATGGTGGATTCCATTCTCCGCCGCACCAGCTACCGCAATTACGAAATCGTCGTGGTGGACAACAGCAAGCTCACGGAAGATCAGCGCACCCGTTTCAGCTCGCTCGGCGTGCGCGTTGAAAATTACACCGGCCCTGTCGTGCCGTTCAATTACGCGGCAAAGGCGAATTTTGCGCTGCGCGCCTGCCGCACCGAACATCTCGTCATGCTCAATGACGACATGGAGGTGATCAACGACGACTGGCTCACCGCCCTGCTCGAATTGTCGCAGGATCCGGAGGTGGGTGCTGTCGGCGCCCGCCTGCTGCACGCCGACGGCACCTTGCAGCACGCCGGCTGCGTCATTGGCGTGAACGGCGGCAGCGCTCACGTGTATCACTCGTTCCCCGGCGATTTCGTCGGCTACAACGGTTTTACCCATCTGATCCGCAACTACTCGGCCGTGACCGGCGCTTGCCTCGCAACCCGCAAGAGCGTGGTGTCACAAGCCGGCGGGCTGGACGAGAGTTTTGCCGTCGATTTCAATGACACGGACCTGTGCTTGAAAATCCTGGAGACCGGCTACCGCATCGTGTACACGCCCTACGCCCAGCTTTTTCATTTCGAAGGCATCTCGGCCAAGCGCACCACGCAAAACCCCGACGAACGCCGCCGCTTCGTCGCCCGCTGGGCGCGGTATATGGAGAATGATCCGTATTTCAACCCGAATTTCGCGCGCGACCGGTTTGATTTCACGGTGGCGTCGTAGCGTAAGCAAGGCCTTCTTTTTTGAAAAAAAGAAGCAAAAAATTTTTATCTGTTTGGCTTCGGTCCCTCCGGAGAGGCTCGGCCCAATATCCAAAAGTTTTTTGGTTCTTTTTTTCAAAAAAGAACTGCTTCCTTCACTTACTCTACGGCACCAGCTTCTTCACATGCGCCCCATCGGTCAGCCGCGAAGCGCCATCGGTCACGACAATATCTCCAGGCGAAAGCCCGCTGCTCACCACCGCCAAGGCATCATCCTGGTGCGATATAGTAACATTGCGCCGCGTCACGCTACGGTCCGCATTCACCAGAAACACGTAGCTGCCCTGGGCGCCGCGTTGCACCGCCTGTGTCGGCACGGTCGTCACCCCATGATCGACGCGCAGCGCGAGCCGCACATTGACGAAGGCGCCCGGCCAAAGCCGCAGCTCCGGATTGGGGAAAATCGCTTTCAGTTTTATGGTGCCGGTATTCTGGTCCACCTCGTTGTCGAGCACCGCCACGTGCCCACGGTCGAGCACCGTGCCGGCGTCGCCGTTTTGCGGCAGGGCTTCCACGGTGGGGCCGCCGGTGGAAGCCTGATCCGCCATGGCCTGCGTCACCGCGGGAAGAGTTTGTTGCGGTAACGTGAAAACCACGAAAATCGGTTTTAATGTCGTGACCACCGTAATCGGCGTGGTGTCCGTGCTGCTCACCAGATTGCCGATATCCACCTGGCGGATGCCGGTGCGGCCATCGACCGGGGATTTGATGGTGGTGTAGTCGAGATTGGTGTGCGCGCTGTCGATCTGCGCCTGATCCTGTGCCACCTGCGCCTGGTCGGCGGCGACGGTGGCGCGCTGCGTATCCGCCTGCTGCGCTGTGCCATATTGGGATTTTGCCAATTTGTCGTAGCGCGCCAGGTCGCGGATGGCATTGGCAAGTGTTGCTTCGTCCTGCGCTTTTTTGGCGACCGCCTGGTCGTAGGCGGCCTGGTAGGTGCGTGGATCGATACGCGCCAGCACATCGCCGGTGTGCACGTCCTGGCCTTCATGAAACCCGATTTTTACCAGCGGCCCGCTGACCATGGGCCGTATATTGACCGTGTTGAGTGCCTGCACGGTGCCGATACCGTCGAGCGTCACCGGCACATCGGCGCGCGTGGCCGCAGCGGTGACGACCGGAATATCGCTGTTCGCGGCCGCTTCGGCCAATTTGGCCTTTGCCGCCTGCTGGTGATGGCGGTAGCCCACGAGCACGCCGACCACGATGAGCAGGAGGATAATGGCGGCGACAAATTTCTTCATGAGCGCTCCGGAATGGTCCAGCCCCCGCCAAGGGCTTTATATAATGCGACCAGCGCCGTGAAGCGCGCCACGCGCACTTGCGCCAGTGCGTCCTGGTCGTTGAACAAGGTGGTTTGCGTGTTCAGCACGGTAATAATGTCCACCGTGCCGGCCTGAAGCTGCGCGCCGGCGATGTCGGCCGAGCGCTGCGCCGTGCGCACCGCGTCCGCCTCCAGCGCCTCTTGCTCTGCGGCGAATTTCTGCTGGGTGAGCGCGGTCTCGACATCGGATAGAGCCTGCAACACGGATTTCACGTAATCCGCCGCCAGTTCGCGGAACCGGCCCTTGGCTTCGCCCAGCGTGCCTTCCTTCTGGCCATTGTCGAAAATCGTCTGCGTCAGCGAACTGGCCAGGCTCGCAATCAGCGTGCCGGGGCCGGTGAAGCTGGACAGAGCGAGGCTGGAGAGGCCGCCGGCCGCGGTCAGGGTCAGCGAGGGGTAGAAGGCGGCCACGTCGGCGCGCACCGTCTGGTTTTCGGCAATCAGTTGCGCCTCGGCGTTGGCGACATCGGGGCGGCGGCGCAGCAGGTCGGACGGCAGGCCCGCCGCCACTTCGGGCAGATGCAGGCTGGTGAGCGGCACCGGGCTGAGCGTGATTTTTTCCGGCGGCGTGCCCACGAGGATGGCGAGTGCGATCACCTCCTGCCGGTACTGGCTTTCGAAGCTGGGGATTTGCGCGCGGTAGCCGGCGACCAGCGCCTCCTGCTGGCTGACATCGAGCAGCGAGGCGGTACCGACGGACAGGCGGCCGCGGTACGCATCCAGCACATGCTGCGACGTTTCCAGATTATGGCGCGCAATCTCCAGCCGGTCGCGGTAGCTGAGTGCCTGGAAATAGGTAGTGGCGATGCTGCTGATGGTCGTCAGCAGCACCGTTTGCTGATCGTAGCGGCTGGCGAGCGCCGAGGCTTTGGCGGCACGCAAGGCGTCCAGATTCTGGCCCCAGAAATCCACTTCGTAGGAGGCGGAAAGCTCGGCCTGGTAGCTGCGGGTTTCGGTATAGCGCGAGCCGCCTGTGGTGAGGCCGCTGAGCGCCGATGTGCTGCCGAAGCTGCTCGCGGCCCCGCCCAGCGCGCTGGTGCTCAGCGAGGACGATCCGCTGCCGGTGCGCTCCCAATTCTGGTTGCCGGTGCCGGTGATGCTCGGCAGCAGCGGTGCGCCGGCCACACGCGCCGCCTGATCCGCCTGGATCACGCGCGCAATGGCCGCCTGGACGTCCGGGCTCGCGGTGATTGCCGTCTCGATCAGCCGGTCCAGCTCGGGTGCGCCAAACCCGCGCCACCAGGCGCGGTCGATCGGCGGCAGTGCCTGCTGTTGCGTGCCCGCCGCGGTGAAGGCGCCTGGCACGTCCAACGTGGGCCGCTGATAGCGGGGGCCCACGCCGCAGCCGGCAAGTGTGGTCGCGAGCAGCAGCGCCGTCGCGCGGTGTGGGCTTGTCATAGGGTCGGCATGGGGGGCAGGTCGGGTCCTTTGCGCCGATACATAGCGCATCCGCAGCCACGCGCCAGCGTGAGGTTTTGGCGGTTGGCGTGCAGGGGGTACCGGCGGATTGGGTGGCCCGTCGGCCGCCGGCTCATCGACATCCCGCTTCAATCTGCTACTCTGAGTCCGATGGCATGCGGGTACCGCGCACCGGAGCTCATGGGAAGGAGTTGGCGATGGACGTGCTGACCTGGATTCTCACCGTTGCAACAGCGTTTGTCTCCATAAATGCGATTTACAGGTATTTTGCCGATCGATCAAACGGCAAACGGACCAGAAAAATGGATATTGCCGCTGGCGACGTCAGAGTGTCCGTGCGCGGCCCCATATCCACGCGCGGCATGGCCAGGATATCGCAAGTGGTCAATGAGGAAACGGCACTTTGAAGGAATCCGTCGCCCTGTTCATGCCGGCGATCATCGGCCTCGCGTCGATTGCCTCGGTTGTGTATCTGGCTGTCAAGGGAACACCTGTGCCGGATGTGCTCAAGGAGACGATGGCCTCGGTGACGGCTTATTATTTTGGACGCAGCACGGTATAGATAGGTGGGCTTACGGCACCCTTGGACCATTGTGATCCTTACGATTGTCGTGCCATGCCAGTGCGCATTGCGCACTACGCTGGTAAGCGCGTTTCTCCTGATGCCATCCGTAGGCATGGCAAAGCAGGAGCGTGGCTTGCAGGATGTAACGGCAATGTTGGCGACGATCCTGGAGAAACGCCAGGACAGCGGTGACATTTCGCGTGTTCGGGACCTGGAACCTGCCATGATCCTCGCCGCCGGCGGCCGGGCGGACCGGAAGGGAGGCACGCTGACACTCCGCTTCTCGAATGGAACATCCCGGGCGTACATCAACAAGGGTGATTGTGAAACTTTACTGGGTATGTGCCAGGCTTTCGTATTGATTGCGTTCGTCGGCACGGCGGATTTTTTTATGGTGTCGGAGCAGTTCTATGAGAGGAATCGCTGTCTGATTGTCGACTCTCGCACCGGGCGCGAAACAGAATTGCCGGATATTCCCTATCTCAGTCCTGACGGAGACCGGTTTCTGGTTGTGAATGGAACCGATGGAGGGGGCGCTTATTGGCCCCTACAAATTTGGCGCCGCCGGGGCGACAGGGCATTTGTGCAATGGAAGCAGACTGACCGGCCGCCAAATTTCGCTGTTGCAGTGACCGCCGCTGAATGGACTCGTCATGACCGAATTGATCTCACGATGGTATCGGTATCGCGCAGGCAACCTTCACCCGCGGGATTTGCACCGACCCGCTGGACGGCGACTCTCACCTTTAAAGACGGAAGGTGGTCAATGAAAACTTTGACTGAACCGTGATCCAGTGTAGCCCGTTGTGGCGGTAGGCGCTTCGCTTTCCCGCCCTACGCGCTACGCTGCCTGGCCAGCTTGCCGGTCGGCTAGCAATAGCTCTGCCTCCTCGCGCCCTGCAGGGGTGATGTTCTCCGATTCCTTTGCTGCTGCCAGCGATCGCATGGCTGCGGATAAATCTCGGCGCACACCCAAGCCTCCGATCAGGCATTTGGCGACCTCGACCAAGGCATCGCCGTCGCCTTCCGTAGCAGCCTTCCCGAACCATCTGAACATCAAACGCCGTTTGCCGGCCTCGCGGTAAAGTACGGCGATGTTGTTCGCCGCGCATAAATCGCGGGTTTTCCAAGCTTGCTTGTAGCAGTGCATGGCCATTGCCTTATCAACCTGGCAGCCGACCCCATTGTCGTGCATAAGTCCTAGGCGGGACCAGCACATTCCATCCCCTAAGGCGGCACCGCGTTCAAAGAATATGCGTGCAGACTCAAAATGACCAGCGTCCTCTGCGGCGTCGCCCTTTTCTAACCAGATGTGAACCATGGCGACAATCTCAGTGCGTTGAGGTAAATGCAAACATGAGTTGCCAGCTTCGTAGCATCGTAGGGCGGGAAAGCGAAGCGCCTCCCGCCACAACGGCGCTCACCTTACAAGCCGAGACCTTGCCGTCTGCCGGCATCATGCCGGCGGCATGGCGCCTCGTTGGCCGTGCGTGCGGCGGGAGGCGCTTCGCTTTCCCGCCCTACGTTTTGTTTACGTTACGGTACGTATTGCACTGCTCCCCTGTCATAACCCCCACCCGGCGTGGGGCGGGGGTTGCCCTCGTAGTCGGTGGCCGGCGCGTCGGTCGAGGAGGCGCTGCCGATTGCCGGCGAGCCGGATTTCAGCGTGAAATTATAGCTCGCGGCCGCGGAGAATTTGGGGTCAGCCACGATATCATGCGGGCCGGGTGCGACGGTTTTTTCGCTGGCTTTCGGTGTCGTGCTATAGAGCACATTGTAGTCGTAAATCACGTTGCTGGAATTATTGTACGCGGAGTAGTAGGTAAAATCCGGCACCGCGTAGAGGATATTGTTGAGAATATTCACATCGGTTGCGCTACTGGCAAACATGTTCCCTTCGTTCAGCGTGGGCGTCCGGTTGTTTTCGTATGTGGTATTGAAAACCATATCCACATGCGCGCTGGCATATGCATGTATGCCGGAGCCGCCGTTCATGTAAGAGATATTATTCGCCACCAGCGTGCGTCCGCCATACGGAATGCTTTCGCTCTGCGTGTTCTTGTTGTCGTCAACGATGATCCCATTGCCGTCGGTGATCCGCCCAACGGCGTAAAAGGGGATATATTCGCGGTTCCCATAGCTCAAATT
>Ga0116227_10009442_pt1 | contig 17704 bp, 12 predicted proteins | sample S1TSphgellanicum_FD_89693 | JGI IMG/M metagenome (GOLD analysis project Ga0116227, IMG submission 89693) | Host-associated microbial communities from peat moss isolated from Minnesota, USA - S1T2_Fb - Sphagnum magellanicum MG | ecosystem: Host-associated > Plants > Peat moss > Unclassified... | reverse complement strand
ATTACTTTCAAAGGTGATTGTGGATTTCAACAAATGGGGTAGTTGGTAATCTTGAAATAAGTTTCCCATATTTTATTGGTTATGTATTAGTGAGCCAGCACTAGGTATTAATTATGGATCCTAGTGAGCGGAAAGGTGAGCCATTTGGTGAATTGGGAGCCGTAACTAACACCTAATGCTGGCCCCCTAACATAAAGGATTAAATGTGGTGCTTGAATAGGTCTTAAAGTAATTAGGTAGGTCTTAACATAGTTCATGTACATAGGAGCAAGTAGAATCTGCCATTATGGCCTTTAATGGAAAAATAATAATGCTTGAAAATGTGCAGAATCGACAGGTTCAATCCTTTATGGTTGTACATTTGTTTACCTTAATTGTTTACAAACAAGGGTTCTACAAAGGGTGTTGAATAGGCTTGAACTGCATTTTTTCCCTAGCTAAATTGAACCCATTTTCCATTTGTGGAGGTGGCTAATTACATATACACTAATATAATGGCATTAATTCTCCAGATTTCAAGAAAATGATAATTCTAAATTGCTAGATTTCTACAATAGGTTCTAACATGTAGCCAAAATATAAATGGATCCTTAAAACATTTTACTTTCATATCTAGTCCATAGCCAAATTTGGCTCCATCACAAGATTGGGAAAAAAATCTATTGGTGTGTAGGTGTGCAATAAAAATGTTATGGCCAATGAAGTTTTGGGTTTGGTCATTTGAATTTTTTTTCTTTAGTTATCTTGAATGGACTAACATTGAAATGTGTAATAATGTCTAATTGTGGAAAATTTTAAGGACCAATGGAAATGGCAAAAAAGGATCATTAGTTTCAATGTTTAACATAATAGGGTTGAGTGTGGGCTTGGAATTTTTTTTTCAAGCCAATGGGATTGCTAGATTTGGTGGTCTAAATGTGTTTTCTTAGTTATATTGAGTAAGTAGTTCAATGTATAATAATTATTTATAGACTAGGTTTTAACACATGACTTGTGCACTTTGTTTATATGAGTGTTGTGGACACATCTGGTTTAGGACTTACATTTTGTGTATGTGTATGTGGCTTAGGGAATTTTATTTACATGTCAAGTGTAAGATTTGTAAAATCATGTAAACCATTTTAGGTCATGTAAAATAGTGTGTACTTTTGTAAAAGTTTTTTACATTTACATTATTTTTATACACCTTGTAAAAATTGTGTAAAAAGAAAAAACCTAGAGAATGAAATAAGAAGATGGGCCACAACATGCAAATTTTGATTTTAGTCACATGAAGGGTGACAAGTTACAAATGCATTTCTATTGATCACTAAATTGGCACCTTTACAAAGTGGTAATAGGAGCATAGGAGTTCAATCAAAATTAAAGAGGTACCAATGCAACATCATGAACAAAACTTATTAAAATCCTGGATACATGTCCCAATCTTGGATATAATCTTCTACATGATCCTCAAGGTCATCAAGAAACTTGACACATCTAAAATGTCCTTTTTGGCTTCACCAAACCCATTCACATCTTCAAGTCCTCCTTTATGTTCAAAACCAATAGTGGAATCTTTAGGCGAATTCTTGATTAAAAAAACCAGGAGATCCAAGTTCTTTGCACCAAGTTAACACCAACAAAGACTTACAAGAATCCTTGCAATAAAAAAAATCTCTTTTCATTTAAAATATATTACCAATTATGCCTAAACTTGCTCTAACTAAATAAATAACTATTGAAAACTACCCTTCACATTTTGACCATCAATGAATGGAGTCTTCTATTTCTTCAAATGGCACATCAAATTTACGTGGAATTTTGGTCAACTAGAAAATTATCTGGTTAAAGTTTGTCGTGACGTGTAGTGTTGTGACATTCAATGTCATAAAGGCGTAAATCCATAGTAAACTCTATTGAACAAAAAGATTAAAACTAGTCAAAGGTAGAAACTAATCAACCAAAAAGAGATGCATGCACATATATATATATAATGCACAAGAGGAGGCTGAGATGAAATTCTCATGTATCCCCCCCCCCCAAGACTTGAGCCGGGAAAAGTGTGGCATGGTCTAAGTAGAAATCAAGGTGCTACAAGAGAACATGATGAACAGTACCAAAGGCCAACGGGAACTTGAATGAGCTCTAGCTTGAGGTAGAATAGATGGTATCCATCATTATAATTATTGCAAAGCAACATCTAATCAACATCATCTATCCTTTGACATACTTGACATGGATAGTCATGTGGAGGAATCCAAGTTGACATGATGATGGTAGGATCTAAGTTTGGCAGGTGGCAAGGCGTATAGTTTTTAGAGTGATCCTAAATTGTGCATCCGTCAACTCCTTGCAACTCCAACACACCTAAAGGCCTAATCACCTTAATCCTCAAGATAGTGCGATTGGAAGAAGTGTCTAGATTATCATTAGGTTGTCACTGGAAATACACAAAGTCACCAACATCAAATTGTCTCACCTTAAGTTTGTAACTGCCACCTCGTGTGTGTGCATACCGTAAAGTGTTTCCATGTTGTACAATGGACAAGTTCTCCATGGCCATGGGCATAACCCTCTTGAATAGAATAACCCTCTTTGCGATGGCCCTAACCCAAGTGGATGGGGTGTCCAAATCCACAACCTAGTCCATTTGAGCAACAATGGAAGATGGTGAAATGGGATGTCTCCCAAAAAGTAGAAAGTAAGGAGAGAAATGAGACAAAAAGGCATGTTTGGACATCTTGTAATCCATGGCGATGTAAGGTAAGGCCAGGTCCCAATCCTTTTTGTTCCTAATGAGATAAATCTTCTAAAATCCCTTTTTGCATGTTTGAACCATCTTCTCTATAAAGCCATTAGCTTGGGGATGATCCTTTGAACTCCAACGATGGTCAATGAGAGCATGATTAAGTAGGTCTTGCAATTTTCTTTTGAATTCTAATCCTTGATTAGTAAGGCACTCAACACAAGCCCCAAACCTATTTAGGACCTATTGTAAAAAAGCTTGGTTGGTGCTGTGTGATGACTTGTTTAGTAGTGCAACAAGTTCGACCCATTTTGAAAAATGCTCAATCATAATCATGATATAAACATTACCCCTAAAGGTTTGTGGTAACTTTCCAACTAAATCACATGACCAACGATAGAGCATGTTTTGAATAGGGAGTGGAGAAAGCATGAGCTATCGAGAGGAGAAAGAAGTTCTCACTCTATCACATTGTTCACACCTAGCAATGACGTCTTGGACTTGAGCATACATACCTCTCCAATGGTAATGAGGAACGAGAAGGCTATAAGTACGCTTAACTCCAAAGTGTTCAAGCTCCAAATGTACCTCTTGAAGAAGACCAAACTGTTCATGTGGTGGAGGAACCATTATGTCGTCTTGTGGTAAGCATCGAATGAGGTGATTGTCCTTTCATGAGTAATGTTTGGAACGTTGTTGTATGCGATCTCGATGATTTGATGTAACTTGTGGAGGGTATTCCCCATGTTGAAGAAACCTTAGAGTGTCCAAATCTTCCCATATATCCACAATGGGATGTTCAACCAGGTTACATTACAATAGTGCAAAATAATTAGATGCATAAGATACATGTACTACTGGAATCTAGTTAAAGTTTTACCTGGCTTTTGAAAAATCTTTAGAGGTAATGAGGGGTTTCTACGACATGGTATTCGTGTTCTGATGTGTAATTTTTGGTCCGTGAATAACCTTGAACTCATACTCCTAAAGTATAAGCACCCAACGAACTAACTTACTAGTAAGCTTGTCGTTAGTCATCAACCACTTGATAGGTTGGTGGTCAATATACAAAATGAACTTGGTGCCATAAAGATAGGGCTTGAAATGTATGATAACCCATACAATAATAATACATTCTCTACTTTTCCCTGATGAGGAAGAATAGTTGTTCTCTGCCTTATTGTTGTTTCGAGATGCATAGGTGATAACATATTCCTTATCTTCCTCATCAAGTTGGCCAAGAATAGCACTAATACCAAGAGCATTTTAGTCATTGTGTAGAATGAAAACTTTGCTAAAATTAGGTCTTCTTAGAATGGGGAACTCTAAAAGCATTTCCTTGAGTGTGGAAAGCTTCCTAAGCCTCTTCACTCCATGTCCAAGCAACATCCTTCTTCAACAATGCATAGAAAGGATGAGAAATAATATTGAAGTCTTAGACATAAATCATGTAGTAATTGCATAGTTCGATGAAGCTCCTCAAAATGTGAACATCTATAGGATTGGGCATCTCCAAAATGGTTACTACTTTGGCCCAATGAGCCATAATACCATTTGGCAAAATTCTGTGTCCAAGGTAGACTACTGAAGTGACAACAAACTCACTTTTTAGGATGGATCTTCATATTGACTTCGTGGAGCCTTTTGAATAACTCCTCAAGATGAGCCAAGTGTTGCAGGAGACCTTTACTATGCACTAGGACATCATCTATGTAGCACTCTAGGAAATCTGCCCTTTCGAGAACCTAGTCCATGACTTGCTGAAAGAAGACAGGTGCATTCTTCAATCCAAAAGGCATCATAAGCCATTCCCACAACTTGTGGCTTCCATGCAATGCTATTTTCTTGCAATCCTTCACAACGAACACAATTTGGTTGAAGTCATGCCTCGTATCCACAGTTGTGAAGATGTTTGAATCTCTAATGCTATCAAGTAGTTCTTCAGCGATGGGCATGGGGTAATTGTTTTGAGGTGTAACCAGGTTCGAAGGCCTATAATCCCCAAACATCTTTTTCTCAGTCCATAATCCAGCTGAATCATTTTTTGTTGGCATTATTGTTGCGGTTACGAAATCAAAATTTGATGGTTGAATGAGACCAACCTCATGGAGCTCTTTGCATCTTTCATCTACCAATTCCCATTCATGCTTGTTCAACCTATGCCTCTTTCGATAGATGGGTGTCTCATCTATAAGGTCTATAGAGAACTCCATGGTCTTACACCTACTTAAGTTTTTCATTAAAAATGTGAACACATTCTCATACTTAATTAGCAAGTTTGTGACCTGGTCTCTCTCCTTCTTGGTGAGTTAGTTCCCCATAACGAAAAGGTAGTTGGAAACATATGGAATGGAGTTAGAAAGTGTGTTTGAAGAACCTAGTGTATTGGGTTCTCCATTATCCAACTACGAAGATTTGTAGAAGGTTGTAATTGATCCTCCAGGAGCTAATGTACCTCTAGGTGTATAAAAAACAACTTGAGTCAAATTACATGGTACCTTTCCCCCCCAAACACTAAAAATGAAGTGTAGAGTGTTGAAGATAAATAAATGTACTTGGTCGGGGTGCCATGTAGTCGCATTACCAGAACTGCAAACTGATTGAATTAGTGCTAGTGTTGTGTACATTTGAAAGAGTACACATGTTACCAACAACCATGTAAGGGAGTTCAAGTCCATGCCTTTCCCCAGTAGAGCATTACGTTCCAATTTAATCACCTTGGTGTGATTAGTAGTGCTAGTTTGGAACCCCATAGCCCTTTCCCTTTCTTTCGAGCTTGGTTCATCCCAAGTGGTTGAAGCATGATGATACACCAAGCTTGGTCCATCTCCTTGAAAGGTGTGTGTGCTCCTAGGAAGGAAACAAAGGTGGACCAAACACCTCTTGGTTTTCCTATTGTGTTTGCAAGAAACCAAAAAAAAATTTCTTGCCTTATAATTGGTTCGCAAGAGCTCTCATCATCCAATATGTGAAAAACTTGTAGGCTGGGGTTTTTGATGGTGTATTTCAAAGCCAATTGCAGAACTAAAAGTGGTGCAAGGTTGGTCCACCAGTTGTGCAACCAGTGTGCATAGGAATTGCATCGTGTTGCATCGAATAAGAATGGTTCTCCAAGGTAATGTTTGACTAGTGTGTAGTGTTCCTGGACTTTTTCCTTCTCGTCAAGCTAAGGGGTGTTCTCAATTACATAACCAAGTGTAGGAGAAATGGATTGAGTCCAGATGATCAATTGTACCATGTTTGTGAAGAGATCGAATCTTGTGTCACTCAAGCCTTCTCCAAATCCAACTGTTAAAAAGCCTTGACACTCCCAACCTGAAATGATGAGGTCCACAGGGCCAAGTAATTCCATATGGTTCGTCTGAATTAATTGTATGTCAAAGGGCAAGAAATTGAAATTGGTTTTCCATGTGGTGGTTGCAAATTGTTGTGGAAATCTGGATGTGAGTTCCATCATTCTCGATGTCGCCACTTGCCTTACAATAGGATCAATGTCTACGTAAAAATACCTTTGAAACACCATCCTTGACTATATTACAGTTTCGAAACTTGTACCAATACCACCAAAGAGCTCTAATAATGTAATCCCCTCCTTAGGCGATGTGCAAGTGATTAATTGACAAAATATTGGTTTAATCAATTTGCCATGGCTCTCCATGTTTTCAAAATTAAACAGAGCTTTGACCAAGGGTTCGTGGGCTGCTTTGAACCTCTATAAAACCTTTGGTCCATGTTGAATGTCCATAGGAACCACCTTTAAGCTTTCAATAGCTTGGGCGTAAGCTGTCTCCTCTTCATCTTCGTCTATTCATTCGTGGTTAGTTTGTTGGATGTAAGAAATGGTGTGTGCTTCCTTAAGCATACAATGGTGAGCCATAGGATTATGGTTCCCATGTAAATCAAGGGTTATGTATCCTAGGTGGTGACCATCAGTTTTCCAATCCATTCAGTAATATGCATGTTCGAACCAATTATCAATTATGAAACTTAGTGGAAATAGGGCCTCTTACCCATTGAACACATTGTCACTGTTGGCATTGGTGATTAAACATTTAACCTATAGGCAAAACTTTTGATGTGTACCTTCATTGAAGTTAAGTGCAATCAAATTCGAGCTCTCTCTAAGTACTTCCTTTACACTCCCACTAGCGGTGCAAATTTACCACATAGATTTTCATAATTTAAAGTTAAGCATGCTCATCTTCTTGGCGAATTGAACTCCAAGAATCACTAGTTGAGCACCTGTATCAAGAAGTACCATTCTTGGTGTATGTCTTCCCATCTGGATTATTAACTTAATATTGTCGATAATGGCAACTTCGGTGGTGATGGAAGTTTTTTCATTAGGCACCACCTTCGAAAATGAGTGAAAGACTTTGTGGAAAGAATGACTACCCACAATGCCTTTACTAATTAACAAATCCATAAGTGAGGTGTTTTTAGCTCCCTTTTGATATGTGAATTTAGAATAAGAGGTAGGAGAGCCCATTAGTTTAACCATGCTAAAATTAGGGACTAAATTACGAACGCCATTTACAACATGTGAGCCAATTGAATGTCTCTCCAAGGTGTTGATGGGACCCCTGTAAAATGTGGATTAGGGATTGGTAGAGGACTTAATGTAGTGTTCAAAGTATCTTTTAGTATTACAATTATGTCTTTGGTGCTTAGCTTCAAAATTTGAAAACTAAACAACGGTGTACTCACAAGCTTTTGCACCACTTCACGCATTTGAAGTTGGCATTCCATAAGTTGATCAGTGGAAAATTGTGTGTTTTCTTGATGTACATGTACTCTTGGGACATGAAAATCTGATGCCCTAACGACTTGTGGTGTGGTGGTTTCCTCCCCCTTCGCCAACAAGGTGTGTTTTTCTTCCGTGATGAGAGGATGAAAAGATTATGGCATGACTTTTCAAGCTTCTCTAGCCCTGGTAATAGGACTTGAACTAGATGGGAGTCCATCAGTTTGAATTACCTGCCTAGTGGCAGAAACTCTGGGTGCCACACTAGCCTCTTATGTCACAAAGTAGGAAGGGCAAAAATAAGTGACAAATTTTGGTGTGAGATTAGAATTGTGTGCATTGGAAAGAACATACTCCCCAACCATGGCATTATATGAGAAGCCATAGAATGACTTAGGAGGTCCCTCCCGTGATCCTAAACCCTGTATATGTTGGGCATGACTAGTTGGTTGGGAAGACTTGCCTTTTAGATTAACAAATTGGGCCTTCAATGATTCAAGTTCATTTTGCAGAGTTTGAACTTGAGCGACGTGGGTTTGAAACACCTCCCTTTTGTCCACACTGTGCTCCTTCTTCTTAGCAATCTTACTAGAATTACCCTTGGTGGGGAAACCCTGAGTGGAAGGTTGAAGTGCCTTAGTTTTTGGTTGAGGGGCAACGGAAGGTGCTGGTATATTTTGTCGTGGTAATTGAAGTTGTTTCTGTTCCTGGAATTTGGTCAAACAAACAACTTCTTGATGTCCCTCTTTCCCACAATAATCACAAAAGAAATCCTTGGAAGGAATGTTGCACTCACTAACTTTATGGGTAGGATTACCATAGTAGTTATAAGAAGGTAAGATGGGTGCAGCCGAATGCACCGCGTTAGCCCTTGAAGAAGAATGTGATGATCTGGTTGGCGCAACTAATGGAAGTTAAGGCCTTGAACGTGATGGAGGCCTCATAGTACTGACCTCATAATGTGCATGAGCCAATTCTAACATTTCAAAAATGTTATCCACATGCAGCAAAGTGTACGAGTCTCCAAATTTTGCAAAAACCCATTATAAAACTTATGCATAGAGTGTCGGAGTACTTTCCAACGAACAAAGATATCGATGGGCAGTTTCCAAGTCTATGACGCTCTGAGTATCTTCTTTAAACTTGAGATGCTTCTTGTAGAACATCTTGAGGGTTTCATCCTTCTGCTAAAAGAAGGTGGTGAGTTGCAAAAAAATTTCACAACTCTTGATCGAAAATTCCAACTCAAGAACTCGAAATAATTCCCCCACTAGATCAACAAAAGTTAATGCATTGATGGTGGGAGGAATGTTTGCGGTAACAACAATGAGTTATTGAGGAAAAAAGTTTATTGAAATAGGTATTGGATCTAGATTATTGGGCATAGTCCCATGATGTGCAATGGCAACTTGTAATGCAGTTTGAAAGGCGGTGGCAATGGTTGTGGCATAAACTAGATTAGGGATTTGGGTGATGTCCAAAATCCTCGAAGAATGTTACTTGTAAACATCCAATGCCTCATAATGCACATAATAGGTTAGTTGTTTGAATGTGAATGCCTTAGTGTAATTAACGCCATCTTGAGTTCCAATTCACAAATTATAGTTTAGAAAGTTGTTTTAAATTCCTTCAAAGAAATGATGCCTCACCTTCCATTGAACTTCTCCATTCTCCCAGAGAAATTGTTAACCTCCATGGTGTATATGGGTGTAAAGGTAACAACTTGCAGTAGAATATACTATAATGGTGTGAAAGTTGGTGCGGCATTAAGCGTACCCCACAAATTAACCCCTCCAAACGGACTATGATGTATCGTTCATGTAGTGTAACTTCAACCTGAATTCCTGGTAGGGGTTATACTAGATGACAATGGCATTGTCAACGTTTGATGGTATTGTCGTGAAAATCATGAGCTCAAAGAAATCAGCTCAAATGATTATGTCTTATTTCATAGTTGATACCTTGGCTTTGGCTAAATGATGGTGCTTTCATCATTTGAAAACATGGTGTTGTCCCATGCCCCAAAATTTTGTAGTAATACACATTACTAGCTACAAAATTTTAACACAATATACAGTTTGAAAAATACGGTGCATTGTTATGGGAATGAACGTCAATGGATGAATGTCTGTAGATGGATGTTTGTGGATGGATGTTGGTGGATGGAAGGGGCCGGACGGACAAAACTAAACGAACGATGTTGACAGACGTTGGACGGAAGCTACAACGGATGTCAGACAAAATTGAGGCGGACATCGAATAGAACGACAACAGATGTCGAATAAAATTAGGACGAACTTTGAATAGAACCGGGTTGGATGTGGACAGAATCGAAACAAACATTGGATAGAACCAAGATGAACGTCAGATGGAATGGTGATGATGTCAAACATAACTAATTAAAACGGAATGGAATGGAATGGAATAGACGATGACTACGATTGCAATGTTGACGGACGACAACTCCACCGGTGACAATGCTACAAAGCGAGCTGCATTTATGAGCTCTACATCGATGGTGTGCAAAAGAAAAGAGAGAAATTTATTTCTTCTACTTCGTGTTTTTTTTTTTTTCTTCTTCTAGAGTTGTTACAAGGGCTACTCACTACATGATTGCAAGTTCAAAAACACATAGGAATGCATAGCCCAAATGCAAACCTCAAAACCCATGTACAAGGAAAGCAAGTGTATGTGGGGTTGCATCACCTGGTGCAAATCTTGTACTATAATCAAACCTTGTGTGTGTGTGCATGCGTGCTCCCAAAACCTAAAGCTGATAGTAAAACAAACTTTGGAGCTGCTCGCTTCTTCCTCCCTCCAAAGCTCTGGAATTCAGAACTTCATAGCTTGTAGCTTGTTTTCAATGTCCTTTCTCCCTCACTTATGCTACTACTAATTATGGTTGTTGTTGTTCCTATTGTAGCTATAGTACAAGAGTAGAAAAAAAATAAAAATAGCATCAACTCAAAAACACAAGAAACTAGCAAGCAAAAGAAACCCAAGAAACTCAAAGTCAAGAAAAATCTGTCACTTTCAACATTAAGTGACAAATAGTACTTTTTCTAAAATTAAATTGAAAAGAAGGAAGGAAAATGTAGTGTATGTAAATGGTGGCCATGTAATAGCTGCCATGAACATGTAGAAATATAATCTAACTATGGAGGAAACTCTCTTTGACAAAGGAATTCTAGAAAAACTAATAAAAAAAGGGAAGAGCTTGACTTTTTATACATTTGTCAACAAGCTGAAACCCTAAACAAGCCATAACCTTAAAACACCTAATAACGTATAGTAACTTAAAAACATACATTAACCCTAAAAGGCATGATTGGCATGCCCATAACCGGCTGTCATGTATTAGGCCATGCATACGAGCATGATAAGTTTCACATCCACATGGAACCCATAAGTTAGAATTTCCACTTTGATTAGGAAACTTTTTGGTTGAAGTTTCAAATCCACCTAATCACCACCACATGAATTTCAAACAACCTCATAGGGTTGTTGATATAATTTTGATGAATTTTTACAATATATATATATATAAACTTTGGTAGAACCTTGTAAGCTAAAACATTGACTGGTGAAAAATTGGGCATGTTTTGGCACACAATTTTTTAGTTGAAGTCTAATATCCATTTGTGGTCACCAAGCAGATGTTGGACCTTGTGAAGAATAAAAATTAACCTAGTGGCCATGAAATGGATTTAATTTTTAATTTGAATTTAAAAAAATTATATTTGGCATTTCATATCATCTTGGGACCCATTAAGTGGATTTTGTGTCTACTCATAGGGTTGTTGAAAAAAAAACCCAAAGGGAAAAAAAATGGAAATAGATCTTTTCACTACTAACCTAGTCTATTTTGATATTACATCATGGGTTTTTTTTAGTGGTTGGTTCCAAAATGGTCATTAATATTTTTGTCATTATTTCATGTGTGATATGGATTCACATTATTTTTCATGAATCCATTAATTTAGTGAAACCAAGTAATGGTTGATGTATTAAATGTTAATGTCAATGTTGGTATATGGGATTTCACGCCCCATATTAAACATGCAAATTGAATTTAGAAAAATAAGGGACGTAATTCTTTTTCCAATATTTGGTCCTTCTAAGGTTGAAATTTTTGTTATTTCACCATTAATTGTGTTAGATTCCCTTGCACAACAAGTCTTTTCTACCTAATTCCAAGCATAAGATGTTATGGGATGTCAATGGGTATGGATTGTTTTTGGCTAGTAAAAAATGTTTCTTTGGAAATTGAATGAACTTCAACATCAATAGCTTAAGAAATAGGACACATGGACCCCAACTGCCTTGAGGGGTTAAATAATTTCAAAACAAAAAAAGTGCTAATGCTTGCCCCAAATTACCCTAACAACGATGTAATGAACTTTCACATCAAATAGTGTTGATAAAAGTTTTTATAGTGTTTCCAACAACAGCAATGATAGTTCTAATAGTAACAATGACACTTTAGAATGTAACCTTGACACTATTGGAGCAAGAGGTCCTAGCAAAAATTCACACATGCTTTTGTCAAGACATTATAGTTGGAGAGGAATTAAATATGATCTTGTAGATGAAGTTTGGGATTTTGCTAGTAGAAAGTGAGTCATTGTTTATGACCAAAGGGAAGTAGTTGATGTTAAAAAGTAAGTCACAATGAATTCAAATGAACCAAAATTTATGTCAAAATATCAAACTTTTACAATTTGTTTTTACATATGTTTATATGGTGACAATTTAATGGCATGTTAATCATGGTGAATTCTACTTGATCATTAATATGGATGTTATGAAATGTAAATTGAATCATTACATGTTCTAATTTTGAATTTTTCTTTGAACAACTTACTAATAACTACATTCAACATCACTACTTTCATAAAGGGTCCTTCAATTTTCATAATACAAACCTTTTTATACTTTCATAATTAAATAAAATAAAATAGTAATTGGGGAGTGTTAAACACATCTAAAAAACATTCAAAACTTCCCAAAAAATGAATTTTTTATTTTCCAAAAATGTAAGGTCTATTTTAAGTTCATGAGTCCTTTACAACATATAAATGTGGTGTAATATATATGGTGTTAAAAAATAAATTAAAGCTTATTAAAAAATGATTGACACAAAACATGTGACATATTGGGGCAATTGTAAATATAATAAATAAAAATTTACAAAAGATTTCATTTGAGAATTCCTTTCTATGAAAAAGGTGTTTTTTAACAAAAGGAAGTCTTCAAAAGGACAATAGTCCTTAATCCCATGTAAACAGATTGGCTTGTTGAATTTCATTTGGACCCAAGTGCAAATTTATCACTATTCAAGGGGTTGATATTTGTGAAAAAACTTGGTACAAAGTTGTGGGTTTGGCATGAACAACATACATGGTGTACATTGTACAAGTAGGAAAATCAACATGGGTGTCAATATTTGTTGCATGGAAACAAAGGGACCAAAAAGAAATAAATCATTGTTAAGCAAGCAAAGTTGAATATATAGTCCCTAATTATGCATAGTGCCAATATCATGTCACATCAAATGGAAGTCATTTGAGATGGTTGACAAGATGTTCAACTTTTGATTTTAAATACATGGAAAATGATTCATGAGCAAGGCAATGACGTGTTGAAGTTGAGCTTGACTTCTTAATTACCATACATTTTTCCAATGACTTTTTATGTATTTTTTTAATGAAATTGAAATTATAAAAGAATAATTTTGTTAATGTTGGGGAAAGGTTCATGATAATGATTATATTCCCACCTACTAGCCACTAGGTTAAAATAAAAAATAAATCACATATTGTCAAAAATGTTCAATCAATTGAATGTTTGAAATGTCAACCTCTTGATCAAGCTTTTATGTTGGTTTTTTTTGGATTGAAGATCAACAAGGAATTAAACATTGGATAAATCTCTCAATATTTTATAAGTCTTCTAGAAAAGAGAGGTCACCTGAATGTTGATGTCAGGATACAAGGTTTCAATTTTGTTAAATGTATTATTTGTGAATCATTAAAGGATTTGATATCAAAACTCGGAAAGAATAGTGATGGTGCAAAGGAACATGAAATGAAATTACGAAAACATAATATTCATTACGAATTGTGTAAATGTTTTTATCATATGTGGAGATTTAAATCAATCCAATCCAAACATATATATCTTTGTAGATCATCCATAACAAGATGGATCATTTCAAAACTACTCATACAAGACTTGTAAAAAAATTTGTTTTAAAGTCTTAGTCAACTTCCAATCACTTTAGTTGGAATGATTGCTCATGGTCATGGAGATGAGATATTTTTTCAATATTCCAATGAATTTTGGCCAATTTATCCCAATTTAAAAATTGGGTTGTTGTGATTTCTTGGAGCCTTGAAAAAAGAACATATTAATTAATCAAGGATTTTGTTTGAACATGAACCACAAAATGCATTCTTTCATTGATTGAAGCAAAAAAAATTTCATTATTTACTAAAGAAATTCATTTGTGTTAAGCCGTTGCCTAGAAAGATGCTTCTGCAAATGGACAACTATGTGAAGGATAACAACAATTGTCATTTGCTTACATTTTTATCTTTCCTAATTGCAAGAGAAATGTTCGAAGAATGCACAAAAACCTATCATGAAACAAAATCCTATCAAAGTAGGATATGTGAAACTTATCATGCACCAAAAAAAGATAATTTAGTTTGTCAAATGAAAGAATTAAATATTTATTTCTTGTATTTAAGGTGTCTTTTTAAGGAGATGTCCACAAAAATCTTATTTGTAGAATGAGGGAAATTGCCAATTTTGGAACTTGTAAACATTGGATAAATCATGTTTGTTACTTAAACTAGATCTAAATTTGAACTTTCAAAATACTTGAAGAAGTTTAACTTCATGACGGAGGACATTGGACCTTAGAAGTTGAAGCATTAGACATTGCTAAACATGAACATGAGTAGCTAAATCAATCCAATTTGTATTTGATATATGTTCATAGCAAGAATTATGTACTTGGACCTTTTGGTTACTTTCATGTCTTGCAATCTTTTTATGGATGTGGTTAATGTGTGATCTTTTTACTAATGTCAAAAATTTTTGGTCTTTTTTGGGCCTTGTGTGTGTTGAAGATCCATAGTTGATCGGATCATACTAGATTAAAAGAGGTAATAACTTTTCACTATAATTCTTTTGTCATATGATTTACCATTGAAGGGTTGTTTTATATGATTTTTGTGTTTTATATAATTGCAATAGATTGGGGCCTTTGTGGAGTTGATGATTGACCATGTGATTGTTGTTTATTGCAATGTTGAATAGTTGCTTACACTAATGTGGATGAAGTTGGGAAATGGATATTTACCTTCTAGCATGCAAACCAAAAGATAATTTGGTAATCTTTGTCTTTCAATTAGTTTCTTGGGAGTATATTACATTCCTTTGGTTGACCTTTTCACTCATTTTGTAATCATGAAATTATCATAGTTAATAATCCCAAAGAAAACAAGTATCAAGAATATGTTTCTTGTGAATATTTGATGTCCATAAATCTTGATCTTATATGAAATCTTAAGTATTTACTAACTTTTGTAAGGGGTAAACACTATTTATCACACTAAATGATTTGAAACACAAAATAAGTGTCACACAATTTGAAACAATTGTACCACAATCCTTAATTCAAATGTCCCATCATCCATGCCTTAAAACAAGGGTATTATTACAACTTGAAATCAATGTCATTTAAATCTAAGAAAAAAGTCTCACAACTCAAAGCCAAATGTTCCACGCCCTTAAGACAAATGTTTTGCACCTTTGAAACAATATGGCTAGCATGTAATAATTTCAAATCATTGGACCAAGAATTTACATGTATTTGATGTAAATATACATTAAAAAAATATATGTATACATGTTTTGACTTATAGTTGACCTCATGCCAAGAGAGTTTATCCTAAGACAAAATTAATTTTGCATATGCATATTGGCCTAGGGTTGAAATTTGCTTAAGATTGAATTTTTTTTAGAAATATAGCCTAGGGTTATAATATTTTTAACACTTTGACTTATGGTTGGAACATTCATTACAATTTGACTTGAGGTTAGAATCATGTACCAATATGCCTCTTGTGGTGTTGTGTAATTAGTCACTTTCCCTACCTACTTACCTATGATACTAACTCACTTACAAGGGCAGTTACCTAAGGAATGCAAGGGAAAAGTAGAAAGGTTTATAGGATAGGTTATCAAGGTTCCACCTCGGTAACTCAATTGTGGTTTTTTCACAACTTGATTTATAATAGGTTTCCAATGGATGGTGCACTAGAGGTTAGTGGGCCCTATAATTTGACATCAAGTGGATGGTGAGTTAGTGGGCACTGGTTCATTTTTTTCACTCTTTCACTTTCTTTTCTCTTGGAGTAAAACAAGGGAACATGGAATCACCCATAATTTATGGTTGGGTGAAAGCACATTATAGCGAACCTTTTGAAGTGTCACATTGTACTATTTTCCAAGGATGTGCATGTTTGTGTGTATCCCACCTCAAACCTTTGAAAGATTTTCACAATAGTTTTGCATATTTTGTTAAAATATAACCTAGGTCAAAATTTAAAAAAAAATAAAAATTTCATTTCATGGTATAAAATGGGATATTGAAGTATATTTGTGGAAATGAATGGAATGTAAATTTGTATTCAAAAACACAAATATATTTTAAAAACAATTTAAATGATTTTTAACTTTCATGAAAATTGAAAATATATTAACCCATGTCATTTCACATAGTTTGAACCATGTTCAAATACCATGTGACTACATTGAAATTTTCATTTAAACAAATGAGTTTTGTCAGAGAAAATATGCAAAAAATGTGTGACAAATTGAAATTTTGACAAGTAATCACATTCACATGAAAATTGACAAACATAGTTAAATGGGCCATATTTTAAATTTCATTCAAATTGATTATTTTAATAAGTAATGAAACCGTCAAATTAGTGCAAATAAAACAAGATAGTCGTTTTATTACATCAATGTATATTATAAATATACCCATGGATTCATCAATATAAATAATGAAATTTATTATTAAAAAATTATATAACATTATTTTTGTAAAAATAATAATTGTAAAATTCAAAAATCAAAATTGATACCCAAAATTAAATGTACTATATTTTTGGAACAATTATATTATATGTATTATAATATTAGACCCAAAAACGCTTCAAATGAGATAATTGTAGTGTGTTTTCACCTAGTTGCACAAAAGTAAGTGATCTTTGCCCCTCATTTGCTATATTTAGCAAACAAAAATTTGAGAAATACTTGAAAAACGGTATTTTTTCAGAGTTAAATATGTTTCTCAACAATAAATTCTTGTGAAATGGAAAAATTGAAGGAAAACACTGTACAGACAGAAACAATAGGAATAAAATTATGTGATAAACTGACAATAGGTAAGTATTAGAGCACGACCCACTTTCCCTTTTCTACCTATCCTCTTGGGTTTGTGAGAAAGACAAACGTCCACCCGATCTTCTTCGGAGTTTATTGCATTACAAAAGGAAAGAGTAGGAAAAGAAGGAGTGACTAGATAAGACCGAAGAATTTTATGGCAGGAGGAGATTCGAAAATCGTTTTGAAAAGCTGTACGAAAATTATGGCCAACGTGTGAGAAAGACAAACGACCACCCGATCTTCTTCGGAGTTTATTGCATTACAAAAGGAAAGAGTAGGAAAAGAAGGAGTGACTAGATAAGACCGACGACTTTTATGGCAGGAGAAGATTCGAAAATCGTTTTGAAAAGCTGTACGAAAATTATGGCCAACGTGGAAAACCATGTCGAGTCAGGCCGGTGTCCATGGTCTTGACCTTTTTGACAAAGGCCTCTTATTAGTGGCAATATTTAGCCCAGGAAATGTTAAATCTAGACCTGGAGAGCTCCCTGATTTAGTCCTAAGTGGGCTATCCACAGGTTTTAAGAACTACCATAAGCAATGTTTTTTTTTTAAAGTGTGTATTTAACTTTCGCACTGAAGTAAAAAGATTTACCCTTTGCATTAAAGGGCTTTGAATTAAGTACCCCTTCATTAAAAAATTCACTTTCAAAACGCCCATTTATTTAACAACTATGCATTAAAAATGAAAGTACAATATTTTGAAAGTTTAAAATATAAGTACATTAAATAAACATGATTACCTTGTCATGAAATACATATTT
>Ga0116227_10009440_pt1 | contig 17706 bp, 15 predicted proteins | sample S1TSphgellanicum_FD_89693 | JGI IMG/M metagenome (GOLD analysis project Ga0116227, IMG submission 89693) | Host-associated microbial communities from peat moss isolated from Minnesota, USA - S1T2_Fb - Sphagnum magellanicum MG | ecosystem: Host-associated > Plants > Peat moss > Unclassified... | reverse complement strand
TCGAGCGTATGGTCGATCAGCGGCTTGCCCAGCACCTTCACCATCGGCTTGGGGCGCGTGGCGGTCAGTGGGCGCATGCGCTTGCCGATGCCGGCGGCCAGCACCATGGCGGTGTCGCTGGCGAGAGGGGGCTTGCTCATGCGCCGAGGCTCCCGCCGCCTGCTTTGCGCAATTCCGCCGGAATGTTGGCATCGAACCATGCGGCCACGGGGGCCAGTGCAGGATGCTTGAGGTCACGCTCCAGCCAGTTCCAGATGCGCGGGATCATGCCGAGATAGCGCGGCTTGCCGTCGCGCTGCCACAGGCGCACGAAAATGCCCACGATCTTGGCATTGCGCTGGGCGCCCAGCACGGCGTAATCGGCCAGGAACGGCTCGCGGTCGTGCTTGGTGAGGGCCAGATAATGGTCGAGCGTGGCGCTTTCGGTCTCCAGCGAGACGTCGCGGCGCGCATCCTGAAGCAGGCTGACCAGATCATAGGCCGGATGGCCCGCCAGCGCGTCCTGAAAATCGAGCAGGCCCTGCGCTGTCAGCCCGCCTTCGAGCAGCATGATGTTCTCGGCATGATAATCGCGCAGCACGGTGATGCCCTCGCCCTGCCGTTCGATCAGCGGGGCCAGCACCTCTTCCCATGCGGTGATATAGGCGGGCACATCGACGGTCAGCCCGGCGGCGGGAGCGTACCATTCGGTCAGCAGGCCGACCTCGCGCAGATAGACCGCCATATCATAGGGCGGAAACGGCCCGGCAGGCAAGCGGCCCAGCGCCACCAGCGGCGCCATTGCGGCCTGATAGATCGCGGTTTCATCGCCGGGATGGATATCCAGCCAGTCGCGCATGCGGTGGTCACCGAAATCCTCCAGCAGCACCCAGCCCTTTTGCGCGTCTTCGGCGAGGATATGGGGCGCCCGCAGCCCGTTGTTTTCCAGCCAGTGGGCCACGGCGAGAAAGGGCGCCGGGTCCTCATGCGGGGGCGGCGCATGCATCAGCATGGCGCGCTGCCCGGCCAAATTCAGGCGGAAATAGCGGCGGAACGAGGCATCGCCCGGCAAGGGCGAGACATGCGCGCCGCCCCAACCGGCAGCGGCGATAAAGGGTTCCAGACCATCGGGCAGAATCGTGCTCATGCCCAGCGCCTTAGCCAATCGGTGCCGGGGCGAACAAGGGCCCTGCGCGTGCCATCCCCAACCTCCAGATCAATCGAGAGGCAGGCGGGTTCATGCGCGAAGCCTCCGGCGTGATCGGGCCATTCGGCAATCAGCGCGGCGTTGTAGCGATAATCGTCGAGGCCGATCTCCTCGGCTTCGGAGGGATCGTTGAGGCGGTAGAAATCGGCGTGCACCACCGGCAGGCGGGTGGCGGGCGGATCATAGGTTTCGACAATGGTGAAGGTGGGTGACGGCACCTCGCCCTCATGGCCCAAAGCGGCGAGGATCGCGCGGGCCAGCGTCGTCTTTCCGGCGCCGAGGCCTCCGGTGAGGGCGACCACATCGCCGGGTTGCAAAAGCGCGGCGATGCGTTGGCCCAAAGCTTCGGTGGCTTGCGTATCGGGCAGGTCGATGGCGGTCATACTTGGGCCTCCATCGGCAGATCGACCAGCGCGGTGGTGCCCTTGCCGGGCTGGCTGGTGAGTTCCAGCGTACCGCCATGGGCTTCGATCAACTGGCGGGCCAGCGGCAGGCCGAGGCCTTGGCGGCGTTCGATGGCGGTGCCGTCCGGGCCCATGCGAAGGCCTCCCAGCGCACGGGCAAGGCTGGCAGCGTCCATCCCGGCGCCATCGTCGCTGATGGCGATGCGCAGGATTTCGTGGCCCCCGATGCGATGGCGGGCGAGGTCGATCAGGATCTGACCGCCGCCCGGCTTGCCGTGAGTCGCGGCGATGGCATTGTCCACCAGATGGCCCAGCGCCCGGCCCAGACGGCGCGGATCAGCCGGAATACGCCCTGCCCCACTGTTGCCGCGCAGGTTCAGCGCAATATGGCCTTCCTCGATGCGCGCCTCACGCTCCTTCACCAGAGCGGTGAGGAAAGGCAGGATATCGACGCTTTCGCGCGCCAGCGGCAGCATACCCGCCTCGCTTTGTGACAAGTCCAGCACGGTTTCGATCTGGCCCGACAGGCGCGTGACCGAGGTGAGGATCGCCTCGACATATTCGCGGCCACTGTCGGAGAGATCGCCGCCAAGGCCCATCTGCAGCATCTCGGCAAAGCCGCCGATGGAGGTCAAAGGCGTGCGGAATTCATAGCTCATATTGGCAAGGAAGCGGGTTTTGAGATGATCCGCCTCGATCAGGGCAGCGTTGCGTTCGCGCAGCGCATCCTCGGCCTTTTGCGAATCGGTGATGTCCAGCGCGATCAGCAGACCATTGCCATCGGGCAGCGGCATGCCGGCAAATTCCAGCGTGCGGCCATCGAGCAGCGACACCCGCCCGCCCGTCTCGCGGCGTTCCAGCGTGGCGGCGCGCACGCAATCGCCCAGAGCGCGCGCCTGCCCCGGCTGCGCCAGCATCGCGCCGACATGGTCGAGCAGCACCGAAATATGCGGATGCTCATCAAGGAAATCGCCCTCCAGCCCCCAGGCGGCGGCGAAGCGGCGGTTCCAGATCTGCATGCGGCCATCGGGCGCGAAGACCGCGACAGCCTCGAACAGACTGTCGAAGGTGGCGGTGCGGGTGCGCAGCAGCGTGTCGCGCATGGCCGAGATGCGCAGGGTTTCGGTGCGGTCTTCCGCGATCAGCAGCAAGCCACCATCGGGCATGGGCTGGGCCGCGACGCGCAGATGCGTGCCGTCCGAGAGCGGCCATGCCTCATCCTGAGCGGCATTTTGGGCGAACCAGCCGACATGGTCGCGGCGCCATGCCGGATAGTCGCGCGCTTCGGGCACGCGGCCCATATCGCGGGCGACATCGAGCCAGCGCTCGAAACCCAGACCGCCCTGCATATCGGCGCTATGCAGACCGAACAGGCGTTGGAAGGGCTGGTTGGCGAAGACCAGCTGGCGCACCGAATCGAATTGCGCCACGCCGGAAGACAACAAATCGAGCAAGGACCGCTGCGCCTCGCGGAAGGCGCGCAAGCTCCGGCTCAACTCTTCCATATCCTCGATATCGACGGCGTAACCGGCCACACCTTCCTCGCCAAGCGGCAGGTCGGAGACGCGCAGGGTGCGGCGCTGGCCGTTGATCGTGGAGGCCACCACGCGCTCCACCGGCAGGCCTTGCGCCGAGGCCTGAGCGGCCACATCGGCGGGGGTGAGGCCCTCGATCCGTTCGACCAGTTCGATGCCCTCGGCCACCACCTGCTGGGCGTTTTGGGCGGCCACGGCGCGGACATAGGCGCTGTTCACCAGCCGCAGCGCGCCTTCGGGGCCGCGGAACCACATCGGCATGGGCGCGGCCTCGATCAGGCCCGAAAGCGCGGCGAAATCGCCCTTGGCCTGCGCCGTTTCCACCCGCATGCGGCTGACGGCCTGTTCGGTCGCCGTGTTGTCGAAGAACCACAATTGCGCCGAGCCGGTGGGCGCCACCAGCGGGTCGGCCAGACTGCCGCGCACCGCCAGCGACTTCTGCGATCCCCGCGCGCTGACCGACATGGCAAAGGCGCGCGAGCTGCGCTGGGTGGCCAGCACCGCCTCGGCCAGAACCGCCAGCTGTTCGGGCGGCAGGCCGCGATCCGGCGCGGAAAGCTGCGAGAGGAAAGCGGGCATCGCCTCCAGCCCCAGCCATCCGGCAAGGCGCGCGGGGCCGCGAATCTGGCCGTCCGGGTGCACCAGCAGCATCTGCGCCGGGCTCTCATCGACCAGCCGCATCAGGCGGCGGTTGGTGGCCATGGCGGTCTTGGTTTCGCGGCGGCGGGCCTCGCTCAGCGCGATGGTCACGGCGGCGGCCAGCGTCCAGGCACCAAGAAACAGGCCCAGAAGAACAAGGATTGTGGGAGTGACCAGCATCCGCTCTGGCTAGGGCCCGCGCGGCGCAATGGCAATAGAAAGGGCGCCCCGGCGTGCTGCCGGAGCGCCCATCCAACAATCGTTGACGCGATCAGGCAAGCCCGATCGCGTCGATCCGATCAATAACGGTAATGGTCAGCCTTGAAGGGGCCTTCCACCGGCACGCCGATGTAGTCGGCCTGCTTCTTGGAGAGCTGGGTCAGCATGACGCCCAGCTTTTCCAGATGCAGCGCGGCAACCTTCTCGTCGAGGTGCTTGGGCAGAACGTAAACGTCGTTCTTATACTGCTCGGACTTGGTCCACAGCTCGATCTGGGCCAGCGTCTGGTTGGTGAAGCTGGCCGACATCACGAAGCTGGGGTGGCCGGTGGCGCAGCCCAGATTGACCAGACGGCCCTTGGCCAGAATGATGATCTGCTTGCCATCGGGGAAGGTCACCAGATCGGTGCCCGCCTTCACTTCGGTCCACTGATAGTTCGACAGGGCCGAGATCTGGATCTCGCTGTCGAAGTGGCCGATGTTGCAGACGATCGCCATCGGCTTCATCGCGGCCATGTGGTCGGCGGTGATGACGTCTTCATTGCCGGTGCAGGTCACGAAGATGTCGGCGCGGCCAACGGCCTGCTCCATGGTGACGACTTCATAGCCTTCCATCGCGGCCTGCAGGGCGCAGATGGGGTCGATCTCGGTGACCATCACGCGGGCGCCGCCATTGCGCAGCGAGGCAGCCGAGCCCTTGCCCACGTCACCGAAACCGGCGACCAGAGCGACCTTGCCGGCCAGCATCACGTCGGTGGCGCGACGGATGGCGTCGACCAGCGATTCCTTGCAGCCATAGAGGTTGTCGAACTTCGACTTGGTGACGCTGTCGTTCACATTGATCGCGGGGAACGGCAGCTTGCCGTCCTTGGCGAGGTGATAGAGGCGATGCACGCCGGTGGTGGTCTCTTCCGAGACGCCCTTGATGGCGGCGACCGACTTGGTCAGATAGCCCGGCTTTTCCTTCAGGAAGTTCTTGAGCGCGCGGACGAACTCGATTTCCTCGGCATTGCTGGGCTCGAACAGCTCTTCGCCGGCTTCCACGCGGGCGCCCCACAGGGCGAACATGGTGGCGTCGCCGCCATCGTCGAGGATGAGGTTGGCGGTCTGGTCGTCACCCCAGTCGAAGATGCGGCCCACATAGTCCCAGTACTCGGCCAGCGATTCACCCTTGATGGCGAAGACCGGGATGTTGCTGGCGGCGATGGCGGCAGCGGCATGGTCCTGCGTCGAGAAGATGTTGCAGGTGGCCCAGCGCACTTCGGCGCCCAGCGCGACCAGCGTCTCGATCAGCACGGCGGTCTGGATGGTCATGTGCAGCGAGCCGGTGATGCGCGCGCCCTTCAGGGGCTGAGCAGCGCCGAATTCGGCACGCAGCGCCATCAGGCCGGGCATTTCGGTTTCAGCAATGGCGATTTCGGCGCGACCGAAGTCGGCCAGGCCGATATCGGCGATAACGTAATCCTTCTCGGGGGCGATGGTGGCCACGTGAGTCTTCTCCGACTGGGCCGCGCCGCCTGATGCCGACAAGGCAAGAGCGGACGGGCCATAAAGCTATGACCCGCCCTTACCCCTTTGCCACTCGCCAGGCAAATATAAAGATTGCTTTATATGGTTGTCACGTCGGCGTTGAACGCATTCACCGCAGCTTTGGGCGCATCGGCCTTGGCGGCCACGGCAGTCGGCGCGGCAGGCGCCGTAGCGGCAGCAGTGGGGACGGCTGCTCCCGGAACCACCGCCGGGTCAGCCACGGCAAGCGCGACCGGGCCCACCGGCGCGGCAGGTGTCGCAACCGGCGCTGGCGGCGTGGGCGCAGGCTGGGCCGGCTCGGGAGCGGGCGTGTTGGCCGCCAGCATCACCGGTGCCGGAGCGGCACGGGAATCGCCCGAAAGCGTTTCCTCGGCCGCCGCGATCAGCACCTCCTCGCCATCGGCGGAGGCCAGCTGGCGGGTCAGACCCTTAAGCTCATGGCAGCCCAGCCAGGGATGGCCGTTACCATAATTGTTTGCCATCGCCGTGCTGATGCGGTCGAGCATATGCTCATCATGCTTGAGACCGGCGGCGACACCTTCAGCCTCAAGATCCACCGCAGCGCGGTTGAGTTCGGGCATATGGCGCGCCTCGAACAGAACGAAGTCCCCCTGAAAATCATCGGCCCCGGCGCGGCAGCGCAGACCCGTCACCATCAGCATAATGTCCAGTCGGCGCAGCTTTTCGGCCTTTGTCATGGTGCCTGCCATCGCCGCCTGAGGCATGGCAAAGCTTGCAACCAGCCCGAGGGCCATGCCCGTGCTAACGATTGCACGAGCAAATCCAGTCCCGTCTCGCTTCATTGTTACCCCCTGGCGGAGGACCCCTCCCCCGCCTGTCTCCTGAGTGATCCCGGCTTTAAAATCTCACCCGCCGCTTGCCGCGATCTGAAGAAGCAGGGTTAAATGCGCCGCGTCGGAGGATTAAGGTCAAACCCGTTCAGGGTTTGCGCAGAGCTGTTCGACCCGTCCCGGCTTGCCCCGCGCCGCGCCCCGCCTATATGTGGTCCACAAAGGGCGGGGCCTCCCCTCTCGCCCACCAAGGAGAAGAACATGACGATCGAAGCTGGCCAGACCCTGCCTGACGTGAAGCTGGTGAAGTCGACCGAGAGCGAGCGCGAGCCCGTGCAGACCGGTGAGTACTTCAAGGGCAAGACCGTCGCCCTCTTCTCCGTGCCCGGCGCCTTCACCCCCACCTGCTCGGCCCAGCACCTGCCGGGCTTTGTGAACAAGGCCGCCGAACTGAAGGCCAAGGGCGTGGACGAGATCGTCTGCACCGCCGTCAACGATCCCTTCGTGATGGGTGCCTGGGCCGCCGCCAAGGGCAGCGACGACATCACCTTCCTGGCTGATGGCAGCGGCGATTTCGCCCGCGCGCTGGGCCTTGAGCTGGACCTGACCGGCGCGGGCCTGGGCAAGCGCGGCCAGCGTTTCGCGCTGATCGTCAAGGATGGCGTGGTGGACAAGGTGTTCGTCGAAGCCCCCGGCGAGTTCCAGGTGTCGAGCGCCGAGCACGTTCTCGAAAACCTCTGATTTCAGCTTGGGCTAGAATGAGAAAACCCCGCCCGGCAGCGCGCCGGGCGGGGTTTTTCTTTGCTTTGGTCGCGGCGGATCAGAAGCCGTAGAGCAGTCCGCCCAGCACCTGATGACGCTCGGCCTTGATGCTGACCGTATCCGGGTCGAGCGAGATCTGGCCATAATGGGTGTACTGATATTCGAAGCGTGCGCGCATATGCGGGGTCAGGAAATATTCGACGCCCGCGCCCGCGCGAAAGCCGCTCAGGCTGCGACCGGCCTGCGCCATCTTGATGCCGTTCTCCTTGTAAGAGACCGTCAGCTTGGAATTGGCATAGCCCAGCGTGGTGAAGATCTGCGTCTTGGGCGCCACCATCCAGCCCAGCTTGCCGCCGATGTAGATGTCGATACCCGCCGCCAGCTTGGTTTCGTAATTGGTGGTCAGGCCGCCCGAGGTGATGCTGTAGGCGGTGGTCGCAGCGGCGGTCGATCCGGCGATCTGCGCTTCCAGACCGGCGCGGCCGCGCTTGCCGATCGGCGTGTCGATGCCCGCCATGCCGCCGTAGGTCAGGCCGCTGGTGCTGCCCGAATCGCCCAGAGTGCTGAAAACGAGGCTGTCATAACCCAGCACCGGACCGACATAGGCCTGCTCGGGCGGGTTTATGTCAATTTCCTGCGCCTGCGCCGCGGTTGCCATGCCCGCACTGGCCAGCAACACCGTCCCCGTCGCAACCGCGATACGCCCCAATGTGCCCCGAATCTTCATACCAACTCCGTGTATCCATAAGGTCTGGCGACAGGCCCTAAGGTCACACTGGTTAATATCTGCTCAAAACGGGTCTTTTTCAGAGTTCTATTCGAAATTCCGCAAGAAGAATTTCAATAGCCCATCAGGCTGAGCACTTCCTTGCGGCTGCGCGGATCAGTCAGGAAGGTGCCCATCATGCGGCTGGTCACCATGCCCACGCCCTGCGTGCGCACGCCGCGACCGGTCATGCAGCCATGCTGCGCCTCGATCACCACGGCCACGCCTTCGGGGCGCAGATTGTCCCAGATGCACTGGGCGACCTCGGCGGTCAGACGCTCCTGAATCTGCAGGCGCTGGGCAAAACCATGCAGCACACGGGCCAGCTTGGAGATGCCCACGACGCGGTCAGTCGGCAGATAGGCGATGGAGGCCTTGCCGGTGATCGGCGCCATATGGTGCTCGCAATGGCTCTGGAAGGGGATGTCTTTCAGCAGCACGATCTCGTCATAGCCGCCCACTTCCTCGAACTGGCGGGCCAGATGGATCGCAGGATCATCGGCATAACCCTGGCAATATTCGCGCCAGGCGCGCGCCACGCGCTTGGGCGTGTCGAGCAGGCCTTCACGCTCCGGATCGTCACCCGACCAGCGGATCAGCGTGCGAATCGCCTCCTGCACATGGTCGGGCACGGCGATTTTGCCATCGGCACCGAGTCCATGTGCGCCCGATGCGGGATGCAGGTCGTCATGATCATCGGCACAGCTCATGGATATCTCCGGCAGTACGGGCCCAAACACCCGGCCCACGCATGTGGTGCCACGCGGGCCAATTGAAAAGGCCCGAATTCATGAGAATTTCCGATTGGAAGACCTGGAATGGGGCCAGGGAGGGAAGGTGGTGCACCCGGAGCGATTCGAACGCCCGGCCCTCAGATTCGTAGTCTGATGCTCTATCCAGCTGAGCTACGGGTGCACACTGTTACCTTCACATGATGACGGCAGAACCGTCATCATTTTTCCCAAGAATGCCAACCTCTTCCACAAGGGAGGAGAATGGTGCACCCGGAGCGATTCGAACGCCCGGCCCTCAGATTCGTAGTCTGATGCTCTATCCAGCTGAGCTACGGGTGCTCTTGGGAGACGCGCCTTTAGGGGGGCTCCCCGAGCTTGGCAAGCGTGAATTTCGTTTTTCATGCGCCAACTGTGGACAAGTTTTGGAAAGGTCTGCCTTTTCCCTCAGGCCAGCACGCGCAGCAGGGCGCGAGTCAGAGTGACATCAAGCGGCGGCATCGCCCCCTGCCCGGCCAGATCGCGGACCTGCTCGGGCGTAAACCACCCCAGCCCCTCGCCCAGTCCGTCCTCACGCGCCGCCTGCGGCCATTCCAGAGCGCGCGGCTTCCCCTGCCAACCCCGGCAGGCATAAAGCAGGATCAGATGCGGCTGCGCGGGCCCCTGCGCGAAGCTGACCGGCTCCAGCGCCACAGGGTCGAGCACCACGCCCAGCTCCTCGGCGATTTCGCGCAGCACCGCCTCGGCAGCAGTCTCGCCCGGCTCGACCTTGCCGCCCGGATACTCCCAGAGCAGCTCATGATGCTTGCCCGGCGCCCTGCGGTGCAGCAGCACCCTGCCCTGCGCATCGATCAGCGCGGCGGCCACCACCGGAATCAGATTGCCCTGCACGTCCTTGCGCTCCTTCACCGGTACGTCATTCAAAGCTTTGTTAAGCGGCCCATGCCAGACTGGCCATGGCCGATGTCGAAAGCGGCCGCACGCCCGCGATGAAAAAGATTCGTCACGCGCGACAAGCCCTCTCAAGCCAAAACTGGCCAGCGGGGAGAAAAGCTTTCCCGCCATTAACCAATCAGCTGCACCAAATCCTTGGCGATACTACCGCCGCCCGGATCACCCGCCGCCTCGTAAAACTATGTAATTTTACAGATGACGTCGGTTATCTGTAAAAAACCCGAAACCCCCGGAAAGAGGGGGCGGCGCTGACGGTTTCTTAAGACTTGCCGCCTAGAAAGAGCTTCACCGCCCGGTGAGACGGGTAAATTGCCAGGCGGCGCGAGATCGAAACCAGGAGACTGACCATGAAGTTCATCAACAAGCTGCTGCGCGACGAAGCCGGCGCCACCGCCATCGAATACGGCCTAATCGCTGCTCTGATCGCCGTTGCTGCCATCACCGCCATGAACGGCCTGGGCAACCAGCTGAAGAGCACGTTCAACTCGACCTCGTCGGCCATGTCGAGCGGTAACGCCGCGGCTGCCTAACGGTCGAGCGCGCAAGCGCTGACAACAGAGGGGCGGTGGAGCAATCCACCGCCCTTTTTGTTGCCCGCCACCCGCATAGCAGGCGCCAGACACAGCAAAGGCGCGGTCAGCATAAGCCGACCGCGCCTTGCGCGTTTACTAGAGTGCTGTCGGTCAGTCCTGGCCGATGCCCAGAAAACGCTCTTCGCGCTGGGCGATGATCTCGGCGGGGCTCAGGCGGCCCAGCTTGTCCAGCTCCTCGACCAGCGCATTCGACAGCGCCTTGGCAGTGAACTCGGGATCGCGATGCGCGCCGCCCACCGGCTCGTTCACGATACGCTCGATCACCTTGAGCGCCTGCAGATCCTGAGCGGTCACCTTCATCGCCTCGGCAGCGTCAGAGGCCTTCTCCGGCGTGCGCCACAGGATCGAGGCGCAACCCTCGGGGCTGATGACCGAGTAAACGGCATGCTCCAGCATCAGCACGCGCGAGGCGCTGGCCAGCGCCACGGCGCCGCCCGAACCGCCCTCACCCACGATCACCGCCACCATCGGCACCGGCAGGGCAAGGCAGGCCTCGGTCGCGCGGGCGATGGCCTCGGCCTGACCGCGCTCTTCGGCCTCGACGCCCGGAAAGGCGCCCTTGGTGTCGACCAGCGTGACGACCGGCAGGCCGAAACGCCCGGCCAGCTCCATCAGGCGAGTCGCCTTGCGGTAACCCTCGGGCTTGCCCATGCCGAAATTGTGCTTGATGCGGCTGGCGGTGTCATGGCCATTCTCATGGCCGATCAGCATCACCTTGCGGCCCTGAATGGTCGCGAAGCCGCCGATGATCGCATGGTCCTCGCCATAGGTGCGGTCGCCGCCCAAGGGCACGAAATCGGTGAAGATCATCCGCACGTAATCGACAAAATGCGGACGCATCGGATGGCGCGCGACCTGGGTCTTCTGCCACGGCGTCAGCGCACGATAGGTGCTGGAGAGCAGATCGGCGCTCTTGCGCTCCAGCCGCGTGATCTCGTTGGAGATGTCGAGGTCACCCTCGGCTGCGGTGGTGCGCAGCTCGGCAATGCGCGATTCAAGCGCGGCGACCGGCTTTTCAAATTCGAGATAGGAAATCATGGGGTCAAGGCCCTAGTCGTGCTGAGGGCGATGGGCAAGGGTTTGTGATGTTTGGGTTGGCAGGAAGGAAAGGGTAGATGCGAGGGTGTTACACCCTCGCGCTCCCGGGTTTTGTCAGCGTGGCGTTAAGGGTTCGGCCCTGGAGCAACGTCGCCGCGCCGCGGGCAGCAAGGATTTAAAGCCTGCGGCGCCCGAGGTCGCGCAGGTGGAGAGGCTGGGCGCCACGATCGGGAACCACTGCCCGAGCGCCGGAAGACGTCATGGGAGCGCGAGGGGGTAACCCCCTCGCATCTTCCTACTTCAACCCCTTCTGCCCCAAAGGATGCCGCGCATTCACCAAAGCCACCAAGCGCGCCGCATCGACATGGGTGTAGATCTGGGTGGTGGAGATATCGGCATGCCCGAGCAGCATCTGCAACACGCGCAGATCCGCCCCGCCCTCCAGCAAATGCGTCGCGAAGGCATGACGCAACACATGCGGCGACACCCGCGAAGGATCGAGCCCCGCCCGCAAGGCCAGATCGCGCAGCAGTTGGAACAGGCGAATCCGCGTCAGATGCCCTTTTTCCCCGCGCGAGGGGAAAAGGAAGCGCGATTCGGCCTCTTTGGCGCTGCTCCCACGCACCGCCAGCCAGCGTGAGAGCACATGGCGCGCGCGGGTGGAGACCGGCACCATGCGCTGCACCCCGCCCTTGCCGGTCAGGGTCAGCAGCGGCGCGTCGCGCGGCACGGACCGCAGCGGCAGGCTGACCAGCTCGGTCGCGCGCAAGCCCGAGCCATAGAGCAGCTCCAGCGCCGCCAGCGTGCGCAACGCTGAGGGACTGTCGCCCTCGGCCTCCTTTTCGGCGGTGGTGAACAAGGCCTCGACATCGCCATGGCCCAACAGGCGCGGCAGAGGGCGGCGCGTAACCGGGCGCGGCAGCGCGGCGGACGGGTCGTCATCGCGCAGGCCTTCATCGGCGAGGAAGCCGTAGAACTGGCGCAGCGCCGAACATTTCCGCGCCAGCGAGGATGGCGCCAGTTCGATCCAATGCTCGCCCAGCGAGGTCAGCGCGGCGGGTGTGGCGCTTTCCAGCGGCCCCAGCAACGCGCGCGCGCCATCGAGATCGCGGCGATAGGCCGCCAAAGTGTTGAGCGCCGCCCCCCTCTCGGCGGCCAGCATGGCGATAAAGGCGTCGATGGCAGAAGGCGGGGGGGCGGAAGCGATAACCCTAAGCCCGCGCCACCGCCTCGGCGGCGATCATGCGAGCCTCACCCGAAAGCCCCACGCGGTTGAGCGCCGAGACGATATGGTAGAGGTAGCGCGGGGTCATCCGGCCCCAGCCATCGCCCTGCATGCCAAGGCCCGCCAGCATCACCACCAAAGTCTGGTTGTTGAGCGCGGCGGCCTGATCGATGGCCTCGCTCCAGCGGCTATGGCCATCGTAATCGACCGAAAGCTTGCCGGCATAGTCGCGCCGGGTCGAATCGTTGATCCGGCCAAGGCCCGAGAGGCCTGCGACGAGGAAGGCGGTCTTGCGGCTGGAATCGCTCTTGTCCGCACCCGCAAAGCTGCTCAGCGCGCCGGTATCAACCTCACCGCCGCGCCCGTCGGCCAGTGCCAGCAAGGCCCAGCCAAGGCTGCCCTTGGGCACCACGCCCGACCAGCGCATGGCATTGGCATCCAGCCCCGCGGCCAGCATCGAGGCGATCAGGTCACCCGCATCGCCCGCCAGATCGCCGCTGACCGGCAGACGCGCGGCGGCATAGGCCGTCAGCACCTGGCGGGCATAGCGCTGGTTGGCGTCGGCTCCGCCATCCCACAAAGCCTTCATCGCCTTCAGGCGGTCGGCAGGGGTGCCCGCGACATAGGCGTCGCGCAGCAGCAGGGCACGGTCCGCCGGGCCGCCGGTCACATCGTCATTGCTGTAGATCTGGCTGTAGAGATCCACCATCGCCGAGGACGACAGGATGCCCGCGCCCCCCGCCCGGTCGGAAGCATCGGCGCGCAGCCCCAGCCCCACCATCGGCGCGGTGGCGGTGACATAGTCATAGCTCGCGGGCAGGTCCTTCATCAGGCTGGCGGGCGGATTGAGCCCCACCGCCAGAGTCAGCGCGTAACGCCATGGCGTCAGCTCGGCGACCTTGCTCCAGTCGATGGTGACATTGCGGCGCCCGCTGCGGCCTGCACCACCTGCCGCTCCGGCATATTTCTGGGCCAGCTGCATGTCGATGCGCGGCATGGCGCCGACAAAGATCATATGGTCGAGGTTCGCAAAACCGCCCGCCGCATTGCCACTGAAGGCATCGCACATGCCCTGCATCGCGCTCCAGCGCGGGTCTTTGGCGAAAGCGGGCTGCACACCCATGATCGGGCAGAAGCCGGTGAAATCCTGCGTCGCCACATAGGCGTCGAGCGCGCTGGCGGTCAGCGCGGGGTTGTAATTGTCGGGGTCGACATCCTGAGCCACGGCGCGGGCCACATCGCCCTCGCCCATGCGCAGCAGCAGGGCCACGCGCATGGCGATGAAATCGGCGGGGTCGGCGCCGCCCGGCGGATCAAGGCGGCTGACCAGCGCGCGGCGCAGCAGAATATGCCCCCAGCGCGAGACCATCTGCCCACCATTGCCGGTCAGCGCGGCGCGCAGCAGATCGGCGCTCTGGCTGCCCAGCGAGGAGGGCAGGCCGCCCTCGCTCTGGTCGATCATGCCCACCAGGCGCAGCGCGCGGGCCGAGCCGGGGGGAATGTCGAAGCGCGGGCGCAGGCCCAGCAGCTGGTCCAGCTTGTCTGGCGGCATAGCCATCAGCTGGGCGTAATTGGTGACGCCCGTGGGCAGCTTCACCGGCCCGGCGGCCACCGGCGCGGTCGGCGCTGCAAACAGCGGCTGAGCGGTGATGGTCGGCTCATTCTCGGGCAGGTCGATGCGCGGCGCGGGCGCGGCGCGGGTGGGCGCGGCCGAGGGCGTCGCCACGGGCCGCACCGAGGCGACGGGCTTGGGCGTGCTGGACGCCCCGGGCCGGGGCGTGGCGACAGCCGTGGTGGGCTTGGGTTTGGGTGTGCCGGTCGATGCCGGGCGCGGTGTGTTGGTGGACGCGGGCCGGGGCGTGTTGGCAGGCGCGGGGCGCGCCGGGCGCGCGGGCCGGTCAAAACCGGGGGGCAGCAGCGATTCGGGGCCCTGCTGCGCCAGCAAAGGCGCCCCCGCCATTGCGCCAAGCCCCAGCACACTGGCCGAAACCAACGCGTAAACCCTCAAACGCCGCCCCCTGAAAGCTCGCATCGTTATTTTTTGGCTCATCCGCCGATCCCGCTGGCGGCAGAGGCTGCCGATGTGTTCGAAGCGGGCGCTACGCTGCCCACGGTGGTCGCGGGCAAGGCCACGGCCACCGGGCGCACCGGCACCGGGCCGCCAAGGCGCCAAGCCTGAACCAGCAAGGCGCCAAACGCCACAAGAACCAGCAGGCCGATCCGCACCCCCGCGCGCTGCCACAGCGAGCGATGCTTTTCCCTGCGAATGCGTGTTGTCACCGCGAACTCCGATCAGCCGGTGCCCGTCACCTAGCCTGCCTTTAGGCGGGGATACAATACCCACGCTTGCGCCGCCGGTTAGCAAAAGTATAGGCAACCCTGCAATGACCATGAGCAATGAGCCATCAGGCGGCGACAGGCCGTATCCCGCGCAGCCCCATCCTGGCGATGACGGCCAGCGTGCAGGCGGCGGCGAATCGCTGCCTTCGGCGCCGGATGCCTCCGCCGATGCGGCGCGTCTGGCCTCGATTCTCGCGCGGCTCGACCGGCCGGTGGTGCTGGTGGGCATGATGGGCGTGGGCAAGAGCAGCCTTGGCCGCAAGCTGGCCAACCAGCTGGGCGCGCCTTTCGTCGATGCCGACGATGCCATCGAAACCTCCGCGCAGATGACCATCCCGGAAATCTTCGCGACCTATGGCGAGAGCTTTTTCCGCGACGGCGAGCGCCGCGTCATCGCCCGCCTGATGGGCGACAAGGCCAGCGGCGAAGCCGTCGAAGAGCCCCGCGTGAAGGTGATCGCCACGGGCGGTGGTGCTTTCGTCAACGATGCCACCCGCGCGCTGATTCTGCGCAGCGGCATTGCGGTGTGGCTGGATGCCGACCTCGACACGCTGGTCGAGCGCACCGCGCGCAAGGACAACCGCCCGCTGCTGCGCGGCGGCAACCCGCGCGAGATCCTCGGCCGCCTGAAGACCGAGCGCCAGCCCTTCTATGCGCAGGCCCCCATCCATGTGACGAGCGGCAACTCGCCTCACGCCCGCACGCTGACCCGCCTGCTGGCCGCCATCGACCAGTGGCTGGATGCGCCCTCCTCCGTCCAACGCGAAAGCTGATTCCCATGCAGACCATCCCCGTCGATATCGCAGGCCGCCCCTATGAGGTGCGGGTGGGGCAAGGTCTGCTGGCCGATGTGGCCGGGCAATGCGGCGCACGGCTGCGCAAGCCGGTGGTGCCCATCGTCACCGATGCCCATGTGCATGCGGCATGGGGCGCTGTGGTCGAGGCCTCTCTGGCGGGCGCGGGCAAGCAGGCGGCATGGCGCATCCTGCCCGCGGGCGAGAGCACCAAGAGCTGGGACAATCTGATCGCCGTGGTCAACTGGCTGCTGGAGCTGGAGGTCGAGCGCGGCGACCACATCATCGCGCTGGGCGGCGGGGTGATCGGCGACCTGACCGGCTTTGCCGCCTCGGTGCTGAAGCGCGGCTGCCATTTCGTGCAGATCCCCACCACGCTGCTGGCTCAGGTCGATTCGAGCGTGGGCGGCAAAACGGCGATCAACGCCCCGGCGGGCAAGAATCTGGTGGGCGCTTTCCATCAGCCGAGCCTGGTGCTCGCCGATCTGGATGCGCTCAGCACCCTGCCCCTGCGCGAATTGCGCGCGGGCTATGCCGAAGTCGTGAAATACGGCCTGCTGGGCGATGCCGCCTTCTTCGACTGGTGCGAAGAGCATGGGCCCTCGATCCTGTCAGGCGATCTGGCCGCGCGCGAATACGCCGTGGCCCAGTCCGTGCACGCCAAGGCCGCCATCGTCGCTCAGGACGAGTTCGAGACCACCGGCCTGCGCGCGCTTCTGAACCTCGGCCACACCTTCGGCCATGCGCTGGAGGCCGAGACAGGCTTCTCCGACCGCCTCCTCCACGGCGAGGGTGTCGCATTGGGCATGGTGCTGGCCGCGAAGTTTTCCGCCCGTCGCGGCCTGATGGAGCACGCCGAGGCCGAGCGCATCGCCCGCCACATCGCCGCCATGGGCTTGCCTGCTGATGTGCGGACTTTGGGGCTGAATGTCTCGGGCGCGCAGCTGGCCGCCCATATGCTGCACGACAAGAAGGTCGACGCCGGGCGCCTCGCCTTCCTGCTAATGCGCGGCATCGGTCAGGCGTTCCTGACCAAGGATGTGACTTTGGATGAGGTTTCCGCGTTTCTGGCGGAAGAGCTGGAAGGCTAAAAGAGGCCTCCGGCGGGCAAAGGACCCCAAGCGTGCGCTTGTCGCACGCGCCAAGCTATGGCGCCCTTTGCAATCCCTTTAATTGTCGGCCTCGCGCTGGTTCTTCGATGAAGGTGACACCCAAGGCCCGAAGCGCCTTTGCCACCAGGTCCCGAGCGATATGATGCAAGACACCAAAACCCAGCCATAACCCGCCAAGATCACGAAGCAAAAAGTCAGTCCTTTTGCAAGGTCGACATAGAGTTCATGATCCTGGCAGATGGCCTGCTGAGGCAGGGACATCAATTCATTACAGGCGGATTGGTGAACCCAGAAACTGGTTGCCGCCCAATAGGCCACAGCCGAAATAACTGTCCAAATAACGCCCAGAGACAAGCTTTTCAGGACGATCCGGACGGCGCCTTTCACTCAGCCGCTTCCAGCTTGGCACAGCCACGCGGCATGCGCTCGGCATCCAGATCGGCCTGAGTCTGGGTGATGGCCATCGGCTTGATGCCAAGGCGAGCGAACATTGCGCCATCCTTGTCGTCACCGGCGTTCGGGGCCGTCAGCAGCGTGTCGCCGGTGAAGATGCTGTTGGCGCCCGCCATAAAGCACATCGCTTGCGTCATCTCGCTCATGCTTTCGCGACCAGCGCTCAGGCGCACCATCGAAAGCGGCATGGTGATCCGCGCCACTGCAACCGTGCGCACGAACTCCACATCGTCGATCTTGGCCAAGGGCGTGTCGGCCAGCATATCGCCCAGCACCGTGCCCTTCACCGGCACCAGAGCATTCACCGGCACGCTCTGCGGATGGCTGGGCAAGGTCGCCAGCGTGTGAACGAAGCCCACGCGGTCCTCGCGCGTCTCGCCCATGCCCACGATGCCGCCGCTGCACACATTGATCCCCGCGCGGCGCACCTGACCCAGCGTATCGAGCCGGTCCTCCATCGTGCGCGTGGTGATGATATCGTTGTAGCGTTCCGGCGAGGTGTCGATGTTGTGGTTGTAGTAATCGAGCCCCGCCTCGGCCAGCATATCGGCCTGATGGTCGGTCAGCATGCCCAGCGTCATGCAGGTTTCCAGACCCATGCCGCGCACGCCCTTCACCATCTCGATGATGGCGGG
>Ga0116227_10009439_pt1 | contig 17706 bp, 13 predicted proteins | sample S1TSphgellanicum_FD_89693 | JGI IMG/M metagenome (GOLD analysis project Ga0116227, IMG submission 89693) | Host-associated microbial communities from peat moss isolated from Minnesota, USA - S1T2_Fb - Sphagnum magellanicum MG | ecosystem: Host-associated > Plants > Peat moss > Unclassified... | reverse complement strand
CTGAAAGCCGCGGCGGAGGCAAAGAAAGTCGGGGCCAAGGACGACGACACTCAGGAGATCTCGGCAGCCAAGGACGGCAGCAGCGGAAGTGGACCGGCCGCAAAACCACGTGCAGGGAAGTTGGCCAAACCGTCCGAGATGGCCGACGATATCACGAAGGGAGCACGCGTTTCTCGCCCTCCTCCGGTTCGCCCGTCTTCCTCCACGCACACGGACGACGACCCGGTGGAGGCAACGGGCGACGAGGACGAGGGCGCGCGGCGTACCTCGACGACAACGACCTCGGACGCGAGTGCAAAGGCGTCGCGCACGCCCACGCCCGTGGCAGTGACAAAGAAGAAGCCGGTGCCCACGGAGAAACCCGCTGCGAACGGAAAGTTGAGCGGATCTCGAGCAAAGAAAAAGCCGGCGGATGAAACGGAGACCGACGACGACCAGCGGGACAAAGACGACGAGGACGATGCCGAGGTCGGTCTCGGTGACTCGGAGGGAGAGGATGACACCGATTCGCCGGCGGCGACCAAGAAACGGCGCGCCGGCACAAAGGACGCAAAAGAAGCGAAGATCGTGACGCTGTATCGCCGTCTTCGGGAGAAAGAGCAAGATGGACTGGGCGCAGCGCCGTTCCCGCTCGCGGTGAAACCGGGGGCGGTTCTGACATTTGACGTGCCCGAGTTGCAGAAATCCGGAGAGAAGTTGACGTTCTTGTGGGAAACCTACATCGACGAGGATGGGACCCCAAAGATTCCTCCGACTGTACCGGTGACGTACGTCTCCCTCTCGGATGCGCTCCGCGTGTTGAACGAAGACCAGGCGAGTGCGCACCGGAGCGAGGTCAAATTCGCGGAATTGATCGAGTCGGCGCCGGAATTCTCGCCGATTCAGTTCGCCGTGATTCAAACCGGGCCCGCCAAAGGATCTGCGAAACGCGATGCGTCGCTCGCGTGGGTCAAAGTCATTCCGGTCATGTCGCTTCTTCGTCACGGACGCGCAATGTCGAAGAACGCGAGCGTGTTTGATCCGATCTCCGTGATGCTGATGGACGCCTCGACACTCGCGGCGAACGCGTTTTGGCGAAACGCCGATCCCAAATCCGCGGAAGAAATCACCCGTGAGGCGGACGGATCTGCGCGCCGGCCGGAATGGAAGGCGCGGGGGTACGCGCCTGCCAAACTGCACCATTCCTACTACCTCGACGCGGTGGATCCCTCGACACTTCCGAACATCAACAAAGAGGACGCCGGCGCGATCTTGAGTTCCTGTGAAGAGCTCAAGCGCATTCCCTATCCCGAATTCGAGTCATTGGCCATCGGAGATGGTCGCAAACCCATGGCGACCGTCCGATCGCTGACGAACTCGATCAAGACGCCCGCGACGGTCGCGTCTGCTGCTGCTGCTGCTGATGTCTTTCCAACTGCGGCACCCCCCTCGCCTGCCGCGGCTGCCACTGTCTCGGAAACGAAGTCCAAAAAGGCGCCTCCGTCGTCTTCGCCGGCGCAGAAGCCGTCGTCGGAGGCCGTGGCCGCTCCGCGCGCGGAACCCACTCGCGCCGCAAAGACGGAGAAGCGCACGGTGCGCATGGCGGACGAGTCGGACGCACAGGGAGATGAACCGAAATCGTCCGTCCGAAAGCCGGCTCCCTCAAAGCTCGACAAGGCGCCGCCATTGCCCGAACCGACGATGGGCTCCGCGAAGCGCCCTTCCACCGACGCAACCGAAATGGAAACGGACAAGGCACTCCCGCCGAAGTCCGTCGCGGGCGCATCCTCTCTGGCGGCGGCGGCGAAGACGAAAGGAGGCGTGGTGCCCGCGGAATCCAAACCCTCGAAGTCGGAGAGTGGTGAGTTCAAAATCGCGGTTGTCCCGCCGTCGCCCCGCACGACGGCGGCCGTGACACCCTCCGGGACGAAGAAAACGGCGACGGTCCTCTCCGTGCGTGGGTCCACTCCAGGCGCAGAGGATACGGCGTCAGTCGGTTCGTCCTCCGCTCGCCCGAAAGCGAGCGCGACGTTGTCCGTTCCGTCGGTGGCCGACGTCAAAGGGATGCCGAGTCCAAAACGCAAAGACGGACCAGAACTCGCGGGCGACGAGAAGGAGAAGGCAAAGACGACGACGAAGGCGACGGCACCGGCAACAGCAACGGCAACGGCGACGGCGTCTGCATCCTCCAAAGGCGCCCGCGATGCGGCCGTCCCGCCGACAGCGGCCGGAAAGGCGTCCGAGGACAAGGCAGCCATCAAGAAACCGGCTGGAGCGACGCCGCGTCCGGTTTCCAACCCACGCCCTCCTGTGTCCGACGAAGTGTTCTATGACGGGGAGGACGATGCACACAGTGGCGTCGCGGACATGGATATGGAAAAGGCGCCATCGGCCTCTCCCGCGGCGACCAGCGCGCTTGCGCGGGACATGGGTCAGGCGATTGGGCCCGACGCGACGGCGGACGACGATGAGCGCTGTCTGTAAATCGTCTGCATCCATCCATCCACCCATCAGACGGATCGGCGTTCCTCTCCTTTCTCGTGTACTTTGAATTTGTCGCCGCCGTTGTTCACATCGAACAGTCTCGTTGTTGTTGGCACGCCCGAGAGTCCGCGTGGACTGATCGTTGTTCTTCGCACAGATCGCCGATGAGGCCGGGGATGAAACGAAAAGCAGATGCGGAACTGGTTCGAGAACCGCTCCGGGAAATTACACGTCCTCCCCCCTCTCAGTTTATGACACCGCGGCTCAGCACGGGTCCAAGGGTCTCGTCGGCGGGTTCGTTCACCGAGCCGCGAAAGACGCCGTTGCGGATTTTGCCGGCGCCTCACGTCAGAACCGGACCCGTGCCGTTCGCGCCGTTGTCGTCGTCGAGGGCCATCGAGACGGCCTCCGCCGCACCGTCGGCGGCCAAGGCTGCTGTGCCGGCGGCGGGGACAGCGATATCGACCGCGACGGCGACCGATCCAAATGAACCGTTGCACGCGAGAGTGGTGTCGGGAACTCCGCCCTCCTGTGAACTCTTACGCGTTTACTATTCTCGATTCTTCCCGGTGGATCTGGTCTATGCACTCCTTCAGACGGCAAATCCCTATGACAGTGAGATGGCCAAACCCTCCAAAGACGCGGATGAAGGGCGGCCACTGCGTGAATTTGTCTGCGTTCTCGTGCCAACGCACAGCGGTGTGGTGTCGTCGTCCTCCGGCGGCGACGACTCGGCGATGAGCCGACATCGGTTTTATCTCTCTCCTCTCCAACTGAAACACGCACTCGACGAGAAAGCGATTCTTCAAGTCGCGGAACTCCATTCCGGACCATTTCGTATGATTTGTACGCAGGCCTCCGACGATGCTGCGTCATCGACAGCGGACGGCCGCGAGAACGACTTCTTCGACCGCGACGAGGACGGCGACAACGATGGCGACGGGATCGAACCTCCCGAACACGACACATGTGATGTCGCGTCATCGACAGCGGAAGGCCGTGAGAACGACGAACCCGAACGTGATGACGACGGCGACGACGGCGAGTTCTCAGATCTCGAACAAGACACGTACGTCGACGAACGCACCGCGCGTCGTCGCCCGTACACAACGACGGCGCTCGGACGCGCACTCGCGCGCGCGCGTCTGTACCTTGGACAGGATCCATCACTCCGCCGTCAGCTTGTGTTTGATCTCGACCTCGACAGCTACGACGCGAGTGGGATTCGCGCGGAGGTGTGCAATTGCACCGGAAAGAGCGCGTGCGATTCGTGCTTTGAATTGGTACGCATGAGTGCATCGATTTTGCGACGGTTGCTCTCGTATAAATTTGGCTATACCTTCGTCCTCGCCGTCTTCTCGGGACGACGAGGGATTCACGTGTCCGTGTACGATCCGGCGGCATGGGTGCTCCCGGCCGCCGCACGCGAGGCACTGATTCGCATTCTCGCACTTCGCCCCCGCGACTGGACGGAACTGATGCGCAATCAGCGCGCCTCGAGCCATTCGCCGATGCTGAAGCTGGCGTTCAAGGAAGTGCTGCCTCATTTTGTCGCACGGTTTATCTCGCCGATCACCGCAAAAGACGGGGGAATTCTCGCGACGGATGCCAAGTGCGAAGCCGCGCTTCGCGCCTGCGATCTCTCGCTTCCTCTATGCGCAATGTTGATGGAAAGTGTGAGATCCTCCCGCCCGCGAACGGGAGAGTGTCGATGGAACGTTCTCTTTCGGACCGTCACCATGCTTCAGCAGCAAGACCCTGGCCTCTATTATGCCGATCTCGAGCGGTTTCTGCTTCGATTCGTACTCGAGCGCATCTGGCCACGCGTCGACGTCCCCGTGACAACGGAGCCCACGCATGCGTCCAGAGCCCCCTTTTCGGTCCACGCGTCGACCGGGAATCTTGCGACGCCGCTGCACGATCGCGAGACGCGACTCAAGACGCCCCCGTCGTCGTATCAGTTCTCGGCGTCGCGCGCGCCCTCCGTCTATACGCTCAATACACCCGAGGGGACGCGTGCATTGGACGCTGCCCTCGCCGCGGGTCGTTCCCTTCTCGATCGACTTCAGCGGAAACATGGTGCCAAACCAACTCCATCCGCGTCTAAATTGAATGTGGTATGAGTCGGGACGGCTCGATGGCAGGGGTGCTCCTCCCATCTGCATACATCGACGTTTCCCGTGTTCGTGTGACCCGCCGCGTTACGCATCACTGGCGCGGGATCATCGAGAGGAGAAGACGTCGTACCTTCTCATCTCGATGAGCGCGAGGTGCTGTGTTTCGCGTCTCGCGGCAGCGGCTGCCTCCGCTGTCGTGATGGCGACATGTGGACACGGACATCGTGTATGGGGTCGTAATTACGGCGAATGGGGCGAGCTCTCGTGCAGGAGAACTGTCGCATGGCCGCGCGCGGCCGGGAGCGAGAGCCAAAATGTCAGGTTCGATGACTTCCTCGTCCGCGCCGCGTTTGACCAAACGATCGTGTTCGGCTCAGCGTATGCGGAATGGGGAGAGATGCGTTGATCCCGCGGACCCGTCGCCGATGTTTGGTGTTGATTTTCACTCTCGCGCGGAATGGGGGAGTGCGTTGGCCATGCCAAGGGCGAACGCAGTCGCCGATTCCGCGGGAGGGACTGTATTCTGTTTGCCTGCCCGCGTTCTCGTTCGATCTCTTTCGTTGTAGTTCTCTGCATCTCGTGCGCCACTCGTTCCCTTGTGTTCGTCTCTTGTTGCGTCCTCATCTGCGTCCCAATCATTATAAACCAACCACCTATCCACACGTCGATCCACAATGCGCCAGCTTTTGCACTACGGAGAAAGACGACGCACCACACGCGGACGGAATGGCCGACGGGGGCGGTGCAGCGACGACCGCGACGACGCCAGAAGAGACGGCCGTTCGGTTTCTCTTGACGTCGGTCGTCTCCGCGAGTTTCTCACTCGAAACGCTGATCCGATGTCTGCGCGCGGATCGCGAAGAGGAGGTCTCTCCGACCGATTCTCGTCCGCTTCTTTCTGCGTTTGTGAAGCGCATTCGCTTCCAGCTCCATCCCGACAAAGGGAATGTCAACGACGGCGCATTGTTCGTGGAGTTTTCGTCTGTTCATCAATCGGTTCTTCGTGCCATGGGCAAGAAGTCGCTGTTGGCGCGGTTGGAACACGAACGCGCGCGAACGTTCGCCCCCGAAAAACGCACCGCCGAGCAACGTGCATTCGCACGGTTGCTGGGGTCTCACTTTGACATGCTCGCGCGTGTCACATGCGAACCGCCGGCGCCCCTCTTACCCGCTCGCATCGAACCGATCCCTCCTCCGCGCTGGCGCCCCCGTCCCGGTCGCGTGTACAAGCGACCCGTCGGGAAGCGCGCGCGTGCATGGGTGCCCGACGTCCAGTCGATCGACCCATTCCTCCACAAGACCGAGATGGCGAAACCGGAGTCGACCCACGCCGACGCCGAGGTGCGCATCGCAAAGCGAGCACGGCGTCTCTAAACAGTCACGTTTCTCTCCGCTGCTCAGACACGTTGTCGTTTTGACGGAAAATGGAGATGTGTATGCTTCTGATCCGCGTCTGTCTGTGATTCGTCGGGTGTAGTCTGCATGTCCGCCACCGCGACGACAGGTCGAACGCACGCGGTTGTCGCGACGGAGCGAGTACGCCGACGCACGGTGAACACACCGCGAGACGTCCTCCGCGATCTGTTTGAAGCGGCGATCGGACGTTCGTCGCAGGTCCTCCACCCGATGCCGGTGTTGCGACGATCCGCGAGCACGGATGATGTGGACCCGTTTGGCGCGCGTGCGACGGCGATTCGTACCAGTGTCTTCCTGCGACTTCACGGAACACGCACCCGTGCCGGCGACATCTCCGCGTCCTCGTCGACAGCCGCGTCCGCGTCCGCACCGGCGTCTGCAGTGGCAAAACAACCAGAGGTCTCGGAGAGCGACGGCGAGGAGGACGAACGCGTGCCGCGGGAGACAGTGGAAGACATCCTCCGACACGCCGGCCGCGCGATACGAAAGGCGTCCATTCGTGCTGGGCAGTCTGGTAGTACCGTAGCCGCGATCAAACGAGCACGAGCACGTCGCGCGGCCCATGCGACTGCGTCCGGTGCGACGAGCGCGAAATCGACAGCAGTGGCGGCGGTGGCGGCGCCGTCTCCCACGGCAGTCGCGACGCCGTCTCGGACAAGATCGGCGCCGAGTTCAACCGCGGCGACGGCATCGATACCGACTCGTACGACCACGACGCATGAACTCGTCGTGCGTGTACAGATCTCTTCGTCGTGATCACTCTCGCCATCCCGACTTCTCATTCGTTTGTGCGTTTCAATGTTTTCGGGCGTTGACGGGATCCAACTCACCTTGTATATTGGCAGATCTCGATGGCAGCAGAAAATCGTCGTCTGGTTGCTCGTCCGCAGGGAAATGCCGCGGCGGCGCATGCCACACTTCGATCTCCTCGATGCGAATACGTCCAAGCATCTGCCCACGACGCTCGGGGGAGGTTATACATCGTCGCCGTGGTGGGGAATGGGGTGCCGGGGCACGAACTGACCGAGGCGCAGGCACGAGACCGCATCCGGCTCCTTCTCGCCACGATCGCCCAAGGCGCAGGGATTGATGCCCGTGTGCGCCTATGCGCCTATCTGCATGCCTAACCTTTCGGCTCGGCGCTCGCGTTTGCATTCTCGGAATCTCCTCGTCTCACATCGTCGGGTTCGTGTCCGTGTGTGATCAGGGCGCGAATGGAAACGGACAAAGATACGAAACAGCGTACGTCGTCGGTGGGCGACAAGCGGCCCGCGGACGTGTCCGTCACCGTGCTGCACGAACGGACCGCAACCGATGCGCTGCTCGTGTTCGACGGTGCGGACTCACGGTCGCTGGTTGCGACCACGCGGGGAACGGATGCACATGGACGTCCACTGACGCAAGTGATCGCAGAAGGGTTTGTCACTCGCGCGGATGCGTCCGACGCCATCGCGGAACTTTCGAAGGGCGGCTTCACCGCCGCGGATCTTCGTTTCACCTCCGACAATGTGACGTTGAGTGATCGACTCCACGTGACGTGGGCTGCGCTTTCGGCGCGATACGAACCCATCGATCACTTTATCTTAGGACCCTCGGCGAGTCGGTCACGTCCGACTGGGTCGCCCTTCGCGTCGTCGATGGAGGCCAATGAAAAGGAAGGCGCGACAGTTCAAGGAGGTGGACGCACTGCTAACGCATCGATCCAATCGTCGCCACCCGCGTCCGGAGACGTGCCGTTGAACTCAACAATCGCCCCGACGACGGCAACGCCGCCACCTCCGGCACCGTCGCCCGCTGCTGGGGCGGATGCCGCTGTGCCCACGGCGTCGTCGGCGGCCGCCGCCTCTCCTCCTCCGCCGACAGTTCGCGTTGCAGTGTGGAACCTTCTCGCGTCCGAGTTCACGGCATATTCGACGCCGACAAAAACGAAAGAAACGGAAACGGACAAACAACGACGATGGACGCAAACCAAAACGATTTTAGAACGGACGAGACCCGATATTCTGCTCGCCCAAGAAGTCACGCGCGAGGCGGCGGCCTTCCTCGACACGACCGGTCTGTTACAGACCACCGTCAGCTGGGCAGGCGCAGGGGTTGCCGGATGCTCGATCTTTTTGCGCCCCGGTCGATTTACGGTCCTCGATCATGCGGCCCTCACGTTTCGGACGCAAGCGAGTGCGACCGGTACCTACGGCGCCGCCGCACTCGCACTCTCTCTCGACGAGAATTCTCGCACCCTCGTCGTGGCTGGATTTCACCTCGAGGGAAAGCCTGACCAAATGGTGATCCGACAAGCGCAGTTCAAGGAAACGCGGGAGTTGGCGACGTCGTTGCTCGCGCGGCTCCCGCCGCCGCCGCCGCCGCCCGTGGCACCCACGGCAGCAGGAGCATCCACTTCGTCCGAAACGGGCACCGCGACGGGCCGATCCTCTCCTCCCCTCGTCATCGTCGGAGGAGATTGCAACGACAAGGCCGCGGTGGACCGCCCGTTCACCGACATTCTGAAGGAGATCGGACTCTCGCGGGTGAAAAGCAACCGTCTCACGAGTGTCTATGGGTTGATTGACAATCTCTTCGTCTCCGATCTCACGCGGTGCACGGGCCCACTTCGCATCACGCCCGCACTGGAGGACCGCGTGGCGCGGGAGGGAGGCGTGGGATACAAAGCGCCCCCGTATGAAGATCCGTCGTTCCCGTCCGATCACTTTTTGCTCGTTCAAGATCTTCTCGTCTAAACGAGTTTGCGAGCAGCAATGCCCCTCGTCGGCGAGATCGCGTGTGTGTTTATTGACAACGTCTCGTTGGGCGTGATGATGCGTTCGGACTCGCATGCGCTTTTTTATGATTCTGCTTCTGTTACATGAACGTGCTCGCGTAACTGCGTGCGGGTGTTGCACAGAGTATGTTCGACGAATTCTCCTCCATCGGCCAGTGGCCGTTTCAGCTCCTCGGGGTCTGCATGTTCTGCTTGACGGTGGTTGAAGTGGTGAAATTCTGCAGTCCGTCGTGGTGAAACTCGGCAGTCCGTTTGCGAGTCGCGAAGCGTTTATTTCTCTCGGACAATGCAATCACTCTCGTCTGGTGTTTCTCCCGGTTTGAGTGGTCTTGCACGAATAGAAGCAACCAGCGCGCTCGCCGCCTCCGCGACGACAGCCGCTGCGCCAGCCGCATCGTCGGTCGCCCCCCTCATCCGCGTCAACACCGACGAAATAAGCAAACAAAACTCGCTCTCAATGAATCGCATGTCCATTTCCACATGTCTTTCCTCTTCAGTATCATGGTAAATCCTCATTGAATTCCACCCACGCGTCTCCCAAATACACCGACGATGGAACGAGGGTCGTTCCGTGCCACGACACGGGCCCTGGCCGTGCTTCTCGCCGCGGCGCTCTGTGTCGCCTTGGTTCACGGTGCGCCGTCGAAAAAGGTCCACTCGCCTCCGGGGCGTCCCGCAGCACGGCCGCCCGTGCAGACGGATCCGCTCAGCAAGCGGTGGACAGAGCATGCGCGTGCACGCGAAGAAGTCCGAAAAACCCATCCCGAGCGAATGCGGAGCATGACATATAGGGACGTACGCTCGACGATGCCTCCGCCTCCCTATCACCAACAGCGCTTTGTCCACCGCCTGCACCCGACTGGCCTCGCAGCCAAGAGTGTGAATCGGACGGGTCTGACGTGGACGGCCTCGGGGAAGTGGTTTCTCCCCAAGATCGTGTTCGTCTATGACGAAATCGGATCCGGATTGAGTCGGACGCAAGTCCGTCTCGCGCTTGAAGCGGCGGCCGCGACGTGGATGAACGTCACCTCGAGTGCCCCGCGCATTCGGTTTCTTCATCGACAAGACCACTACAGCCTGGCATCCGTCACTCCGGTGAATGCCTCGCGCACTGCACTGCTTCCCAGTTCTCACCATCCGCAGGGGATGCACCGCAATCGCTTCAACGAGATCGCATTCACGAACAACACGAACGCGCTTCTCGGAACGCAGACACTCTCGCTCGCCTATCTGTTTACGCAAAACACGACGACGGTGCAAATCTCGCCACACGAGCTCCTGACGCCGAGGCAGACGGTCCTCGTCCCTGAGATTGTCGAGGCGGATCTGCTATTTAGCTCCGTCTTGTGGATGGACTTTGAGCACTACGCAGCAACGAGCCCCGCTCCCAATTCTCGTACCTATCACCACTCTGCCGCAGATTTTCAAGCCATCGCAACGCTCACGTTGGGTCACGCACTGGGTCTCGGATACGCCGAGCAGCACGATCATACCATGTACGGATTTTCGGATGTGGGAGAACATCATCGCGCCTCGCTCGAACCGGGTGACATTGACGGACTTCGCGCCTTGTATCCGCCTCCACCCACATAACCCCAGGGCCTTCGTGCCGTTGTGAGAACAGGTCGTCCGGTTCGATGAAACCGAGGGCCGATTCCCCGCGGCCCCCTCTTTTTTTTCTCGTTTGGTTCGCTCGACGACATGGATGGATTTCTCTCCGGTTCTGGACACACGCTTTCTTTTTTTTGTAGAGCCGAGGAACGCGAGAAGATGAGCATCGCTCCGAATACGATCACACTCGAGCGGAAGACGAAGAAACTCAAGACGGAGACTGGAAATTCGCTCCCCCCGACAACGCTCGCCCCGGGCGTCACGGCTTCGACACTTCTCGACGTCCTCGCATGGCAACTCGCACTTTCACGCATACGTCTTGATTGGGTCCCTGAATCGTCAATTGCCCGCGACACCATCGCGCTCTTCGGACGAATTGGCAGCAGACTGGTGGTGCCGGTGCGGGCGACCGAAGTTGAACCGCGTCTCCGCGACGGCGCGAATGCATGTGCGACGATCGGGGAGTTTTCGAAATTTTACGAATCCAATTCAATTCTACGACTGTCCTCGCTCGACGACGCGGCAAACGAGGCGGCCTCTGCACACGACAAATTGGAGCGTCTCACACGCGAACACGAGAGGTGTCTGCGCATCCTCACCGATGAGACGCGTGTGTGCAGCGACCTCGCCGCCGACATTGAACCGAAGATCGACAAAAAAAAGAAAAAGACGCGTGTCACGTCCGCTGGACTCGACGCGGAACTCGCGAAGGGACGAGAAGCACGACACCGGTTGCGCGCCCTGCAGGATGAGTTGAAAGTACTTCGCTGCAATCTCTCGCGAGTGAAGAACGCGACGGAGACGGCGAAGACGAAAGACGATGCGTTCGTTCTCGAATTCATCAAGGCCGTCCGCCACACAACACCCACGGGAGGAGAGAGTGTCCCGCTGACACCACCACCATCCACCGCCACCGCTGCGCTGGAAACGACCACGGAGCCGTCCGGTCAACCAGCGGTGTCGGGAGACAGGAAGGCAGATGCATCGCCCGAGCTGCTCCCGTCGCCGATTCCGACGCTGATTTTTGACATGGGACATGCAACGGGTAAAACGGGCGCAGCGAACTGTCGTCTGATCGCGTGTCAATTGTCGAGGCGGTGGATGGACCGACTGGACGCGTCGTCTCCGACGACGTTCCTGCCTCTTCAATTCGCAATGCAGCGTCTTTGCAAAGAAACACTCTTGTTGTTGACGATCGGATTTGGGTTGAGTATCCATCTCGCGTCGAGTACGCCGACGTGCGCGTTTCGGTCCGCGCTCCAGGATGTGATCTTTGAATTGCTGGATGCGCGCGCGGAGCGCGAAGGCGTCGCGGCGTCGCAAATGGCAACATTCGCGACACAGTGGTCCTCCTTCACACAGGCGTATTTTTACGTCACCACCGACGACGACTACCATCGCATCAAGACCCGTCTTCTGGAGATCGAATGCAATCTCGTCAAGATGGCATCCGCGCGTCAGACCGGTACGTCTGCCGCGAAAGAGCCGGCGCGACGCGCGAGGCTTGATGCCAAACTCGCCGAGATCGCGAGGCGCGGGCAGATGCTGATGTGTATTTGAGGTCAGACTCGGCAGGAGCGTTGTTTTTTCATTTCGGTTGTTGTCCTGTGTCCACCTCCCACCCCCTCGACGCTCATCTTCGTCAATGGTGCGGTGTCTCCTCGCAGAATGAGGTCGACGATTCTCGGCATTGTGGCCTCGTTGATGGTCCTCTCCGGGGCGGTCGACGCGGGTACGGAGCCGGCGCCTCCCTTCGTATCCGAGCGCGACCTTTGTGTGCACGAGTTTTCCGGACCCATCGGAACCGAGATCTTTGCGACGTTTCTGCTGCTCCAGCAACTCATCGAAGTTCAACGCGAGGCTAAATTGCCACCGTTCCACCACGTCCATCCGCCGTGGGACGTCTACACCTCGATCGGCCCGGGGTACCAGGCGCTGACCCATGACACGGAAAATCCCCTCGACGCGGCGCGACTCGATCCGACGACCTTCCGGTGTTTTCGCCTTCCGTCGGCACGACGTCTGTGGACAGGCGCACTCATCAGCGCCTCGCTGTCCGCACAAGCCGTGCTTCGATCGCATCCGAATCAACCCAAATACGAGTCATGGAAAGAGTCTCTCAAAAACCTGACCGATGCGTGTAACGATGCCGTGGTCGCCGTCTATCCTCGATATGATCCTCCTCTCGTCCGCGACTCTGCGCATCTCATCGCACTCAACAACCCGCTCGCCTCGTGGCTCACGGCGACGCCCGAAGGAGGCGACGGCACAATTGCGCCGGCGCTCGTCGCGCGCGTCGGAGAGCTGCGATCCGACCGGAAGATCTGGTCGCTTCCGCCCACCTACTGGACGCGCGCCGAACTCAGTCAGCCCTCGCGCGCGCACGGTTGGTCGAGGTATCATATTCTGGAACAGTACGCGCGTCTCAACGACACCGTTCGGCGCCGATGCGAACCCTGGATTGAACAGCACCTCCGTCAAGGAGGTGGCACGTCGTCAATCAAAGGCCCGCTGAAAACACGACTGCTTCCTCTCTCGCTCGACGAGATGAAATACGCGCTTCCGGTGTATCAAAGCGTGATCGGCCAGCGCGGATTTGAACAACTGCTCCACATCTGCGTGATTCCCCTCACGCGACCTCGCTTTCATTTACTCGGCGTGTTCGTTGTCGCGCATGACCCGCGCTGGGTGTCGTTGAACGAACTGCGGTCGATCACGCTCGTGAACGCGACCAACTCGTCTGCGCTCGGGGGGACCACGTTATTTGATGGCCAATGGCAAACGTTTCTCGCCGGCGTTCTGTATCATCGAGCCGTCACACTTGGAGATCTGGGATGGGTGGTTCCGTATGAACGTGACATCGGCGCCTCGATTTACATCGACGTCGCGCGCGGAGACGTGATCATCTCGGATCTCTGGCGCGCGCGAAAAGCGCGTGACATTCACGCGGCATGTGTCGCCAGTGGGACGTGTGTCGACATTCCCGAACCGCGATATGGGAACATCCAGATGAACGAGTGGATGGCCTGGGCGCACGAGTTTTGGGCTCAACAATTCGGGTTCGGGATTCGTCAAGTCGCACAGGAGAACGAGAGCCTCTCATTTTTGTTCCAACGAGATCCGCCGGCACCACCGCCGCCCTCCGCGACGACCTCGGGTACGACAACGTCGTCGACAACGAGCGCGAGCAAATAAACGCGTTCCAACATGTCGCTCGGACGATCCAGCCACGACCCGCGTGATCTCATTTCGTTGCATTCCTTTTCTGTCGGAACACATTTATTTTACGACCATCGACTCACCCCATCATCACGGAATGCGCGCAGGCATGAACCGCGAAGAGGAGGAAACCCTCGCAAAGCTCGTGACAGGGCGATCCTCTCAAACAAGCCTCCTTCACGCTGCACATCGTCACACGCGCCTCGCCGTCGTTCGCGAGAATCTGCGGCGCGCACTTCTCGCGAATGACCACGCGCGGCGGGCACTTCTCGCGACCTCGACGGCGGGAATGAATCGCGACACCATCGCATCGGTCGTGTTACCCACGCGGCTCATTCCCGGTCACTGCTGCACGGCCACCAGCGGATGCACGTTCCGTCGCCTCTCGGCTCCTCCGACGGGTCTCTTCTCGGTCCCCGATGACGATCTCTGGCTGTGCATCCATTCGGGGTGCATCCATTCCTGCGGGGCGCATTGTGAGTTTGCCCACCAGAGCGCCGATGCACTTACGTGCGTGCTCACCCATCAAACACTCGGCGGCCCTCGCATCGCCGATGGGTTGGACAAAGACGAAACCGAAACGGCGATCTCCACGGGCGCGGGTCAGAGTACCGAGCGGCGCAAAATGCGCATCGATCGACTCGATGGCTCGTTTGAACGGAGTGGACGCCTCGAACGAGCGCTTCGCGGATATGAGACGGAGCGCAAATGGTATGTCGATGCACCGCTTCCCGCGGCCACTGTTCACGGACGTCGTATTTTGACGCCCGCGGAAGAAAAACATCGTGCCATCACGGATCTCATTGCCGAAGAAATCATCGGCGTCCAGCGAAGGCCCTCGTCCGAAACGGGCCCCGTCCCCACGCCACTGCCGTCCCTTCCCTCGTCGACGACCGATGCTGGTGCCTCCGTCCCCATCACCGACGACGCCGTGGGTCACGGTGACGCACGAGACGCGGATGCCGAGTCGCTCCGTGCGGAATGGGCCAACTCGACCGCGCCGCCGACAGCGACGGAAACACGTGCACGACGCGCGCTTGCACGCGCGCTCACCGAAACGATGGCCGTCGAAACGCGCGCCGTCCGCGCCGGAATCAAACGACGGCGAGAAGACAGCGTCGTCCTCTTTCCCGTCGGCGCGGTTTCTCTCCAATCACTGCCGCCAGCGGCGGTTGCCGCACTTCTGACCACACCCGCGTCCTCGTCGGCACTCCTCCCGTCGGCTGACCCACCGGGATCCGATTCCGAAACGCGCCGTCCGCGTGGCCAGATCGTCAAAATGATCGGGCGCCCCCCGCCTCCGTTCGCTCGGCCGAGTCTCGCGCAGCGGAACGCACACGCACCGCCCGCGCTCTCGCATCCCTCGACGCCTGCCTCGGCTGCGTTGATCCCGATGCCCACGGACTCCACCGCGGTGGTGTCCGCGCCCGCGGTCGAACTCTCCGCTGCGACGCGGCGCATTCTCGAGGCCCACACGAAGGCCGTCGTTTCCGCGTCCACGGGATCGCCGTTGTCATGGTCGTCGTCGCCGGCGGCGACCGCGGTCGTTCCTCTTGAATACGAAGGCGATCGGGCAAAATCGATCATCTCCACCGCGCTCGACTCTCCACGCGCTCGGGAATCGGTCTTGATCGTGACGCCTCGACACGCACAGTCGATGCCGTCGAACGTCCGCGCCATCAAACGAATTGAAACGGCCGCCCAATCGTCCGCGTCAAAGCGCCGACGTCGCTCTGTCCCATTGAGTCACGAAAGTCGCGCGGCGCTCTCGAAAGATGAGCGCGTCCGACGCGCGGCGGCGCTCTTCACTCTTGTATTTGAGTCTCCGACGTCGCGCGCGATCACGTCGTCTTCGCAATCCGCCGTCGGCATCCAAGGACAGATCCCACAGCTCGCGGAAATGGGCCATTACGAAGATGTCGCGCACAAGGCGGGTCGGAAATGCGCACAGCTGTGGACACTCCTCGACAAAAGCCCGGACACACGCGCCCTCGAGTACGAGCTGATTTGTCTCCATTTATTTTTCGAGATGATGAAGAAACCAGACGGGTTTACGCACCCCTTGTTCACGTGCATTGGAATGCCGTCGGTCATTCTGTCTCCGATGCACGTGTTCGGACTTGAACTCCTGTTCACGCGCTGTCCACAAGAGGGGTTTCGGTTTCACTTAAAAGATCTCACGCACGCGTCGAGTGTGATCAACGCATTCTTTCGGCGCAATCCAACCGCTGCGACGCACTCACGCCCGTCGTGATACTCCAGCGTGTACCCCTCACGTAATGTTTTCGATTTCTTGTTCGATTCTCCATACTGGTTTTCGCGCAATGTGACCGCGCTGCGCTGCGAAAGTTGCATGAGTCGAAACACGGGTTTTGTTCAGAGAGGAAGAGAGCGAGGAAACTGGACGAGAGAACACGACGAGAGGAGAGATTGTGCAGCAGCGCGGCGCATTACGACTTCGGCGCGGTGGGGTTGGAGGATGCAGACGCGGAGGCAGCGGACGGGTTTCCGAGCCGACTGTCCAACTCGAGACCAATCGACCCGGCCGATCCCGAGGACACGCTGGCCGTCGCCGTCGTTTCGGCGTAGGCCTTTCGGCGAATCTCGCGCATTCGCTTCATTTCCTCGGAAATCGCAGTCGTATATTCCTCAATCGCGACGGATAGCTTCTTTGCGTCCTCGTCGCTGAGATGGGTACCCGGACGCCGGTCGGTAATCATCTGTCGCGCAAACGCGAGGACGGGAGGCGAAATACATCCCCATCGGACGTGATTCTGCCCCGATTCCATCAACAGAAGCTCGACCGCCTCGCGATATTGCTCTGCCATCAAAACGCCCTGCGACACCTCCGGATTCAGCACGCTCACTTTGATTCGCATATCCGCTTTGAATCGCCCACGGGTTCCGGTGGGCCAGCCGTTCTTGGTCGTCGGCGTGCGCACCGCAGGAAGCTCCGGCAGCAATTTGAGTTTGAGCTCCGAGAGGGAGACGACTTCACCATTGCAAATCGCGATCTGTGCGAGCGTGTTGATGATCGCATAGATCTGTTTGCGTTCCGTGCGCATGTACCCAATCTCTTTGTACATGTTGTCGGCAATCACGTCCTCCAACTTCTTGTCCGACATTTTCGCGGTCGTGGTGCGAATCACGTGCCAGGCACGCCAGAAGACCACGAGCGCGATTGGATCCGGCCGGAGAGATTTCGACCCCGACTCACGGGCAAGCACCGCGCGCTTCTCTTGAATGGCTTTGACGGCGCTCGTTGCGATCTCGAGAGACTCGCGTGCACGGACGACTTCAGGCGTGTCCTCGTCGCCACTGCGACTGCTCTTTGTCTCCTTCGCGGCGGCCTCCGCCTGTGCCAGCTCCCTCTTTCGCATGCGATGGAGCTCCACGGCCTTGAGATCGGTTTCCGTCACGTTCGCGTTTGTTCCGAACGACACCGTCGCCCACTTGTCCGCCTTTTCCGGACTTTGCATCCAAACGCCCGGCACGCGATCGTCGAATGTCTTGCCGATCAGGGCATACAGCGCGATCTTTCCGCCCTTTCCTTCCTCGGGGAGATGCGCGTGCTGCTCCTCGAATCGCTTGAACTCGATGTACAGCTCCCGCTCCCACTCGACCAACGACCACTTGGCCGCATCGACGAGGGCATCCAAGTTCACCTGCGGCGAAAGCATGAAATCACTGCGAAAGATCGAGAGAGGTGGGTCGGTCGCACAACACGCATCTCCGCTGCGAATTTTCGTGGCGGCAGAGAACTCGGCGCGACTTCGAGACTCGTCGTCCGACGATTCGTCTTGGACGGCGAGTTTGGCGGCCTCGTTGTAGACGGCCTTTCCCATCGAATCGAGAAAGTAGTTCGTTTTGAGGGGCGGCGCGACCGCGTCTTGTTTGATCGCCGCCCGGTCACGCGCTGTCGTCGTTCGCGCCTTGACTTCGAGCTTTTCGAGGTTACTCTTGATCGCTTTCATCGCGGTCTCAATCGAGTGTTCCTTGCGGATCAAGGGGTCGGAGGTCTCGAACGCTCGCAGCCGCGCCTTCAGCGTGTCATACTCGACACGCTCCGCCGGGGTAAACGTCATGTCCGTCCCTTTGACGAGG
>Ga0116227_10009437_pt1 | contig 17712 bp, 12 predicted proteins | sample S1TSphgellanicum_FD_89693 | JGI IMG/M metagenome (GOLD analysis project Ga0116227, IMG submission 89693) | Host-associated microbial communities from peat moss isolated from Minnesota, USA - S1T2_Fb - Sphagnum magellanicum MG | ecosystem: Host-associated > Plants > Peat moss > Unclassified... | reverse complement strand
CTTCGCGTTCCAGGCGGTGTTGTCGCCCGACGAGCTGCAGGCCCATGCGGGCAATGCCCTGGCTGCCGTCGGCGGGCGGTTGCTGCCGCGGCCGTGGGATTCGGTGATGGCGCTGGCGGTGCTCACCGGCACCGTCGCCTCGCTGCAGGCCGCGGTGGTGTCGGCAGCCCGGGTCGGATTTGCGATGTCCCGTGATCGGGTGATGCCCGGCTTCTTTCGCCGACGCCACGCGGGCAACGCCAACCCCTGGGCCGCGACCTTGACCATGAGTGGCCTCAATGTGCTGTTGCTGGCGCTCGCGCTGGGTACCACCAGCGTCGCGGCAGCGTTGACCAATGCGGCGAGCAGCCTCGGGCTGATTTCGATCGTGTTCTATGGATTGACCGCTGCCGCCGCCCTATGGCACCAGCGCGCGACGTTGGCATCGAGCACCGCCGATATGCTGTGGGGCGGCGTATTGCCGTTCATCGGCGTCGCCTTCAGCGCCTGGGTGCTGATCGAGTCCCTGTTGACCGGCGCCGTGACGACCGTGGTGATTTGCTATGGCCTCGGCTCGATTGCCTTGGGAGCTGCCATTGCCGTTTATCTTCATCGTTTCAAAGCCGTGCCGTTCTTCGACTCCCTGAAACGCGCACGCTCTACCTCGACCCGCTAAGGATGACCATCGCCATGAAATACCAGAATCCAGACCGTTCGGCGCGCAGCGCCCAGCTGTATGCGCGTGCCTGCGGGCCCATTCCCGCGGGCGTCAACAGCACGGCGCGCGCGCGCTGGTCCGGTTGGGATCCCTATCCGTTGTTCGTGGAGCGTGGTGAGGGCGCGTACTTGCACGATGTCGACGGCAATATCTATATCGATTATCTGCTCGGGCTCGGGCCGATGATTCTCGGTCATCGCCCGCCCAAGGTGACCGCGGCGGTCGTCGAACAGATTCAAAATCGCGGCACGGTATTTGCGCTGCCGACGGCCCAGGAGGCGGTGCTCGCCGAGAAAATCATCGCGGCGGTGCCGAGCCTGGAACAAGTCAGGCTGTGCAACACCGGTACCGAAGCGGTCATCTACGCGCTGCGGCTGGCACGTGCTTTCACCCGGCGTGAGAAAGTGATCCGCTTCGAGGGCATGTACCACGGCTTCTCCGATGCGGTCTATTGGAGCAAGCATCCGGAGCTTGCGGAAGCGGGACCCGATCACAGCCCCATCGCCGTACCTCAGGGACCCGGATTGCCGCGCAACGTAGGCGAGCAACTCATCATCCTGCCCTGGAACGACATCGATGCGCTGCGCGATGCGGTCGCGCGCGAGGGTGACTCGATCGCCGCCATCCTCAGCGAGCCGGTGATGTGTAACACGGGTTGCATCTTGCCCGAGCCGGGATACCTTAAGGCAATGCGCGAAATCGCCGATGCGCACGGCATCGTGCTCATCTATGACGAAGTCATCACGGGATTCCGGCTTGGATTCGGCGGTGCGCAGGGACTGTATGGCATCCGGCCCGACCTCTCGGTGTTCGCCAAGGGGTTGGGCGGCGGATTTCCCATCGCTGCGCTCGGGGGTAGACACGACATCATGAAACTGGTGGCCGATGGCATCGTGTCGATGGCGGGCACCTATAGTGCAAACGGCATCGCCGTGTCGGCCGCCAACGCGGCGCTCGACGAGCTCGCCGAGCCGGGCAAGTACGAGGTGCTGTTCGCCCGCTGTGCCCGATTTTATGCAGGCCTCACGGACATTTTCAGCCGGCATGGCCTGCCCGCCGATGTCGTGGGATTGGGGCCGGTATTGCAAGTCTGGTTTACCGAGAAACCCATACGCAACTATCGCGACGCGGCGCGCTACGCGCGGCACGACCTGTTTCGCATCTGGTGGGAGGGCATGCTGGAGCGCGACATCCTGTTTCATCCCGGGCAGTTCGAAAACCTGTTCGTGTCCTTTGCCCATTCGGACGCGGACATCGAGCGTACCTTGAAGGCCGCCAATGAGGTGGCAGGACAATTGCGCGCGCATGTCTGACCGCGAACCGTCAGGCATCACGCTCGGCCTCGACCTCGGGACGTCCGCCTTCAAAGTCGTGGCCGTAGGCGCAGATGATCGTGTCATGGGCGAGGCCGCGGCCGCCTTTGCAACCTGCAGCGAGCTGCCCTTACAAGCAGAGCAATCGCCATCCGACTGGTTACGCTCGGTATCGATTGCGATGCGCGGCCTCGACGCCGACCTGACTCGTTCGCAGGGGGCATTATGGTCACGGCGGGTCGTGGCCATCGGGTTGACCGGTCAGCTGCCGACCCTGGTGTGCGTATCGCACGACGGCAAGACCACCCCGGCGGTGACGTGGAAGGACGGACGTGCCGATGCCTGGGCGGCAACGCGGCTCGACGCTGCGCGGCGTTCCGCCATGTACGCCATCACGGGGATGCCGATCGATGGCCGCTACCTCGCCCCCATGCTCGAGTTCCACAAGAAAGACAGCATCGACGGGCTACACAGCGTGCTCTCCGCAAAGGATTACCTATTGCATGCGCTGACGGGGCTGCATGTCACGGAGCCCTCCACCGCAGCCGGCTATGGCGTGTTCGATCTGCGCACGGGGACGTTCAACGATGAGTTGTGTGCATTCTGGAATCTTCTCGAGCGTCTGTTGCCGCAGCTGCGTCCCGCCAATGCCGTGGCGGGTTCGCTGAGTACCGCTGGTGCTGCGCTTCTCGGGCTACCCCCGGGGATCCCGGTGAGTACCGGCGCCGCGGACTCGGTCTGCGCGGCCTACGCGATGGCCGGGTTGGATCCCCGCATCGTCTCGGTGAGTTTCGGCTCGAGCGCCGTCATCATGGGGCAGACGGCGGCACTGGCGTTCGATCCCGCCGCCCGCTACCTGTTGACCCCACACGTACTCGACGGCTGGTACGGACGTGAAATGGACCTGCTGGCAAGCGGCACCGGCTATCGTTGGGTGAGCGACCTGTTCGGCTGGTCCGATGGCGAACTCGACCAACACGCGACACAGTCGGTGCCTGGTGCACGCGGCGTGTGCTTCGCGCCGTATCTCGCGGGCGGCGAGCAGGGAGCGCTCTGGAACCCCCACCTGCGAGGCGCCTTGAGCGGCCTTAACTTGCAGCACTCGCGCAGCGATATTGCCCGCGCCTACCTCGAAGGGGTCTTCTACGAGGTGAAGCGCTGCATCGAGGTTCTGGCGGAAACGACACCCGTTGAATCCCTGCGGGTCAGCGGCAACATCGTGCATGCACCCGCTAGCCTGCAAATGCTGGCGGACATCGTCGATCTCGTCGTGATACCGGTGCCGGATAAGTCGCCCGCGGCGATCGGAGCGGCGCTGCTGGCGCGCAACGCAGTGAACCCAGAGCGGTGCGGAAACTGTGCGTCGCCGCCCTCGCGACCATCCACCAAGCCCTCCCCGGATGCGGCACGGGCGTACTCGCGGCTCTACCGCGAGTACCTTGCGAGAGCCACTCTGTGCGCATCCTGAAAGTCGACACCCCGCAGGCACTGGCCGTCGCGGCGGCCGACGTCGTTGCCGACCAGTTGCGGGTCAAGCCGGATTCGGTGCTGGCACTGCCCACCGGCAACACGCCGCTCGGTCTGTACGCCGAACTGGTGCAGCGGTCCCGGCTCGGCCGTTTGAGCCTCACGGAGGCGCGGATTTTCAACCTGGACGAGTACTTGGGCCTGGAATCTTCGGACCCACGCAGCTATGCCGCGTTTTTGGAGCGGCATCTCATCCAGCCTCTGGCGCTCGCGCCCAGCCGGATTCGGCTGCTGCGCGGCGATGCCGTCGAACCGGAAGCCGAATGCCGCGACTACGACGCTGCGTTACGCAGCGTCGGCGGTATCGATCTGTGCATCCTGGGATTGGGCGGGAATGGGCACATCGCCTTCAACGAACCGGGATCCGCATGGGACTCACACACGCACGTCGTCCGCTTGACGGCGGCGACGCGCAGTCGTCACGCCGCCGAGGCCGGCGGCGAATGGGTCGTGCCGAGCCACGGCCTCACCTTGGGGATCGCGAGCATTCTCGCCGCACGTCATTGCCTGTTGTTGATTGCCGGCGAGCACAAGGCTCTGGCCCGGGCGGCACTGTACGCCGGCACGGAGGACCGCGCGTGGCCGGTCACCAGCTTGGCTCGCACGTCCCAGCTCACGGTGATCGAGCTTTCCTCACCTGCGTCGTCGCGGTGACCTCGACCGCTTCGACGAAGAACGACGGCGCGGTCTCGAGTCGAAACGCAAAGCTCTTCGCGACGAAGACCATCTTGAACGCATCGATGGGCTGGTGGCGCGCGGAGAAACTCACGCCGGCCACCTCCACCACCCACTCGAAACTCATCAGATCGAGCAGTTCATGCTCGCGGGCCAGCGCGGGCCGCGACACCAAAATCTGCTCCTCGCGGGCTTCCTTGAGCCCGAACACCTCGTCCAGGAGATCGTAGAGCGAGCGCTTGTCGGCACCGTTGAGATACGCCGCCAGATCGGGCGCGAGAATCTTGGGGATGACCGAACTTTCCCAGATCACCGGCCGCTTGTTGAGCAGTCGCAGCCGCGATACATCCCACACCGTCGCGCCGGAGGCGAGCCCTAGGCGTCGCGCCTCATCCGCGGTGCAGGGCCGGCCTTCGCAATGAATCAGCCGTGTCTGCAATTTAGAGTGTGCATCGAGATGCAGGCCGTTGCGCAGGCCGCCGATCTTGGTGGTCTCGGCGCGCACCCGGGGCCGCGCCACGAACGTGCCGCGCCCCTGCTCGCGCCGCACGACCGCCTGGGCCGCAAGCTCCGACAGCGCACGTCGGACCGTGACCAGGCTGACGCCCGAGAGCGCCGCCAACTGCGCTTCGGTGGGCAGCTGATCGCCTTCGCCCAATTTTTGTTCGTCGATGTATTGCAGAACGAAGGCGATGGTTTTTTCGTAGAGGGATTTCACTGCGCGAATCCTACATTAACGGCCAGGTAGGAGCGATCCAGCCGCGCGCGCCGCAACTTTCAGAATAGAGTATGTCATTGCAATGACTTTCGATTCAGATTACATTCTGGGCCAGGCGACGGCATGGGGGATTAAGTCGGCGCCGGGCGCCGGGATGAAGCGCCGCGATCCGAGAATGTGACTGGCATTCACAACTCATCGAGAAAATGGGAGATCCTGAATGAGCAGACTCTTTGCGAGTTGCGTTGTCCTCGGCGTATCGACATTGCCCCTGCTGGCCTTGGGCCAGACCCAAGGGCCGCCGGCCGGCGCCGTCCCCGATACCTCGCTCGACACCATCGTGGTGACCGGTTCTTATATCCGCCGGATCAATGCGGAGTCGCCGTCACCCGTGACCGTCATCGATGCGGATCAGATCGAAAAGAGCGGCCTCAACAGCATCGCCGACGTGATCCGTTCGGTATCCGCCGACAATTCGGGCAGCCTTTCGCAGGCGTTCAGCGGCGCCATGGCGGGCGGCGCGGACGGCGTGGCACTGCGCGGTCTAACCGTCGACGCCACTCTGGTTCTAGTCGACGGACACCGAATGGCCAATTATCCGCTGGCGGACGACGGCCAACGTCAATTCGTCGACATCGATTCCCTGCCCATGGCGATCGTCGATCGGGTCGAAGTGCTCAAGGACGGCGCCTCCGCCACGTACGGATCGGATGCCATTGCCGGCGTCGTCAACGTCATTCTGAAAAAGACCTTCACAGGTGTCGACGTCTCCGCCACCGCCGGCTCGACCGACCGCGGCGATGGCTTGTCACAGCGCTTCGCCGCGACGTTCGGCACGGGCGACCTCGATACCGACGGACACAATTTTTACGTGAGTCTCGAAGGGCGCCACCAGCAGGCGATTGCACAAGAGGCGCGCGGCTCCTACATCGCGGCCTCCGATCTTACGCCGTGGGGCGGCCCCAACCTGTATGGCGGCGTGGTCAACGGCAGCCTGCCGAATCCGCTGACGACCTATTCGGTGCCTGGCCAGGTGTTGCCGGTGAGCGGTGGCGTCGTGCAGGATCAAACCCCCTACAATCTTCCCGGCTGCAGCGCGCAGAATGTGGCGCTCGCCGCGGACGGCGGCGGCGGCTGCGCCTGGGATACGAACGCCTACAAGAAGCTTCAGCCGCGGACCGCGGGTCTCGACCTATCGACGCGGTGGACGCAACGGCTCGCGGGCGGCTGGACGAATTCGCTGTCCGTGTCCTACTACCTCTCGCAGGCCGAGCAGTATCGGCAACCGAATGGCTATGACGTCGGTACGAACCTCGTACCGTTCGCCTGGGCGGGCGCATCGGGGGCCTCGGAAAACCAGTTCGATCCGACCACTTCACGCGTGGTGCTGCCGGCGACCAGTCTGGACAATCCGTTCAATCCGGCAAGCCCGTATTTCGCCGCCGCACGCGCGTTCTACAATGCGAACCCGGGCTCGAATTTCGCGAGCTATGTGGGCGATCCGGCGTTGTTCTTCGGTGCGCTCACCAATCTGCCCGAAGAGCACACGATCTATGGCACCGACGTCTATCGGATCATCGATGAGTTGACGAATACGCTCGGCGCCTGGGATGTCGACGCGAGCTTGGGTTACGTCCGCGACGTCACCCGCATCACCTACCAGGGCTTCCTGTACGTGCCGGCGTTCTACGCGGCACTCGAAAACGGTTACCGTGTCGGCGCGAACGCATCCCTGAATTCGGCCGCCGTGAACAATTCGTTGGTGCCGGAAACGCATGCCGTCGCCACTTCGGATATCGCGTATGTGTCGGCGAATGCGACCCGCAAGATCTTTGCGCTGCCCGGCGGCGATGCGTCGATCGCCGTAGGCGCTGAAGCGCGAGTGGTCCAGGAGGACAACCCGGGCGAGCCCTACGCGTTGTCGGGCGACATCCTCATGGACGGCAGCTTCTACGCGCACGGCACGCAAAGTGTCTCGGCCGCGTTCGTGGAACTCGCCGCGCCCGTGCTCAGTTCGCTGGAATTCGACGCCGCGGGGCGCGTGGATCACTACGACACGTCGGCCGGCACCGCGTTCACGCCGAAGTTCGGGCTCAAGTGGACGCCGATTCCGCAACTCGCGTTGCGCGGCACGTTTGCCAAGGGCTTCAGGGCACCGAGCATCGCGGAGAGCGGCACCGCCGGATCCGCCTCGAGCGTGGCGCCCGCCCCGGTCGACCCCGTGCGTTGCCCGGTCACGAATTCCGTCGGCGATTGCGGTGGCGCCGGCAGCGCGGTTGCGGTGCTGACCACCAGCAATTCGCAGTTGAAGCCGGAGATTTCGACCAGCTACACCTTTGGCGTCATCGTGGAGCCGTTCGCGCACAACACGGTGACGGTCGACTACTTCAACATTCGGCGCGACCGCGAGATCGCCTCTGCACCGTATACGCCCGACGGTGCGATCCGCACGCCGGCGGCGCCGGGATCGGATCTGCCCGGTGCCGTCATCGAATACCTCACGCCGTACGTGAACGCTTCGTACTCCGTGACGGCCGGTATCGATGTGGGCTGGAAGACCCTGCTCGACTTGGGGCGCTTCGGGCGGGTCACCACCACGCTCGATGCCACGCACCTCATTCAGTCACAGCAGACGTTCGGCGACGTGACCTATCACTATGTCGGGACGGTGGGTCCGACCGCGCTCAGCGGCTCGACCGGCACGCCCGGCAATCGCGGTTCGCTCAGCATCGATTGGACACGCGGCGCACTCTCGTTCGGGACGACGCTCAACTACCGCAGCGCCATGCAAGGCATCGATCCGTCGCTCGACACGCCGGGGCAGCCGCCCGTGTGCCTGCAGTTGAGCGCGACCAATCCGCATTGCTATGTCGCCGGGTTCGGTTACGCCAATGTCTATGGTCAATACCGGGTGAACGAACACCTGCAGGTGATGGCGAACGTGACCAACGTAACCAACCGCTTGCCGCCGCTCGACAACGTCACCTACGGCGGGATGAACTACGATGCCTCCTTCGATCAAGCCGGAGCGATCGGCAGATTCATGGAAGCCTCGTTCCGCTACCGTTATTGAGGAGATACACGATGAGGATGCAGCAGGTATCGGCGGGCCTGCAGTCGGTGGTGACGGCGGGAAGCGTCTTGTCGATCTTGTGGGCAGCCCCGGCGCTGTCCGCGCCCTTGTCCTCATCCACGACGTTGGCCGCACCCGCGCCGGTCGCCGCGCCCGCGCCGACCACCCGCGCGCCGACCGCACGCGTAGAGGTCGATGCACGCGAGGCGCCGCGCGGCATCATGGCCGCGCACTTGGTGCTACCGGTCGCTGCGGGTCCCCTCACTCTCGTCTACCCTAAATGGCTTCCCGGTCGGCACAGTCCCGCCGGCCCGGCGACTTCGCTCGGCGGGATCAAGTTCGCGGCAGGAGGCCATGCGTTGCCGTGGCGGCGCGACCCGATCGACGCTTACGCATTCCATCTCGACATTCCGGCGGGCGTCACTCAGCTCGACGCAGACCTCGAGATATTGACCGCGCCCGCGCCCGATGGCGTGGTGCAAGGTCTCGAAACGCCCCGTACCGCGACGGACTCGCTGTTGATCCTGGAGTGGAACCAGTTGGTGCTGTACCCGGCACAGGCGCGTAGCGACGATCTCACCTACCGGGCCTCGGTGCGCCTGCCGGCGGGCTGGCAGTGGGCGACAGCTCTCGAGCGTGCGCCCGTCGAGGGTGCGGGCGTGCAATTCGCGCCGGTATCCCTCACCACATTGGTCGACTCCACGCTGCTCGCCGGGCGCTACCTGCGCGATATTCCGCTCGGCGGGACGCCCGCCGTGACCCTGCATGTTGCGGCCGACATCCCGGTGGCACTCAATATGAGCGCGGAAACGCTGGGCCACTACCGCCGGTTGGTGCGCGAGGCCACGGCGTTGTTCGGTGCGACGCACTACGACCACTATGAGTTTCTGTGGGCGCTCACCGATCAGATCATGCCGGATGGCTTGGAACATCATCAATCGAGCGACGACCGTTCGCCGCTGCGCGCCCTGATCGACGATCCCGTCAGGCGCGCGGAGGCCAACCTGCTGCCGCATGAATACACGCATTCCTGGAACGGCAAGTACCGGCGCCCGCAGGGACTCGCAACACCCAACTACCAGGAGCCGATGATCGATGCGCTGCTGTGGGTGTACGAAGGACTCACCGAATACTTGGGCGATGTCCTCGCAGCCCGCAGCGGTCTTCTCACCGAGGAGGAGTTTCGCAGCGAACTCGCGCACGATGCCGCGGCCATGCAATCGCATGGCGGGCGCGAGTGGCGCTCATTACAGGACACCACCGATGCGGCGCCGCTTCTCTACTATCAGTCCCGTAACTGGGCGGCGCGGCTGCGGCGTCAAGAAGACTTTTACCAGGAGTCCGCGCTGTTGTGGCTGGAGGCCGACACGGTGATCCGACGCGAGTCGAAAGGACGCCGCAGCCTGGATGATTTCTGCAAGTTATTCTATGGGTCGCCGAGCACGAATCCGCGCGTGGTGCCCTACGACTTCGATGCCGTGGTCAACGCGCTCAACGCCGTTCAGCCGCACGATTGGGCCGGGTTCTGGAGGGAGCGACTCACGCGTCTGCGGGCAGCGGGCCCGCTCGAGGGGCTGGAGGCCGCGGGCTGGCACCTGGTGCTCAACTCGACTCCGTCGATCATGCACCTGGCGCATGAGGCGGACGACCAGGATCTCGACCTGCGCTATTCCCTCGGTTTCTACGTCACCGACGATCAGGCGACCATCGGCGACGTGATTCCCGGATCGCCCGCCGACGCCGCTGGCCTTGCGCCCGGTAGCCACGTCATGGCGCTGAACGGCTACAAGTGGTCAAAGGAGCTGTTGCACGACACGTTGTCGGCACCCCCGGATCCGGCCGGAACGCTCACGCTGCTCATCCAGAAGGATGACATGTACAAGACCCTCGAAGTCCACTACTCCGGCGGCGAGCGCTACCCCAATTTGGTACGCGAGCCTACGGCCGCGGATCTGTTGTCGCAAATCGCCCATCCACGGACGGCGGTCACTGAGTAGGAAAGGTCACTGAGTAGGAAAGTAGTCATGCCAAATCGTTTTCTGACCGCACGGAACGTCGCAGCCTGCGGTGCCGCCATATTCTCCGCAAGCTATCCCGTGGTACCCGCCTATTCTCAAGTTGGCGCCGCAACCGATGCCCAGACTTCGGGCAGCGCTCTCGAGGAAGTGATCGTCACCGCGGAAAAGCGCAGCGAGAATCTACAGAACGTGCCGCTCAGCATCGTCGCCTTCACGGCGCAGACGCTCGCCGAGACGGGCGTCGAGGACTTCGGATCGTTGGCGGCGCGGATACCCGGCGTCACACTGAATGCCGCGGGGCCCGGACAGAGCAGCTACTCGATCCGTGGCATCGCCTCCGTCGGCGGTAATGCACCGACCACCGGTCTTTACATCGACGACACGCCGATCCTACCCTCCGGGGGCGACGGCGCGACCGCCACCATCGATCCGGACCTGTTCGATCTCGCCCGGGTCGAGGTACTCCGTGGTCCCCAGGGCACGCTCTATGGTGCGAGTTCGATGGGCGGCACCATCCGCTTCATCACGAACCAACCGAACCTCACCCAGGACGAGGGCGCCGTCAAGATTGAGGGATCCGACACCCAGCACGGCGGTGGCAACGTCCGTCTCGACGCGATGGTCAACGTGCCGCTCATCGATGATCGCGTCGCTCTGCGGGTGGTCGGCACGTGGAAGGACTTCAGCGGCTTCATCGATCGTGACGTGGGAGTGTGGGCACCGAATCCCGGCGTACCCGCAGGATTTCCCGCCTATCCCGTCTCACCGAGTCAGCCGAGCGCGGTGATCCATGACGTGAACAGCGAACGGTTGTACAGCGTTCGGACGCTGCTGAAGGTGGCCGTCAGCGATGCCTTCACGATCACGCCCTCGATCTGGATCCAGGATCTGCAAATGGGCGGTCCGCCGGATTTCGACATCCCCACCGGAGATTCGGGCGGTCCCCTGATCCAGGCGCGCCCCTTTAATCTATCCGAAGCCTATTCGGATCATTTCGAGCTGGGCAATCTCACCATGAACTACGATCTTGGCTGGGGCAACGTGCTGTCCACGACATCGTACATGCGGCGCCGCGAGACCACGCCGGATGATGAAACGGAGGCGCTCGAGGGCGTGTTCCCCCAGGGCCAATTCGTCCCCAACGTCTATTCCCCCATCCTCTCGACCCGCGAGCTCACCGAGGAACTGCGACTCGCCTTCAATCCGTCCGACTCGGCGTTCACGGGGGTCACCGGCGCCTACTTCAACACCGCCGACCGCCATTACTACGTGAATTACCTCACCCCGAATTACGCGACGCTGTTCGCCAATACCTACACGACCAGCGTGCTGCTCGCCGGGGTACCGCTGAATGATGTCAATTATTCCCAGCACGGCGATTATTCACCGAAACAATCGGCCGTGTTTACGGAACTGAACTACGCGATCACGAGCCAATGGAAGGCCACCGCCGGGGCACGCTGGTATGACCTCGAATATACCGCGGTGCGTTACGAGGACGGGTGGAGCAACGGCGGACCCACGTTGTCTGCGGGATCAGCCAAGAACACCGGCTTTGACCCGAAGGCGGAACTCTCGTTTCAGGCGACGGCCGATCAGTTGTATTACATCAGCGCATCGAAGGGCGTCCGACCGGGCGGAGTGAACACCAGCAATCTCGCGCAGAAGGGCTGCGGTCAGGACTATGGTCCCTATCAACCCGACAGTCTTTGGAATTACGAAGTGGGCGGAAAGACCCGTTGGCTCAATGGTGCGTTGACGGTCGATGCGGCCGCTTATTACATCAAATGGAGCGACGTCCAGCAGGGCGAAACGCTGCCCTGCTCCTATCAGATCACTGAAAATGCGGGGGCTGCGATCGTGCACGGCGGCGAACTCGAAATCGAAGGGCAGATTGGACCTCACCTACAGCTCGGTGGCGGTGCGGGGTACACGAAGGCCGTTCTGGCCGCGGATGCGCCAAATCTCGGCGGCTCCGAGGGCGAACAACTCGAGAACGTTCCGTTATGGAATGCCAATGCCCACGCGAAGTACGCCTTTACGCCCATGGCGGGCTATGGCGGGTTCATCCGGGCAGACGGACAATACGTGGGAGAGTCGTACCCGGATTTCATGCGCACCGATCCGGCCACTTTTCAGCGCGCCTACGCGCTGCTCGACCTGCGCAGTGCCATTACGCACGATGCCTGGGAAACCGATCTGTTCGTGACCAACGTGCTCGACAAACAGGTGGCTCTCTCGGACTTTATCTCGGGCAATTATTCGACTTCCACGCGCACGCGGATGTATACCAACCAGCCGCGCACCATCGGGGTGTCGTTGCACTGGAAATTTTGAGTACGGATCCCGGTCAGCTTCAGCCCTGACGTTTTCCGACTCGGCGGGTTCGACATCGCGCTGACCGATGACTGATTCTTGATTCTTGATTCTTGATTCTTGATTCTTGATTCTTGATTCTTGATTCTTGATTCTTGATTCTTGATTCTTGATTCTTGATTCTTGATTCTTGATTCCTATTACCGATGACCGACCCCGTTTAGTGAGCCAAGAAAGGGGGCCGCGCCGCAAGCTCCCGCGCGATCGCTCGGGCGGCGGCGATGAGGCCGGTTTCCTTCAGCAGTTTTTCAGGGTAATAGGCTGATTCGCCGGCATGCATCGCGCCGACGTTGGTCATGAGCGCGATCACCACATCCTCATTGGGAATCCAACCGACCGCCGCGCCAAAGCCGAGCACGTTTCCCGTGTAGCCGATCAAGATCTCCTTGCCATAGCGGTCGCGCGCGAGCCCCTGCCCCATGTCTTCATCTTTATCATCGGTCGGCCGGAATGCACTCATGCGCGCGAGTGCAGCGGGCCCGACGATGAGCCCGTCACGCAAGGCGCGAGCGAATAACGCCAGATCGCGAGCCGTAGCCACCATCGCGCCCGCCGTCCATTCGGTCGACAGATTGGACGCGGACACGTCGATGAGGGGGCCATGCACGAGGGAGCCCGAGACGCGCCGGAAGCTGGTATGCATGCCGGCGTCGCGCAAAAAGTCTGCCGTTCCAAAATGATATCGGCTCGGCATGCGCGCCTCATCCACGGCTTCGAACCCTTCGAAATGCACGTCCGCCAACCCTAGCGGAGCGAGAATTCGGTCGTGAACCTCGCACACGGCCTCGCGCCCGGTCACTTTTTCGATGACGAGCCCGAGTAACGTGTAATTCGTGTTCGAGTAGCCGTATCCAAGACCCGGGTCGTTGGTCGGTTTGTCCCGGCCGGACTTGAGGTAATCGAGCGCCTCCGTCTTACCCCAAATGTGCGACACGTCCATATCGGCGCCTCGGCCGCGCCGAATCCACACGGGATCGAACTCCCAGCTTGGAATTCCGCTGGTGTGATCCAGAAGCTGCCGCACCGTCGCCCGGTCTGCATTCGGCACGTTGGCCACGACCGCGTCACCGAGTATGTCGCGAACGGGGGTGTCGAGATTCAATCGACCCTCGTCGACGAGCTGTTCCACCACGCAGGCCACGAACATTTTGGTGATGCTGCCGATACCGTAGAGGTAGCCGGGATGCGCGCGGCTTTGGGATTCCAGATCCGCATAGCCGACCGCGCCTTCCCATATCACGCCCTGCCGGGTCGCGATCGCAATGGAAATACTGGGCATCCCCCGCGCCAGACCCTTGCCCAGTTCGACGCGCAATGCCTGCTCGACGTGCTCCGATGCGGCGCAGCGCGCCGGCATGGTCGCACACAGCAGGACCGCGCCTAAAAACGCCGGCAATAGCCTGTCAAGTCGCCTAGTCAATTCGGAACGGACCTCGCGTTTTGACGGTGTGCTGGGTCGTGATGGGTACGGCGCGCAGCACGGCGATCAGCATCCCGGTGCCCAAGTACTACTCGATCCAAACCATCCAGCTGTTGGCCCAGTGCTGGGCTCAGCCGGCCACGTCCGGCGCGCCCTCTGGCGCGCCACGCTTCAAGACGTCCGGCAACGCATGCCCCTCTTCGGTAAAGGTCAGCGATATCGAGTTCAGGCAGTGGCGCTCGCCGGTGGGCCGCGGTCCGTCCGGAAACACATGCCCCAGATGGCTGCCGCAGCGCGCGCACACTTCCTCGATCCGCACCATGCCGTAACTGGTGTCGCGTATGCGCTTGATGTGCGACTCATCGTAGGGCTTGAAGAAGCTCGGCCAACCGGTGCCCGAGTCGAATTTGGCGTCGGAGCGGAACAGCGGCAACCCACAAAAGCGGCAGGTGTAGATCCCGGACTTTTTGTTGTCGAGAAACACCCCGCAGAACGCCGCCTCGGTGCCATGTTCGAGCAGCACGCGGCGTTCGTCCTTCGTGAGCCCCGCGGTGATGTCCTTGCGCTGCGCGTCGGTGGGCGGGGTCGTGTCGAATGCGGTCATGGCGGGCTCCTAGATTCCCGAAGGAAGTACGAAGTGTGGATCCGATACCGTGGGGATTCAATACGTCGCGGGTTCTGCGGTCACCCGCCGGGGCAAACGCCTACACAATCACCTCTTTTTCCCCAATACAGCCCGCACACTGCCTCCCAGCAACGTTAGCCGATAGCCCTGGAGGCGGCTCTGCGGCTTATCCGGTACGGTCATCTCGACCAATCCAGCCGACAGCGCTGGTGCCAGGTAGGCTGTGCGAAAGTGGTCGGCATCTTTGAGGCCCAGTTTTTTTTGCAACTGAGCGCGAGGCATCTCGTTAGTCAGTGCGCGAATTACCTTTCTGACTTCCGGGGTGACTTCCGGGGTGACTTCCGGGGTGACTTCCGGGGTGACTTCCGGGGTGACTTCCGGGGTGACTTCCGGGGTGACTTCCGGGGTAAAGAAGGTAAGCGTCACGCCGCTGTGCGGGCTGGAACTCCACTGCGGGATAGGTAGCCCCGCCTTCTTACACTCCTCCAAAATTAGCAAGGTGCCACGTCCTAGCTTTTCCATTAGGCCACGGAGGTACAGCACATGAGCGATGTCAGGGTTACGAAGAATCGATAGGCGTCCTTTCTTCAGAGTTTCGTCAGTAATGCCATCGGGAAAGCCCCCGGAATTCCAGATTTCCAGCCGATCCGGATGGATGTGAATGGTCACGCCGCCCTTGAAATCAGCATAGTCGCGATGCGCAAAGGCGTTGACCAAACCTTCGCGGATGGCATTCGGCGGATAAAGGCTGATCTGCCGCCGGGAAAGAGCGCCGGCGACAAAACGAACGCGGCTCGGAGTGTTTTGAGCTATGAAGTTAGCGGTCTGCTCGAGCACAGGTACCAATGGCCCTTCGAAGCTACGCAGATCGCGGTAATCGCTGCCGCTCTTCCGCCCACCGTAATGCACGGCGCGCACCCGAAGCTGGGGATGGCGCTGCGCGGGACGAATTGCGAATAACGCGTCACCGCCATTGGTGATGCGACCATAGCGCACCATTCCTAGACGCACTAGCGCTTCCATGGGGTTCGTGGCGTTCGTCAGCGGCTCTGCCGCCCGCCCGGTAACATCCGCGGCACGCGCGGTAGCCAGTACCTCACCCTCGTCCAAAGCGTCCGCGAGGCTGGCATCCGAATATCGGCGCTCCCAGCGTTCAGGCTCCACTTGGCGGCGCAGAATCATGTCGCGTACGGTGTCAATGTCGGCGCGAACGCTACGCGCGCCGCTCCTAATTGAAATTTCGTCACGGTAGGCATAGGGAATATCTTTCCCCGCCGGTACTTCGACCACCCAAATAGTTTTGCCGTCGAGCTGCTGGGTTTCAAACGAAACCAACGCAGGAGGAGTAAGGCCGCGCGCAATCTCTTGTTCCAGCTTGCGGATATCGCTCCTGGGAGGCACCCCCGCCACGTCGCCTTGGTCGCTGACTCCAACTAAAATGCAGCCTCCGCCGGAGTTCAGAAAGCTACAAACGGCAGGTCCGATTGACTTGGCGCTTGGTACGGCCTTCAATTCCAACGTTTGCCCTTCTCCCAATTTTAGCTTGCTTCGCAAGTTTTCGGCCTTCATGGCCTTGACTCCCTGTGGGCTTTAGCCGTTTTGCCTACTGTCGCTGAGTCCGCAAGATTCTCACTAATGAATTGTTCGACCTCTTGGAATCTAGAAAATTGGGCGCTGGCGAAGAGCAACGCGTCCTCATTAGCTCGGAACTCCTGGGTCCAATTGCCATGCCGCTCTGCAAGCGGAAGCGGCTGCAAGGTGGCCTCTTCGTAGAGTGAAATTACGCGTAGGTCCGTGAGCGCCGTCGCTCCCTTCTTTAGAATGAGTTTTTTCCGCTCTTCAGCATCACCGTAGCCTAATTCGCGGAGCAACCGGCGTGCGAATACCACGTCGCTATGGGCTAGTAGCCAGCGAGGCTTCTTCAAGGCAATGGCTTTCTGGATTTCCTTGTGAACGATGGAAATATCTTCACCATCTTTGCCGCTGCCGTATGTAGGAGTGATGATGCCCAGAAAGACATCACACAATTCCACAGCTCGTAGACAATTCTCGAATGCAGTGTGGCGGGATTGCACTGGCAGCGTTCCCTTGTGCGACATCCACACGTCATAACCAAATGTGGTGAGCAATGTGTAAATCCGATCGAGCAGTTCCTCGATTCCGTATACGGTAGACGAGACCATGATGGTGGGCTTCTTGAGGGCCTTACTCATGATTCAACGCTTAAATTGGTAGTTTAACGACGACATCGAGTACGGAATTGCCGCGCGACGCGTTGAAATTCGCAACAGCGGGCAACCCGCCATGGGCTAATTGGAGAATTGAGTCCGCCGGCATTGGCTTTGGGTAGCCCAGATAAAACTGCTTCATGAACCGAAAGGCTCTGCACCGGCCAACCTCTGCATGCCCGGCCCTCAACTGCTCAGCACGCCGCACGTTGCCTACGATCGGCCATGAGTCGGGATCGGTCAGAACGGAATATCGTCGTCGAAATCGTCCTTAGCCCCACCGCCCGCGGGCGCCGGCGACTGGTCGTATTCTTCGCGCGGCGCCGCGCTCCCGCCGCCGCGCTCGCCACCCATTCCGCCGCCCCCGCCGCCTCCCTTGCCGCCCAACATCTGCATATTGTCACCGATGATTTCGGTGGTGTAGCGGTCGTTGCCCTGCTTGTCCTGCCACTTGCGGGTGCGCAGTTTGCCTTCGATGTAGACTTGGGAACCCTTGCGCAGGTATTCCGCGCCGATTTCGCCCAGCCGGCCGAACAGGGCGATGCTGTGCCATTCAGTCCGCTCCTGCATCGCGCCGGTGGCCTTATCCTTCCACGACTCGTTGGTCGCGATGCGGATGTTGGTCACCGTCATGCCGCTGGGCATCGACCGGGTCTCCGGATCGGCGCCCAAAGTACCCACCAGAATGACCTTGTTTACGCCGCGCGCCATGATGACCCCCAAAATACCCGTGATGACTGAAGCGTGTGCTAATCAGACCTGTCGACATCATGCCCCATCAAAGGCAGCACGACCTCAACCTTAAACACGCCGGAATGACCATATATTACCCCAAACCCGCAGCCTGTCGGACCGATGATGTACCGCGGCCTCGAGACAGGCAGCCAGCGAGCGCAACTACCCCTATGCGCTGCGCAGTCCCTGCTTCGCGCACGCCCGACGCGGGTTGCCCGGGGTGACCTTCTCAGGTCACCCGTGCGACGCATGTGTCGCTGGGCCACTCATCCGATTCAGCCACAGATATAGGCCAGCGATAGACGCG
>Ga0116227_10009436_pt1 | contig 17713 bp, 5 predicted proteins | sample S1TSphgellanicum_FD_89693 | JGI IMG/M metagenome (GOLD analysis project Ga0116227, IMG submission 89693) | Host-associated microbial communities from peat moss isolated from Minnesota, USA - S1T2_Fb - Sphagnum magellanicum MG | ecosystem: Host-associated > Plants > Peat moss > Unclassified... | reverse complement strand
TTTTTTTAGCCCAAAAAAAAAAGGGAAAAAAACTCTAGAAAAAAAGGGTTTTTTTTTTTTTTTTTTCTCATGGTAATTGGGCTTTTTTTTCTAATTTTTTGAGAATTTTTTTTTTTTCTTGCCAAGTTTTCCAATTCACCAAATTGAAAAAAAAAAAAAAAAACCCTAGAAACCCCTAAAAACCCTGAAAACTCCTAGTTGGGAGCTAATCATATTCCCAAATTATATATTTTTTAATATTCTATTTGTAACTTTGGCAATTTCCTAAATGAGGGTCATAATAATTACCCAAAAAAAAAATGTTGGAAGAGATTTTCATAATTCCAAAAAAAAATTACCAAACAAGTTCTACATAGGCTACTTAGATTGTCACAAAAACAAGGAGAATTTTTCATTTTTCATTTTTCATTTTTCATTTTCAATAAAGAGTCTTTCTATTGGTAGTAGTTTTAAGTTTTAGGGTAGGCTGTGTAAGGCTTCCCTGTCTTGATTCCCCCAATAATGGCCTGCCTGATGCACTCTTTCCTATGCTTAGTCCCCCCCCTGCCCTCCCCTCCCTTCCTCCTCCCCCGCCCCCATCCTCAACCTTCCCCCACTTCCCACAATCATTTTAGTTTCAAGTCTAAACAGCTACAGGATGCTCAAGAGCAAAATCTTAGATTAGAATCTAAAAGAGGAACAGAGACAGAGAACAGAGATTAGAGCTGGGAAAGCATAAAAAAGATTTGGGTTTTGGAGCTACATTGTTGTTGTTTTCATAGATTAGAATCTGCAAGAGAAAGGAGCTGGAAAACCAAACAGATTTGGGTTTTGAAGCTACATTGTTGTTGTTGTTGTTGTTGTTGGGTTTTGTTGTGTTGTGTTTTTTGGAGAAGAGGGGGAAGCTCTCTCCTGTTGCACATTTTTGGTGGGAAAAGTTTAGACGAGGAGATCATGTACACTCCATGTTTTTTTTCTGGGTTTGAAGCTTTCTTCAAAGATCTGAGTTTTGAAGGATCTGTTGAAGGATCTGGTGATGATCAGATATTATTGTTGTCATCAGAGAGCAAGGAAAATAGCTGTTTGTGTGTTAGATTTGTAGATTTAGAGTAAGTGGGTTGTTGGTCTTTTGTGTTTCAGCTTGAAGATTGAAGGGTTTTGGAGTGGTTCTAAAATGGGTTTATTGAAGTTGAAGAGTGGGTTTAACCAAAGATGCAAAGAAGAAGTAGAGGAAGTTATTGTTGTGGTTTTGTGATCTGGTGATTTTGTGGAACCAGAGATATATGTAGTCCAGTTATGGAGGCAACAACAAGAAGGCTTTCACTGAAAGCTAATGAAGTTTCCAGCTGGACTCCTGACTCTTTATTTCAGGAGAAAGATGGGGTCAGGAGATCAGCATGGCCCATGCTCCCTTGTTTGCTTGCTGTTCTTTTTCTTGCTTTGCTTGGGATGCATATCTGGCCTTCAGGGAGGAGCTTGCTTTGGGGAGATCCTCTGAGGGCATGGGACCCACATGTCAAGGTAGGTAACCCTACAAAAGGATCTTCAGCTTTTAAAAACCTTTTCAGCTTTTGTTTATGAGCAGTTCCATGTTTCTGAATTCATGATTTAGCAAATCTGATCAACAATGCTGCGATTAGGGCTCTTGAAAATGCAAAATCAAGAGTTTAATTTTTCAACCTAAATTTTTGCTAATCCAAAACTGGCTAGATTGATCCAAAACCATGCAATCTAGGTTTTTGGATTAGCTGGATTATACGACGATAATGCAGGTTGAATTGGATTAAGAATTAGGTCTCTTTCACTAATCAAATTCAGATTCAGATTCAGATTCAGATTTGGGTAGTGATAATAGTTGCTTAATTAGTGGCAGTACACTAGCACATCTAGTATTTTTGGATGTGCTCATGAACTGGACTGTGATGTTTTGGGTTGAGGGCTTAGATCTTTCTCTCTCCCTCTCTCTCAGAATATGCTCAGCATTTTTTGATAAAGTATTCTACAGGTTGCGGGTTTAGCAGTTACTCATAATATAAAACCAAAAGCAAAGGCACCACAGAAACGAGTCCACATTTTTGTGTGCACTGACGAATATGATCTACGGCCACTTGCAGTTCTTATTAACTCTACCATTTCAAATGCCATGTGAGTAAATTGAACAATTTTTTTTCTTTTCTTGTTTTTTTGCTTCTGTCACATGCCAATTTGTTCATGGCATTGCATTTTCTCCAAAGTTGTTTTGGTATTTGTGATTTGAGTATATATATCCTAGTGGGGTGTGAAGTGTGCGCAGTCAGTTTGTTTTGGTGCTTCAAGTTGTCTAATTATGAAAGTGATGGGGTTATCACAGGCATCCAGATAGACTTCACTTCCACATGGTGATGCCAGCTGATCGTCTATTCACAAGGAAATACCTAAAATATCTGTTTCCAAAGGCACACATTGAGATGGCGAGGTACACCATTCATGATTCATCTGAATGGGCGTATTGAATATTCTGTTTCTTGTCAGTTTTGTGTGGTTTCTATTGAGAGAGGTTTTGTCCTCAGTTGTCCATTTGATGTGTTATGATTGAATGAAGATGTTTCTCTAAGAAATGTGAACGATGTCACTCAGGTCTTTTCATAGACATCACCAGCAAGAAGTTCCAGAACAACAGCTCTGTTTAGTACATAGCTAGCAAGTTGCAAGCCATGAACTCACTCCTCAAATTCACTTTCTCAGACAGACCACTCCTGACAATGTGTGTGTGTTCTTTTTGGGGGGTTACTGTTGGTGTTGCTGTCATATGAAACAGCATCAGTAAATTCATTGACATCCATGAAGTGAACAAACACATCACATTCCGCAATGACAGTGGAGCTCGCAAGGAGCTCATTAGTCCTTACAACTTCCTGCCCTTCTATCTGCCGGAAGTCTACAAAGATATAGACAGGTTCATTTACCTTGATTCTGATATTGTAGTGAAGGTATGAGATGGGAAAACCATACTTGTGATTTTTTCTCTCTCTCTCTCTCTCTTTCTCTGTGTGTGCTTTAATCCTGTTGTAGAAAAGAGCAGCACAAGGGACAGTTTGGTTAATGGGTTGTGATATTTTGACAGTTTAATTTTTTGGGGATTAGGGTTTGGGATGCTAAACACTCCCTTCGCTTCTTCTTGTAGGGTAACATTGAGAATCTCTACAATACAGATCTTGAAGGCAATGCTGCAGCTGCAGTTGAAGACTGTTCCCAGAGATTTGCAATCTACTTTGACTTTGCCCAACTAGATGAGATTCAAGCAAGAGAAGGACCTGATCGACCAGCTTGGTTGCCGCCAGAGCCATTTGATCCCAAAGCATGTGTGTTCAATCGAGGGGTGCTTGTTGTCGACTCCAAGAGATGGATCGAAGAGAACATCACAAGTGCCATCATTTGGTGGATGGATGAATTTCAGAAATCAGAGCGCAATTTATATAAGTAATTTGTTTGTCACAGATTTCATCTCAGTTTTTTCTGCATTTTCAGATCCTTCTCTTTCAACTTTTGCAACTATGGAGTTTTCCTTTGGGTGGGTGTGTGGTGCAATCTTTCTCTTGTTCTATGCTGATTTTTTGTGAGTGGGTTTTTGCTTGCAGAGCGGGTTTATCACAACCACCCTTCTTATTGGCACTATATGGGAAGCACAAAGTTCTTGATGGCATGTGGAATGTACGAGGGCTTGGACGTCCAAATTTGAGTGAGCTGGAGCGAGAGTATTTCTTCAACACATTTTCTATGAATTACACTAGAAAGCCATTTGTTTCACCATTTGCTGATACTGCCCATATCCTACATTTCAATGGTGCATACAAGCCGTGGAAGGGGAAACGGAAGCGGGAAATCACAGATGATATCATTTCCCTTTGTGGCCGAAAGGAGCGAGGACTAGAGTGTGCAGAACTTTGGTGGGAGTATCTATCTCCAACTGCCAATGATTTCTTGAAGCCATTTGCAAAGAAGACTACTTCTGAGTAGAAATAGGGAAAAGGACAATACGCTTGTTGCCAGATAACACTAGATTCATTCTACAAGGAAAAACTATCATCCACCCAAGGATAAGCCAATGGGTGATGATGGATATGTTTATTCCTTCATTCTTCTTTGGATCAAGACTCTTCATGGTCATTAGTTCACCTTCTAAAATGTGATGGGTGGATGAGGTTGTAGGGTTCTTCAGTAATCTTCCTTTGCCTATCACACCAATTGTGATTATGATACAAAATATGCACACTTACAAAAAATTATGCAAGTGTGCAATCTGGTAAGATTCACTGCACCATTTTGTAGAGCTTTAAGGAATTCTTTTTCTTTCTTTCTTTCTTTCTTTCTCCTGAAGTGCCTAATATGTAGCTGACTTTTGCTGATTCCAAAGACTGACATCCAATTACTCTCGGGTGGGATCAAATTTGATTACACAAATGGTTTAATGGTTGGTTTGCATCTCATGTCTAATAGTTAGCTAAGAAACCAAATCATGTTGTTGTAGAGGATTCAAATCAAATGCTTCGGTATATAATTATAGCTCTTTAAACAGCTTGTTTGATCTACAATCCTGAATTCAATGACCAGTGAATGGTTAATAAACTTGGAATACTGTCTAATTTGTAATCCATTTGAAATGCTCAATTATAAACATTGAAGGAAATTTCTAGTTTGTCATGTGATGGTTTGTACTCATGAAGAACTTGTAAGTACCTTCATGAAAATGTAAAACTTGTGAGATGACCTTCAGTGGAGAAGGGTATCCACTAGTGTGATCAACTTCAAAAGGCAAAATTCACATTCTATGCATGCGTTGGCCCGACTCCTTGCCTCCCTTGCAACTCTTTCATGTAGCCATAATATGCATGTAGAGAACTTGCTCTAAAGTTCTTTGATGATGATCATGTTCTAATGTGAAACTTCCACTCCTAACTTATCATGTAAGGATACATATGAACAAGTTTTTGGAGAGTTTTTTAAAATTTGTGTCGGGGTTACCCAATACTTCGCAAGTTATGTTATTATTTAAAGAACGCTTTTTTTAATAGCGTGTTTTTGTAATATAGTTAGTAGTTGCTTATCGCTTGGTTTTTTTAAACAATTTTGTGTTTATGCAATTATATGAGTCTTTTGCAAAGTGGATGTTATAATAGTTACTCAATTTCAAAAGTCTCTTCACTCAACCAAACCCTAAAATCCTCAACAATCATATTAGTAATCATCAATACAATTTGCAATGATTATCATATGATTTTCAAATGGCACCACGTAGACACATCTATTGTGATTTGCAACTTTCACTTTGATTTGACAACTTTTTTTTGGTTTTATTAATCATTAATGCAATTTTCTTACAATATTTTAAAGCATCAAACTCTTGACACCCATTGACATTACAACTTTTTAAAAAAAAGCCACTTGATTAACAACGTGTGTTTCCATAAAATTGTGAAATGTAAAAATTCAAAAGATCACATTTTGGGTTTTTTTGTTGCATGTCAATAATTAAAACTTGACAATGATTCTTGAAAGTTCATCTCACAAGCCTATAATTGAAATGGGTATTTACATCCTTTCATAATGTAATCTTAAAACTATTATTGATCCAATTGTAATTGTAAATGACACAACCTTTATGGTGCTATCATGTTTAAGATCTTTAGAGTTGTGAAGCTCAACACAAAACTTGACCTTTGTTTACAAACATGAAACTCTCATTTGAAAAATCCCAAAAGGCTCAAAGTTTATGGTGGGGTTCAAGATGTGGATGAAATAGGGCAAGCTAGTCTTTGAATTAGGCCTCATCCTCTTGAAAGTTTTGGTTGACCATGTTATTTGAAGATTGCTTGTAGTATGTCCCCATGCAAAGCTCATATTCTATTCTTTGAAACATTCGTATAATTTCATCACTTGAAGGATTATATTCCTAACAAGACTTATGACCATGAAAAGAAATAAAAAACCCCCTCCTCCCCCCCACAAAAACATTCAACAACAAAACTACAAAGATATGTGCCAAATTTGAAAACATGTCTAAGGTTTAGGGCTTAAGGTAATTTTGTCATGGATAATTGGAATTGCTTGTTTGGGAACATTTCACAATTTGTACTAAAGATGCCCACACAACATTACATGGTGATTGTTGTTTCTTCATGTTACAAACTTAAAATGAACCACATGATTTGTGATTTGGAGCTCAAATGGTTTTTTGCACCTATCATAGCTTTGCCTACACATATGATTCAAAGTTACATTAACAATTTTAAATTTATCATTGCCTCAAAAGGTGAATATATATATATATTGCAACTATATGGTGCTCCATGAAGTTCCAATAACAATCTTCTAAACTTTTCAATTAATTGTATGAACCGTCAAATTTAAACAACCCAATTGGCATCCAACCTACTACCATCAAACTTTAATTTATTTTAAAGTATCATCATCAAAAAGCAATAAACAACTAAGTTATTGGGTTAAACTTGCTCTTGTGTTTTTGCAACTCAAACACATTCAATATGTATATAAAATAAACAACAAATTCTCCAAGTGTAAGAACAAACTATTGTATTTATTATCAATGCCAAATGAGATGAAATCTCTTGGGAAATAAAAGACTGTAACAAAATCTTAATGAAGTCAAAAGACCACACTTGTTCAAATCATCTACATATCAATTCTAGTATTGATTCAACTTCAAGTACACAAAACTCAACTAAAATTATATAAATGTGGTTAAAAGTGTTTTCAAAATACATGTCAATTTGTTTAAATATGAAGATGAATTTCTTACATTTTACATTTATTCCCAATACCTATTCTACAATGGGCTACATAATTTTATCACACTATTGCAACTTGGGGTAGTGTTAACAAGTACCCAAAAAAAATCAAACATTATTCATTCTGCACAAAATATGATACAATGAGACTATATTTAATATTTCTCTAAAAATTAATAAAAACCCATAAATGTTATAGATATTACTTGTTAGTAGGTTCAATTAATAGGTTAGTAAATGAATTATTATCAATCATTAATTAAATTGATAATATCAATAAATACAATTCAATTCAATTGATAGTATAAGTAGGTTATTTTACATCTCCTTAACATAAAATGAAAATTATGGCATATACATGGGATAACTTTCATTGATCGGTGTTAGAAATAGCTTTATACATCCCTCAAAATATTGATGTGTTGGTTGTAGGCTATTGTTACTTTGTTTCCCTACAAAATGGCCATCCTTGTGTTGAGAAGTATGTGCATTAAAAAAAGTTAATATATATATTGAGGTGCTTTTCATGTGCACTATATGGACTAAAACAACACCTTTGGATGTTAGCAAACTTTTGTGTCTAACATCCTTATTAATTTTATTTATAATATTTAATGATAGTCGTTTGTGAAAGAAACTATATATGAAATGAAAAATTGGATTATGTTCATTAAAGATTTTTTTGGGTCAACTTAGATGTTAATTCCTTATGCATTTTATTAAAAGACATCACATTTTTGCAATGGCCCATACAATGCACCTAGATTGTTTATGTGAAATGGATGCCCATGCTTAGTGAGTCAACAAATTTAGATTGTATTTTACCTATGTTTTCCCTTCATACATTGGGTCTAGATTTGAAAGGTCAATTTACATTGTGGACCTATGATGGCTTAAATATGTGCATATTCAAAAATTACTTCATAGTAAGGTGGGGGAAAAAAAGTTCTTTCATCAAACAATACCTTGTTTGATGCAAGTAATGTAAAACTTTAAAACTTATTTCCCCTAGGGGTCCCCAAAAAATTGTAGTTAAAAATTTCTTGCATTTGTGATTTTTCAAGATTTGGACATCAAACATGAATTTATCTTGTGCATTTGCCTAACACTATGAACATTATGTATGTTTTTTTTTTTTTCATTTGTAAGTCATACAAACTTTATTATTGATAAAGCATTGATAATGAAGGAACATTGATAATAAAGAGGATAACATTTTTAGTAGGTTTTTTTTTTCAAATTATTTTTCATTTGCTAACATTTTGAAACCAAAAACATGAAGCCCTATGGCTATCAAAATTTGAGCTCAAAATGTATGTTATATATCACATGTACATTGAATGTATTCAATTCTTTTTATATGATTGTTGGATCGAGATTAATTGAATTAAATTTAACTTGGAATTGCAAAAAGTTGTCTTACATTCTAGAAAAATTTACTTAAATTTAGGACTACCAAAAGGTTGCCACTAAGATTCAAACTTATTACACACTATAATATTATAATCAATATTTTTGTTTCAAATAACCCACTTGTATTGCGTTTTCACCCCTTCCCTCCCTTTTCAATTTGTTTACTCATAAAACACACTTCTCTTCCTTTCCACAATTGAACTACATGTATTGGATTCATCTCTCTTCCTTTCCTTCAAACACATACCCAGAGTCTCCAAAACTTTTTTAAGTTTCACACACCCAAAAAATATTTCATTCTCCACCAATTTAATCATTTTAGGGACAACTAACCTCTTATTATAAAAGTGGTGGTTCTATTATCATTTTAAAATGTTATAAATCCTTCATTAATTTTTCTATCCTCTTATGGATTTCATATTATCCATGATATATCAACATTAGTTTAATATGTGTAGATTTCATTAGGGTAAATTCGAATGGCATTAGTTACAATTTACGTCACAAACATCAAATGTTAAACTTTGCCATTTATAGCAAATGTGTGATTCAATATTATGTTTGATGTTTTTCATGCGAATTAAATAAAATTGAAATGTAAACAAGACAAAAATAAACTTGACCCAAAGCATATTCATGGTTAGGGTACCACCTTTAGACATAACACTCAAGGATTTCATTTTTGTTATTTACCAGTTACATAATCTATGTGGAATAAATTTAAGTGTGAAAAGTTGAATAATTCAAATTGTGATAATTCATATGGTGGTGGTGATTTTTCACTTGAATATGTAATTATACATCAATACTTTGGCCAAAAAAATCAGAAATGCAGAAAATAAATGCATAAATTTTTATAGACAATTTGACATGTTTTCTTGCATAATTATTTCCTACACATGTGACCTACACTTGGGGCCACAAATTCCAAGTCTATTGAATACAAACAATCAAGCAAATGGTCAAAAAAATAGTCTTTTTCCTTGTCGTTTTTTTGGAATGAACTATGCAACCTTCAAAATTCTCCTAGCATGTACGATCTAATCACATGCATTTAATGAACATTGCTAAACATAGATGGGAAAAGGAAAAGGAAATTCTACTAGTCATTGTTTATCTATGAAATAGAATTGAAGTCAATTGCACCACTTAATGCATTCATTTTGACTCTTTTAAAATGAAATTCCACGAGAATGCAAAAGGAATCAAAACGACATATATATTGTATCCAATCTATTCTCATAAATTTCAAAAAAATAACATGACATCATTGTAGTTATAGGCATACAAAAATTCACTATAATTATAAGGCAATAGATACTATAAAATATTCCTTTGTGGCCATTTTTTTCATTAGACGATCCTTTTGGGTACCCTAATTGTGAATATGCCTTTCATGCATTTCAAATTTGCTTCAAAATTTATTTTGAAAACTTTAAAACAAAGTCTCAAATACATGTGACTTACATTCTATTTAGTATGTAGAATTGATTAATTATAATTTCTAATACTTGGGACAAAAGTGAAAAATTCCACATGAATGAGTTTAAAACACTAAAATAGGGTATAAATGAAAAAATGTTAATGATCTCCCTTACTCTTTCTCCTTGTCAATAACACCTTTGCATGTAGGACACTCTATCTCCAACAACAAGCTAATTATACATTATAATAATTTCAAACAATTGTCATAATACTTGCACCCATTTTTGGCCTTTCGCACATTGAAACCTTGCCTACCACCCTTCATTGTTTGATCACTTCCTAGCTCTTATACAATTTTGTGTGACTTTTAAATAGTTTAAACTAATGGGAAGAGTGAAGTTTCAAGCATGAAAATACACATAATAGGATGTGTGTTTCAATTTAATTAAGAATTTTTTTGTTTTGATGGAACCTTTATTCCAATCCACAACCCTAAAAATTGTAGAAAGAGAAGGTAAGGTTTTTTTTTAATCCCCTTTTTTTGCTCCTATATTTGCTTGAAATACATGGTGAGCTATAAAACTTTCCACTACTATACTTGAGTATTTTATGACGTGACATCCATGTTTCAAGATCACATCATTCCTTTTTACCTTTTACCAAATTGGAAATAATTTTGCAATCCTCCAAAAAAAACAAAAAAACAAAAAAAAATCAAAAAATCAAAATCTTTCCGATCCACACACACACATATATCACTACCTTTGTACATGTATCTTATACATGTACAAAGGTGTCAATTGTCAAGTATTTGTTACAGGACATTAGTTTTTTGTAGTTTGTTATATGTTGTTGAAACCCAATTCACCCTATTAACAAAAACATGTCTTTTACACCCCTAGCATTGTGACCTAGATGACTAATGTAATTAAGCTACATGTTTAAATGACTTAAGGGGGTAAATTTTGTTCATTTTGCCCCCCTTCAAAAAAAATAGGTATGTCTAATATGACTAAGTCATCTTTTTAAAAAAATCAAATTGGACCATACCATTTACATTTGGCATGTGAGGTGTTTACATAACTACATACAATATAATGATTAATACAAAGCATGGCTTGTGATGTGTCGCATTTTCTAATTTAAATAAATCCTAATGCTCCTTTAAAATATTAAATGCGCCTAGTTGCCATGTAAGTGTGTAGGCCCCCCTAGGTTAACCTCATTGTCATGGATGCATTTAGTGGGTAAGTAATAAGTAAATAGGTAGGTTTTGGGTTTTAGGCAAGTAGGTCGATATGTAGGTAGGTTGGTAGGTAGGAAAGTAGGATGTAGATAGGTTGATAGGTAGGTAGGCATGTTGTATGTAGGTGGTTATAGATAGGTTTGAATTTGGTGAAATGTAGGTAAAATAGATAAGTTAAGTTAGATTAGGTAGCCTAGTTATTCATACCTACTTAATATTTTTAGTAAATTTAAATATGTGCTAATAAATTTTTAATTCTAATCATTATCTTATGCTACTTATTAGTCAAATTGATTAGCAACTATATGTTAATTTTTAATTGAAATAGATAAGCCGTGCCAACTAATACTTGTTAATTTTTAGTCAAAACAAACATGATATAATGAATAGTTGCTAGTCAAAATAGGCATGGCATTGTCAACACAATTAAACATTTCATCATGTCCAATTTGATTGAAATGCTAGTAATTGTTTGTTTTGCATGTCATAAACAATTGGTGTTTACATTATAGTGTCACTTATTTGGGTGTCTTTGTTGACTAAAATCCAATCCTAAAAAATATTGGATAACACATGATTTTTAGTAATGTCAATGTGAACAAGGTTCAAGTTTTTTTGTGTTTGGGGGCTTTATCCCCATGGTATGGCTTCAGAGTTTCATATTTCATGTTTTGAAATTTTAAAACATACAAGAGGAACGTGATGATTGTATTGTGAGTTTTTAATATTTTGACCTTGGATTCCAACAATTTATAAGTGACTATTCTTGAAACATGAAAGATGAAGGTGATTTGTGCACATGTTTTCATGTGTGTGATTTGTTAAGTTCAATAGTGTTGGGTGTCAATCTCATGACACTTGACGCGATGGAAAATCCTTTTGTTATTTAAGGGACCTCCTCTAATAACTTTTCAATCCAAGTTAGTGTTTGAGGTTTATAGGATGTAATATGCTTTTCTTACATCAAAAAATGCCTATTCGTTATGGTATTATGTCTTGCACCTCATCCTTGGTCCCCAAAAATGCCCTGGCAACAATATTTTTCCTTATGTATGAAATCATGTTACTATTTTGTCATTGTTTTTAAAGACATTAGTGGGGGTAGAATTTTGTTCAATTTTGAATGTTACCTTGGTGGGCATTACACCCATTAGGCACTATTTTGGGAGTTATTAGTTGTTGCTAATGTTGGGTGGGCATTGCTTTTTTAACACACTAAAGTTCGTATTGGGATTGGATTTTTTATAAAAATCATACTAGTTTGGTTTTAAGATCAAAACAAGATACAATATACAATCAATTTACTTTTGCAATCTACTTGTTTAGTTTATAAAAGGTAGTAATGAAACCCGACAAAATACTATACATTCAATGTTTTTACATTAATGATAATAAAACAAGATACTTCTTCATTATTGTGCATTAATGTTCAATTTTCGCATTGTAAAAGTAGGTTAAAAGAAATTTTTAAAGTGCAAGTAGCTTTCGAAGTTTTTTTTTAAAGTGTAACATTTGTTTTAAATATGTGTCAAGTGTGTTCTAACATGGAGAAAATACAATTTTTAAAAATTCACTGCTTGAATATACAATGATATTTATATCTTAAACTTGGTACATATTTGTTTCATTAAGTTTTATAATGAAGAAGTACTTGATTCCTATTTCTATTATTTAAAAAACTCAAATTTTGTAATCAATGTATATTAAACTTAAAGGAAAGAAAAAATATTTCATAATGAAGTTTGAATACATTTTGAATTTACTTTTTAATATTTATGTCAAAACTTGTTTGATTTTTCAAACTTACCTTTAATTTGTTAACTTTAAAAAAATATTTTATCATCTTTTCACCCTTTGATACTAGGCCAAGGCTATTTTTTGGTTTGTATGAAACATGTGTAAACTAATGTTGTTTAGTTCTTGATTTAAAAAAGAACCTTCCTCATAGTTCTAAAATAAATTTTTTAATAAAACATCTAGTTTGATCCTATAACCAATTATATGGATTTTAAAAACCTTTAATTCCAGTCCTTCTTTCAACAAAATTGGAAGCTAGTATAATTTTAGATTAGGTTTAATTTCATTTCCATCACACACAACAAAACATAATTTTAAAAATGTAATGTTAATTTGTTCAAGCAATCCTCACAATCCAAGATAAAGATTATCCAATATTAATTATTATCGCACCTCAATGTTTATCAAGTGATATTGTTAAGGGGTCAAAAACCTTGTCAATTCCCAATTAGTTTTTAATGGGATGTAAACCCAAGGCATTTTCCTTAACTCTCAAGAAAGAAACATGGTTGGGAGCTTTGGGACGAAATTAAGAAAAACTCAGAAGCTAGAATTGAAGGCAAGATCAATTTGCAAAAACAAAAAAAAAGGTGATTATTGCAAGTTGGAATCAAAATGGTGCACACACAAGCCAAATTCAACATACACACCAAAGCTTGGACTTAGGAAGGAACCACCACCTCCTTTCCAATAACATATTTTGTGACCAACAATAAGGGTTACATCAAATTGACAAAATGTTTGAGATTCTTGAACTTTTTCAATTTTGTGAAGTTACAATACTTGTTCAATTAAAGTTCATTTTGCCCTTGTTTCATGGGTTTTAATGATCAAAAATCAAATTGCTACTTTGATTTTTTGACTTTTGTTGTTTTTTTGTTTTATAACTATTAACTCACAAATCTATATGGAAAACATGAGCTCATGTGCAATATGTAAGCTTAAGATATTTTTAATGGTAAGTTGAGAGTCCAATTTGGATCATGTTTATTATTTGCATTTTTGTCCCAACATGTCCCAAAAAGTTGGGACACCATGAACTCCAAATTCCAAAATGGGAAAACCATTTGGGAATGTTGGGATTCACTTTCTCACACTTGTGGAAGTGTGTTTGAGTCTTATGATATTCTCTCAACCTACTTTTATTGTCATGTTTTAGTTTTGGTCATGAGCCCAAGGCCAGGGTCACAACAATTATGTACAATTAATCAAAAATAAATTCTTGCATAAAAAGTAAGGTCAAGTTTTTTGGGGGAGGGGGGAAAGTTGAATTTATCTACTTAGAGAACCCAAACCTATTTTAAAAAGGACAACACAAACAATTCATGTTATAATTCATTTTTTTCCAAAAGCCCAATTGTTTAATCCAATTCAAATGGTGGTTTTAATAGAACATTAAATCCTTAGTTTGGAGACCTTAAAACCTAGACTTGAACCTACTTTAAATCAAAAACTTACCAACTGTGGAGAAAATGATAGTGGAAATGATTGGCAATGAGATATGTTTGGTATTAAAATAGGTGTTTGTTTGTTTGGATGTGACCACATGGTAACCTTCCCAAACCATGTGGCCCCTTGCTTTGCTTTTGGTACTTTCACAAAATCCTTTGCAAGATGGCATGCACATTTATCATTTTGCAATTTTTAGATTGAAAAGAAAAACATGATTGAATTTAGAATGATTTTTGTCTTTAGAAGTTAGTCCTAAAATTCAAAAGATGGTATTTTGCAAGTGGGTTTTTTAAAAGCCATATTGTCTCTTAAAACCTAAAAGAGGTTTGTTTTTAAATTTCTTTTCTCAATGATCTTTTCATAGGTTGTGGCACCTCTTATGGGTTTTTTGAAAATTAGTCATATATTTTACACCCATAAAAAATATTTGTCTTAAATCTCTTTTGGTATCTTCCTAAGTTATGGCACCTCTTATGGTATGATGAAAATACATATACACATAATCATTTCTTCTTCTTGTCATGACCTAGCTATAGTTTTTTCATAAACACTCTAAATTAAGCCCACTTTCCACAAAATAATATTGGTATGGGTGATCTTACAAGAGTTTTAATATACTTGGTAATGACACATGGGTTCATTAGTTTACAAATTAAGATTGGTGTTTGTTTTTTTTGTTTGAATGCACAATGCCATAACCTTCCTAAATGCCCCCCCTTATTCTACTATTGATATTGCCAAAGAGCCTTTGATCAAGTAGTGTGCACTTTTGTCATTTCACAAGCTTTGAACAAATGGAGTAATAATGTTAAACTTGTACACCACCAAACAAGCGATTGTTTGGGGGATATTAGGTGAAGAATTTTTTTTCCTAGCACCCTATTATTACCTAATTTTCTAATATGCACATATGTAAGCTATCATAAATAATATTTTTGTTTGCATTGAATTTTGATACCCTATATTTATTTAAATTCTTAGTTTTAGTACTTGATCACGAAGAAGAAAATTTGGAACATTCTTATACAAATTTGAAACAATGTTTACAACCATAATGTACATATAATAAGAACAACACAATAAAAAACACAATGACAAATTTCCATTGGTTCACAACTTTTGTAAATAAAACACCTAATGTGACCTTATAATTAAATGCAAGGTACAATGGTTCACTTTTGAAATGCAATGATATTTTCATGGATAATTTTTGCCCAAATGTGTATGGTGATTAATATGTTTTTGGATATACTAATTGAAGTTTGAATTTAAACTAACAATTTGATTATGAACATTTTAATCAAATTAATTTTTGACAAATGATTTGTCCACCAATAATAACGGGCTTTTAAAATTCAAAAATATGGAGTGGTCATCTTACTTGCAACATTAGAAAATGAATAAATTTATATTGAATTTCATTCTAATTTTTTTAATGATTTAATATGTGTTGTAATATGGATGATAAATTCCTATCAAGAGCCCTTTCCTTGTTAACCTTAGCCAAATCAAGAAAAATGACATCAACATCTTTGCTTGTAAATTTTGACATAGGTTTACGAATGTTCATAGGTGAGTGAACATTTAATAATTAAATGTTACAATAATATCTAAAAAAATAACAACCATGTCTATTTGGACATTTTTTATGAACTTTGTATGAACTTATATGGAGTGTAGATTTTGTCACTTTTGAGTCATTGTACCATGCATTCACCCTTATATCATTTAGGCTTGATATCATAGCCCCACAATGGACATCTTCCTTTCAAATTTAGAGCCAATATATGAAAGGAAAACATAGGTAAAATATAATTTAAAGTTTACAACTCATTAAATATGAGCATCCATTTCATAAAAACAATATAGATGCATTGCATCATCACATTGCACAAATGTGATGTCTTTTATCAAATCAAACAAATATTGCACATGGAATTGACATCCAAACCAACAAACTATTGAAAACTCACCAACAAATATTCCCTAATGAAAGAATCCAATTTTATTTCATATAAACTTTTTTCACAAACAACTATCATTGAATATTAGAAAGAAAATTACTAAGGATGTTATGCACAAAAATCTACCAATATATAGTGGTGTTGTTTTAGTTGATATGGTGCATATGAAGAGCACCTCAAAATACAAAAGGCAATTATAATGCATAAACTTCTTAACACAAGGGTGTCCATTTTGTAAGGCAATGAAATAAAGGTAGCAATATCTTGAAGGGTGGAAAGAATTATTTCTCATAGCATAAACCAATCAAAGCTATCTCATGTTTATGTCTTAATTTTCATTTTATGTTAAGTAGATGCAAAACAACGTTATGATATTATTAATTGAATCGAATCTATTCTATTGATATTATTAATACAATTGATTACAAATATTAATTCACTTATTAACCTATTATTTGAATCTACTAATAACTAATAATACTTAAGATATTTAATATGTATCATACATTTTTTCTAATGTTGAAGATTAAAACACACCTTATATTAATTACAAATTAAATTTAAATATAAGAAAACCCTTTTCTTGAATTAATTTAGTTATAATTTTTATCCAATAATTAATATACGGTCACCTTGTATTTTTACTCATGTATTTTCTAAATTAAAAAAAATGATCCCTCCCATATTGAAGTTAAAGCAATTTTCATACTTAAAAATTATTTTATAATTTAAAAAATCGATTAAGTTTTTTGAAAAGTCATATCTTTTAGAGCCTCGAAGAGAGTTGTTTTAAACTTTAAAAAAATAAAAATCTCTTCATAAGTTGTGAAACCTTTAAGGTTTAATGAAGAGATGCATAGACTTAACCAACCATATACCCATTTGAAATATTTCATTAATGGGAAAAAAAATGGATGATAGATGGGTACAAAATTAAAAAATATATATACAATATCAAAAAACGATCGACAAGTTGTCCGATTGAATTAGTATGGTGAATATATCGATTTTTTTCACAACAATATGTTATGCTTGGTAATTGGCTCGAGGGGCATTATTTATCGGAAATGGCACTAATGCTCCCATGCCTTGGATATTTCCAATAACCAATGGATTCTTGGCGGTTGGTTAGTTGTCGGTTTACCTAGGCCATAATAATAATTTGTTTTTTTCCTTTCATGACCTATGGCTATGGTTATTTCACAAAGAACTCAAAAGTTTAGCCCACTTTGCAAAGGAAAATTTCACAAGAAACTCTAGAGTTTAGCCCATTTTGAAAGGAAAATTTCACAAGAACTCTAGAGTTTAGCCCACTTTGAAAGGAAAATTTTCACAAGAACTCTAGAGTTTAGCCCATTTTGGAAGGAAATGTATTGGCATGGGGTGGTGACCTTACAAGAAGCTTAATAATGTTTAATTTTTGGATGAAAAAATTAATTGCCCTTGGGTAGCTAGTACCTGCCCGGATGATATGGTAGAAAGCTAAAATTTCTGTCTGCCCAAAAGTGCGCACATCCGTCGCCCCCAAAAAAAAAAAAAAAAACGAGGGGGGGGGGGGCCCCCCCCCGGGGGGGGGGCGGCCCGGGGGCCCGCCCCCCCCAGGGGGGGGGGGGGGGGGGGGGGGGGGGGGGGAGGGGGGGGGGGGGGGGGGG
>Ga0116227_10009434_pt1 | contig 17720 bp, 13 predicted proteins | sample S1TSphgellanicum_FD_89693 | JGI IMG/M metagenome (GOLD analysis project Ga0116227, IMG submission 89693) | Host-associated microbial communities from peat moss isolated from Minnesota, USA - S1T2_Fb - Sphagnum magellanicum MG | ecosystem: Host-associated > Plants > Peat moss > Unclassified... | reverse complement strand
CCACATGTTTGAAACCGACATTAAAATACACAAAGTGTTTCAACAAGGAGTTTCCTTGGTGTAAATTTCCCCAAGTTGAAATGAACTTTTCATCCTTTATTATTTCATCCCTCCCCCTTTCATGTGCCTTATCGGATCCACATTTTTGAAACCGACATTAAAATACACAAAGTGTTTCAACAAGGAGTTTCCTTGGTGTAAATTTCCCCAAGTTGAAATGAACTTTTCATCCTTTATTATTTCATCCCTCCCCCTTTCATCTGCCTTATTGGAGTGAAGGCCCTCTATTGACATGTTCCTAGTAGCTTGCAATTAGTTACAAGGTACAGGTATTCATAGATAAATAAATTCTATTTCAACAAACTACCTATTAGAATTGAGAACTATGAAATATTCATTAAGTATGGTTTTCAAAGGACGTTAAAGTTATCTGGAAAGTCAGGCGACTAGGGGGCAAGAACGGCCAGTTTTGGCATAATAGGGCATCAAATGTGTAACTAGGAATGAAAATTTTGCAAAAGGAAATAAGGGGGAGTCAAACTAGTTTTTCCACCAATTTTGGTGGTAAACATAGTTTCATCTTGTGTTTCCTTTTCCTGAGCGCCTGCACTGCTATTACATATATTTTCACAGCAGGACTTCTATAATTATTCTCCAACTTGTGCATTAAATGCTGAGTTTCAACATTTCATACCCAGATTTAATAAAATTTCCTTGCTTTGTGGACACCACTGAAAGAGGGGTTAGGGGGGCGAAAGCAGAGGAGATAGGGGGTGAAACAGAGGGTGACTTGAGAGACAACTCTATTGTATTGTATCTGTTTAAGTTAGGGTCAACTTAAATTATAAGTATGTCTAGTCACTTGTACATTCATAGCAAAAGGACTTTTGTAGAAAGATGGCGGACTTTGTTAACATGGGCATTGGGATTTGGAAGCAAGACCTCTGAAAATGGGGCAAAAAAGAAAGCTCGAGCTATTGAATCAAAGCCTAAGTTAGTAGCAACTTGTGTCATGATGAATTATGGTCTTTCCACAAAGTGAAAAGCATTAATCATTTTTTGTTTGAACTCATTATTCATATCCAAATGCTTATTCTTATGAAATGCTCTTAATAACCTCCAACAAGCTTTGTTTGGCACATTTCTAGGCCAATAGTGCTCAATAGTGTGTTTTTTTTTTTTTCAATTTCTTGATGAAGCCAACCAAGGTGGCGAGCATCTTTAGGAAAATTTCAATTTAATTGGCAACATTATTTCAAGGAACTCTTAAAATTGTAATCAATAAATATAAATGTGAAAGCACCCTCTCAAAAAATAAGAATTCTATGGCTTATAGGCAAAACAAATCAAAAAAAAATTTGCGACAAAATATTCCATTTTCAAAAACTATGTCACCTTTTGATAAAACTTCATTAATTTTAATTTTTTTTTTGTTCAACCTTTTGCAAAGTCACCTAGTTATGTCGTATGGATGTCGGATTGGAGAAGGGATGAGGTCCGGTCATTTATGAATTTGAAAATTGTATCAACTCATATTATTCTAAACCATAGATCAAAGGCTGTTGATCTACGGTTTAGTGTTAGAAATCGTGGTTGAGTGTTTCCGGGGATGGGGCGGTGCATCTGTGTTTTCCGGAGTATTGCTTCAACCTAGAGTTTCTAGTTCGGTGTTACAATTTCTAGGAAAGTCTTTTGGGGGAACACATGCATGGTGGCTGCTTAACCACATGCTTCAAACCCGAAACAACCCTCTTAAAAAAATAACATAACCACTAACGACCCAACCGGACCTCGGGGGAGGAGCCTAGTGTATTTTGAGGGCACCTTACACGGCACAATTCCGGGTGCCAAAGTTTTCACCTAAGTGGCCACAGCGAACCAACACCCACCAGTTGCAACCGGATGCCCGATATTACTCGGTTGTGGATGAACCCCTCAAATGGGTTAATATTTCACCTTGGTAACCACTTCTGTAAGAAATAGGTCTCGTATATAGGTGGGTGGGTAAGAAAATAGATAACTAAAAGGTAAGTAAATGGTTTATATATATAAGTACGGGCATTTTTTACTACCTACCAACTAACAACCCACAAGCTTGTGGGTTGTTAGCAGGTAAGTAGGAAATTTTTTTAAAAAAAAATCAACTGAGCTACCAATCAACCATGGTTAGCTAGTGAACTGGAACCCAACAGAAAACTGTTTTATGACCACTTACCATTCATCCATCCTTCATGGTGTACTAGTGGGGTGCTTGTTCACTGTGGCAAGCCCCAGGGCCCCCCTATTAGAGATCCAATGTGAATAGGAGTATTATTATCATCACAAAGTCTAATCCGATGCACCAATGAACACCCAAAGCTTGGCTCAATTAGTCCGCCCGCCCCAGGTAGGTATGCCCCGGGTGGAAAAGCAGTGTGTTTCCCGTCCGTATATGAAAAGGTCCATCACAAAGTGTAGCCCTTGGGGGCCCATGACATACAAGATCGAATGTGAATAGGAGTATCACAAAGTCTAATCCGATACACCAACGAACACTCAAGACTCTTGCTCGGTCTAGGCACTCACGGCTCTTGCTTGATCCTAGACGTCGAGGGAGGGAGGAAGCCGAAAACACGCCAAAAGGGCACCCACCGTTTCCCTCTCTCATTGGTGTAAACAAGCATATAATATCATATGTATGTGTGTGTGTGTGTGTGTGTACGGAATGTTGATATACTATGGAATATGACAAGCCCAACAGGGTGAGTCGCCATTACGACAGGTTTTTACGGACAATTGAAGGGCAGTTTTCAAAGCACAATTGGTTTTCTCACCCCCAATTGCCAGAGAACAATTCATATTAAAATGGAGACGGAGAGCGTAACAAGTGGAGCTAAGCAGAGGGCTGCCTGATTCCGAGGAAAAAGGTCATCGGAATTGTGGCTGAATGTTCGGTCACCATTTCTGACAATGCAATGTTTTTTTTTTATTAAAAAAAAATGCCAATGAGACTACTACTACTACTACTCTCATGAAGTTTCCAAAAAGCCTTTTGACAATTCCGAGTCAATCTTTGATTCGTAATTGAGATTGAGTGGCTGCAATAGGGTTTCGCAACCTCTCTACACTTCTTCCGAGTGTTTTATTTTAATAATTTTTTTTTCTTGTTATGTAGCTGAAGTAAAAACGATCACCCACCCATTCATACGAAGATGGAAAAAGAAGAAGAATTATTAAAATTTTAAATATTTCACCATGCAAAAATAATATAAACTTCAAAAAAAAAAATCCTCTAAAACAAACCAAAATCCTTCAAGATATTATTATAATTCTATCCTATATATTAATTCACTACGTTCGTCCGTCTGTCTGACGGGGGTTTTGGGGGGTGGGGGAGGGAGAGGCCGGTGAAGTAGCGAGCGACCGGTGTCAGTCTATGACGGGGGTTGGATCACCACGATTTTCGTGTACAAACCGTCTTCACAAAGCATTGCAGCCGTCCGAAGGGTAGGAATGACGGTCGGACCAGAGGCGTATAAAAAAACCCTCCCCCCCCCCCCCCCCCCCCCAACTACCAAAAGAATCGGCAGTTATATAGAGGAGCGTGTTTTCGAAAATTTCCAAAACTTTCGAGAACCAAGATTCAAAATGTCAAAACCGAGGTTTTAAGTTTTCTCACGTCGGGTAAAGGAGTAAATACCCGGACTGATAAATCCGAGGGTACACACGGCTAGTTCTGATACCTGCACAACGTCAGTCAGGACCACTACGCGTTCGGGGTGACTGGAGTGACATAGCCACGGGTGTCTGAAGGTCACGGGTACCACTAGTTATAACTAATCTCAAGTTTCAACACAAGCCAAAATATTATCATCTTTCAAAAATCCTCATATAATAATAAAAATAGACCTATTATTATTATTACCTAGGGGCCAAAATTTGGTGATTAAAATCCTCAATAAATAATCAGTTATTTTTTCAGGTGCTGAAGTTTCCTTGCAATTTTTTTTTATTTTTTAAAAAATGTTTTTTACTTGCCCTTGGTAATTAATTGATTAATTCTGTTATTTATTATTGCTCTCTGGTAGCTGAACTAGTAGGGCTTGTAAACTGGGCCAAAGGAAATTTTGGTAAATTTTCCCTCTCATTTCCTCCTTAGGCCTCTTTGTTGGCAAATAATTTTTGCCAATTAGGGCAAAAAATCATGACCTAATAACTGCACCAGCGTTTTCTTTCTTTCTTTCTTTCTTTTATTTAACAAGCGATCAAAATTTCTCCAAATTTCGACCTGAAAAATATGTAGCCAACAAATTAGGCTAAATGATTTTCTGGATGATCGCCACTTTGACTACTTCATCACAAAATGGTTAAAAGAAAGAAACCCTGATTGAGTTACCGCACAACACTGGTCCCCGCTCCCCGCACCACCGCCTGCGCGAAAACTCGGCACTCGTGAGGGCGACGAAGACCGCGCGTGGGCCCGAGCGCTCGCGAATTTCGCATTTTCTTCGATTCTGCTGCTGCGTCTTTTTCTCTCCGTGGTCGCCGATCTCCACAAGTCTTAGCAGCAGCGACTTGGGATTGGCTTGGCTTGGCTTGGCTGGTGGGGAAAAGCCCAAGCCAAGAGCGGCATCCTCCTCCTTCCGTGTGATTGCCGGATCTTTCTTGTGTTCACATTGTCACAAAGGTCGCAGTTGCGTTCTTGCTCCGTCGGGGGGAATGATTGGTTTCCTGGTTCTTTCTCCCTCCCACAACGACGAGGATGACCCGGAATCCCGCATTTCTCACAACCCAAAAAGAATCACACACAGACACATCAGTTGAATCGCTGCAGACAGTCTACCTTCATGTAGCTTGTCGACGAGATTGATGCTTTGCAAGCTTGTTGTTGTTGTTTCTTTCCTGGAAGGAAAAGAAAGGAAAGGAAAAGGAAGGTTCAAGTAGTTGTAGGCCGATTTCCAATTCTTTTTTTGCCTTTTCTTGGGGTTGCGGAGCCTGGTTATTTCGTGTCTTGAGGACGAGAAAAGCTTGTTATAAATCTAGACTTGGCAGCACAATACGTAATAGTAGTGGACAAGTCCTCAGTTGCGGAGCAGTGAACGGTGATCTTTGCTCGACCCAACAAGTAGATCAGTAGTTTCGTCAGATCTTGTGCCTTCTTCTGTTCTACAATTTGGGTCGATCCATCGATCCCAATTCTGGTTTTCTGTTGTACAATCAAAGAATTGTTTCCTTGATTGCTTCCGAAAGGTTTAGGGGACTCGGAGGCTCCACCCTCAATGGGTACTAATGATCATCCCGGCGGCGATGGTGAGAAAGTGCTGAGGACAGGATGGCCATTGTTCTATCAGCAATGTATCAGCCTGATGCGCAAGAATGCACTTATCTCCTACCGCAACAGAAGAGCAACAAGTATGTATGCATGCTTCAACAAGGCTTGTCGCTGTCTTTGTTTTGAAATCTCATGCTCTCCATGTTGTTGTCTCTCCATACTCATGTCTCTGCTTGTTGCAAAGGCCTTCTTGCCCATCATCATCAGTAGACTTAGATTGGTGTTTCCTCACCAATGGGGTTTTCAAGCTCTGCCACAGCGGCAGCGGTGGTTGATATAGTGTTCACAAAACACTATCGTCATCAGGTACAATGGGCTTCTCATGAATTCTGTACAGGTCTTTCAAAGATCTGCACAACAATTCTGATAATTTTGAGAGCTTTTGTGGGCCTGCTTGCAACTGATGATGATGATGATGGTGGTGGTGGTGGTGGTGGTGGTGATGGCGTCAGTTCTCCAGATTGGGTCATCTTTGTTCTTCATCTTCCTCCTCTTCTGTGTGGAGAAGGCAAGTGATGCTCAGCTCTCAGGAACAACTGCCTACAAGAATTTGTTTGAGCCACAGCCACAGGCTGTCGCATCCATTCCGGCATGTGAGAATGCATACTTTGTGGTCTTACCGTGCTATGATTTCATATGGAGTGGGGTTACCAGCCCTCGAATTCAGTCAGTGGTTAATAACATCATGAACAACAACCCGAATCGACCCATCCCATCCACCAAGGTAAGTAACCAATAAAAAATTTAAAAATTTAAAATTTAGAGGCCAGCTGCAGATTTGTTGATGAACATCTTGACAGTTAACATTGGGACAAAACAAAAAACCCACCAATAAAAATGTTGGTATGAAAAAGAAGGGCATTGGGACTTACTCTGGTAGGTTCGTCTGGAGGGTTTTGCAGGTACTGCACTTTGACACACCTGAAGAGGTCGACACTTGGCTACTTGCCAATCCAATGCAGTGTTATGGTACATTATACTTTGAAGAGCAGGGCACATCAGCAATTGCATATGGCGTCCAGACGAATTCCACTGCAATTTTTTTTCACGGAAGATTTTCAGATCCCAATTTTAGTTATCAAATTCCACTGCAAGTAGCTGCAGAGCGTGAGATTGCACGAACTGTGTTGGGAGGTAGGGCTCATTATGCACACTGGCCATCCCTCTTCTCCACTGTACAAGAAGATGTAATAAGGTTTCCACATCTGATGATGACATCTGAAGAGTTCATACCTCCCAAATTTTGCTCAGAAAAAAATTGAAATGGCAAAGCTTTTGAATATGTGTGCAACACGAGCTCTGAATATGTTTGTCTCTTTCTGATTCTGATGGTGCAGATTCCAGCTTGCTGTGGAATCCTTCTTTCACTGAGTTTGCCCATCCAGCCATCAGCACAGATTCCACTGTCGGAACAGTCGGGGCGTCTTTCTTGTTGGCAGCAGCTATGTTTGGTTTTGTGATTCAAATCAGCAATCTTGTGCTGGAGAAGGAGATGAGGTTGAGACAGGTGAGAGACAAGGTGGTTCTGCTTTTTCTTTTTGCCTTAGACATTTTTAAGACCAACTTTCCAAGTTGTGCATAAAATATTGATCGATGGATCATTCATTCCTGTGTGTACCTATCTATACCTTGCCAATAGTATACTTCATAAGCAAGAAGTAGGCATCTATTTCTGTAGAATTTCTTTGTCTACAGCAGAGAATTTACTGCAAATTTTTGAGTTTGAGAATTGAGTGTGACAGATGATGACAACCATGGGCTTGATGGACTCGGCTTATTGGCTTACTTGGCTGCTGTGGGAGGTCGTGTTGGTGTTCGTGTCGTCTCTCCTTGTCGTTTGCTTTGGCCTGCTCTTCCAATTTGATTTCTTCCTTCACAACAGTTTTGGCGTCCTTTTCTTCCTTTTCTTCATGTTCTCATTCAACATGGTGAATTCCTAGAACCCATTGGTACTTGAATCTGAGGTTAACTGTCATGGCTGGCTCAATATTCTTTTGTTGTTTCCTTTGATATAATACATTGCTTAAGGTTTCTCATGAAAAGAGCATAGTACATGATGATGTATTTCATTCATTTGATGTCCTCATACAATCAACCACAATTTTTGGGTCACTGCAGATAAGCTTTGCATTCATGCTTTCCACTTTTATCAGCAAGACTTCATCTGCCACAACTGTCGGTTTCTTCTTCTTCATCATTGGCTGGCTCACAGAGGTTTCAATTCTTTTGTTAACCCATCATAATCAAACTCCTTTTCCAGTCCATGTCCAACTACATTCCAGACTTCCTTGCAATGTAGTCTAACCTAGAAACTTGGTAAAGCTTTGGTGGCCACAGTTGCAGTACTAGGAGTGATGATGACCAATATACCATGCACAGACATTTTCACGAAATTGACATGGGCTGGATGGATGTGTGTGTGTGTTGCTCTGCTGAACAGTTGGTGACAGCGTTTGGATTCCCTTATTCACACACATTTGCTGTTTATCTCCGCGCTCTCTGGTCTTTGTTCCCACCCAATCTGCTTGCTATTGGCCTCACGTATTTGGGAGATGCCACTTCCACAGCGCAAGACCCCGGCATCAGCTGGTCAAATCGAGGAAAATGTTCATACCGGAATGAAGATTGTGTTCTGACCATGGTCAGCTCCTTACTTTGCAATCTCTAAGGCAGATCCAGGATAGATCTTAGAAGGTTCATTTCATAAGAAGTTTGCTGAGGTTTTTTCCAAAAGTCTTAATGTGCAGATAATTTTTTCTCACAGTTCTTGCACCACCTGAATAATTTGTTTAGCAACTATCTGCAGCATATAAACATCTATATGAATCTGATGATGATGGGTGTGAGGGCATGTGTCTTAGAATGGCATTTATTTGTGGCTTCTTGCAACATTCTTCCTCTGGTTTGTGCTGGCCATCTACTTTGACAACGTACTTCCGGATGTCAATGGTGTTCGCAAGTCATGGTTTTACTTCCTCTCTATCTCCTACTGGACTGGGAAGGGAACAAAGCAAAAAGAAGGTGAGTGTCTAATGTATCATCTTCTTCTTGCAGTCATGCACATGTTCTTCCGACCTTTAGAGACTTGTTGTGGATTTTTCTCTTAAATTTCATATAGATTCATATGTTGTTAGCTATTGTGGATTTTTCTAGTCCCCCAGTTTTGTTTTCATTACCAATCTGGAGTTGACAAATTGTGGTTCAGGAGGGGGCTGTTCTAGCTGTGTTTCCTCTGTGCCTCCAGTTCCTGAGAATGAGGGAACTCTGGATCCTGATGTGGCTGCTGAAGAGGATCTTGTGAAGGAGCAAATGGCTGCCAACTTTCAGGTATGCAAGAAGAAAAGCCTTAAATCCTTCAGCTTGGGCATATGCAAGCACATACCTATTCTTCCCATATCTATGTTAAGATGCCATCACCATCATGTAGGAGGTCATTGCTGAAGCAAAAAAGCAAGTTTCTCAACAAATGCCCATAAATTCATAACATAATAGAGAGAAGACATGCAAGGAGAAGAAAAAAATATAGTGTATTTGTTTCTGTATGAAAGGGTGAAGTAGTAGTACTGATCAACAAACTGAACAGCAAAAGATCCAAGATTCTGAGGCTTAAGGAAATCAAACTGTGCCAAGCTAGACCTTTGTCTTTTCAAGCTCATCAGCAGCAGAAATCATCTCCAGAAATTTGAAAGAATTTTTTTTGCAAATGCAGGACCCAACTGTTGCAGTAAGAGTTCAGGGCTTAGTGAAGACCTATCCTGGCATGCGCAAAAGAGTTGGGTGCTGCCAATGGAAGAAAGTATCACCATATCATGCAGTGAAGGTTTGTTTGTTTTTCCTGTCACAAAGACAATGAAGTGAAGCCACTCTCGTTGCAGTTCACATGGCTACCTATTTAGGTTTGAAAGAATGGTGTAGGTAAACCCTCAGTATATATAGTAGTGCATGGGAAGTGCTAAATGTAGCAGCAGGGGATTTTTGTGTTTGGGTACTGCATACTGTACCTGAATTAGAATTCTTGTGGACATAATGATGATATCCATTGCAGGGCTCATGGTTCAACATTGAGAAGGACAAACTCTTCTGCTTGCTTGGACCCAATGGTGCAGGGAAGACAACAACCATCAATTGTCTCACAGGCATAATCCCAACCACTGCTGGTGATGGTATGTACCATGTCAGCCCCATCTTTCAGTGCACTGTTTAATAATTACTTTAGAATTGTTCAAATCCCAGGGTTATGGAATCTGGGTGCTATCAAAGTTGTTCCTTTGAATGGGTACTATTTCTCATCTTCAGAGTATGAGATGGGGGTTTTGCTTATTCAGTCATCCAGCGGTGTAGACATTACTGTGGTAAAAATGATCATCAATCCTCCATTTGCCCTCACTTGACAAAGAGATGTAAGAAGAGATGTTTTTGGATGCAACTGCAGGATTGGTATATGGAGATTCTATAAGGAGTACAGCTGGCATCGCTAACATCCGCAAAAACATGGGTGTTTGCCCCCAGGTACTTCATTTCTTCCATGCATCTTTTGCAAACTGCTGCACTAGTCTGCTGCTTCTGGTTTCACTCTGATAATTAACAAGTGGTGATTGTGCAGTTTGATGTATTATGGGAGTCATTGTCTGCACGTGAGCATCTGCATGTTTTTGGAAGCCTGAAAGGCTTGTCAGGCGCAGACATTGGCCATGTAAGTTTTGACCAGAAAAGCATACTGAGTTTTTTTTTGGTGTCTTCTTCTTCCTGCAAATAGGTTCTCTGTGGCTGTTGCAAGTGGCAACTGTTGAACCATGGCATGCTGAACTAAAGCACAATGTGAAACCCTAAACCCCTAAATCCCAGTATTTGCAACCACCAACTACATCCATCACAAGTCATGTGAGAGCTGAGGAATTTGATTTTTTACCCTTGATGTTTCTGGTGGTGTTTGTGAGCAGGGTACTGAGGAGCTTTTGTCACAAGTGAAGCTGGTTGAGGCTGCAAATGTGAGGGCAGGAAGCTACAGTGGTGGCATGAAGCGCCGTCTGAGTGTGGCAATTGCTCTTATTGGTGACCCCAAAGTTGTATACCTTGATGAACCAGTAAGTCGTCATTTCATTTATGATGTAAGCTTATAGAGGTCCTAGAATCCCATTCCAATGTGATGGTTTCAAATTAGCACTTTGTATAAGCTTGTTTTTTCCCAGTCTTTTCACAGCACAGAACCCACATAGAGCTCTGCTTTTGTCACTCACTGGGTCATTAAGTACATCGTTATTATTCTTTGCACACTGCAATGCAGACAACAGGCATGGACCCAGTTACACGAAGACATGTATGGGACATAATAGAGGCATCTAAGAAAGGGCGAGCTATAATTCTGACAACTCATTCAATGGAGGAGGCTGATATATTGGGTGACCGGGTTGCAATCATGGCACGTGGTAAGCTGCGATGCATCGGGACACCAATTCGGCTGAAAACCCGCTTTGGAGCTGGTTATGTTGTGAACGTGAGTGTCAGAAGTGAAAACAGCACCCGTGAGCCTGCACAACTAGCTGAGGAAGAGCAACAAAGGAGTAAAGTCAAACAATTCTTCAAAGAGGTATAACTACTGAAACAATGACTTAGGTTGTAGTAGTATCAACCCAGGATGGATGCTTGAGAGCCTTAAATGTCACGGTTCTATTGAGAGATATGAAACTGGAAGTGCATCCTTTTAAGGTTTGTGGGTTGTCTGACGATGCGTGCAGAAACTTGCTGTTGAGCCAAAGGAAGAAAATCAGGCATATACCACCTTTATCATTCCTCGTGACAGGGAGAGCCAATTACCGGTGATTCTCTTTAGCTCTGTCTTTTAGAGATCTCCTTGTTTCAGCTTGATTTAAACCAGGAAGATTGCAAAGCTTTCACAAGCTTTGTACTATGCCAGTTTGGGTGAAATCATGCAGCCATGGGTCATCTGGGTTTCCTTACAAGAAGTGGCATTGCTCACTAACGTATTTTCTTTGCAATATCCAGGAGTTTTTCAGGCTGTTGGAAGACCATAAGGCTCAACTTGGAGTGACAGATTTGCAAATGGGTCTAACCACATTGGAGGAGGTCTTTCTGACTATAACCAAACAAGCGGATCTTGAGAATGCAGCTGCTGAAGGCCGTGTTGAGACCCTCACAGTTGATGGCCAGACCATGAATGTAAGGCCTATGTTTGGGGTTTTTGGGATGATGTTCTGAGCTCTGGGTTCATAATGCTTCATCATTTCCTTCAGTGCTCATTACAGTTCTCAAGGGTCTGCCACTGGCATAGACTTCATGCAGCTTTGTGTAATAGAATTTCATGTGTTTCATGCATATTGTTGGCAATAGAAGACATGTCTTTGGGTGGGGTTCTAAAAAGGGGTGTTCACTCACTTGTGCAGGTGCCCATTGGGACACAGTACATCATGGTGCCAAATAGCATATCAACAGCTATGCCAAATGGCTTGATGGTGGAAATCTATTGGCAACAAGATGACGAGGGTGCACTGCGCATATCAGGGCAGTCAGAGCCAATCCCTGCAACTGTGCCATCACTGGGAGCAAACCCCTTGTAGTAGTGAGAATCTTAACCCTGGATAATTTCCTCATTCTTATGTAAAATGAAGCTTTGACCCATGTCATCTTGTTGCAAGATTCACATGATGCAAAAGCTGTGAGTAGCTTTACCTATATCACGCCCCTGGAGCCTAAATCCAAAATCTGAAACCTGGTGTGCCTTTGAAGCAAGACTTCGAGGTGGGTAACAAACTTGTGGGCATTGAGTTTAGCACATTCTTTGTTGAATTATTGGTACAAAAATTTGTACGCTTAGAAAACTTCAGCAGTACATTGTAAACTCTGAGGTAATAATACAGTTCTGGGGATTTCTCTTGTAGTATATTTATTGTGAGTTGCAGCTACCAACATCACAAACCTTATGAGCAGATCCTTTGTTTTGAGTGTGCTGAACTCCAGTGCCTTTGAATTGTTTACTCTCTTTGATTTAGAATTGTTTTGAAGCCTATATACTTCTACCTGGCTGATATATTATCAATATACACACCCAACATTGGTTGGAACTTGGCACCACAGTTGGATGGGTACATCAATAATGGTACCAGTAACAATCCTAGTTAGTTAGTGATTTGTTTCCGACAAATCTTGCTGCTTTTTTTGACAAAAGAATTGGGGATATTTTGGGAAAAAAAAATCAAGTGTAAATTCAACTAATTTTGATTTTTTTTTTCAAAAAATCCCTAATTTATTGATATCACAAATTTGAAAAAAAAATTTATTATTATTAGTTTTTAAAAAACCCTGTTCTTAGTACATAATTTTTTAATTAATATATATTGATATCAATATTGCCCTCCTTTCATCAATGGATACAGTCAACATTGATTAGACTATTTAGGGTTTCACAAGCTCATATTACATTTTTTTTAAGCTCAGTGTTTTCATCTTCAATTTTGTGATGTAGTCGACGTGGTGATCGCACATAAGCCAATTTAGCCAAATTTGGCATTCAAAAAATATGAATTACAAATCTGTACATATTTTTGGCTGCCCACGTAAAACCACACAGTGTATAGAAATCTGGTGACTTTTCAGATTTTTTTATTTGAATTTGTTGATTTTTTTCACAAAAAATTTCCAAATTTTCACACCAAAAAATAAATTCTAGTTGAGCTCATTGCTGATAATGGACACCAAAAAGAGACATGGGTATTGATTGAAAGGTCATGTCGAGTTCCATTGGTATTTGCTCATCCAAAAATGGGACCCTGACTTTGTCTAAGGACTATTGTATCTATGATGCGGTTTGGCCTTGCCTACCAAGGCAAGGATATTGTGTTTAGATTCATTATAGAGTATAGTAGCTTAAAGGAATTCTGGCCCCTAGGTAATTATAGGTCTATTTTTATTATATGAGGATTTTTGAAAGATGATAATTTTGGCTTGTGTTGAAACTTGAGATTAGTTATATAGAGTTATGATATCTTGAAATATTTTGATTTCCTTTAGAGGATTTTTTTCAAAGATTATTTTTTTGCATGGTGACATATTTGAGTTTTCATAATTCTTCTTTTGCATTAAGATACTTTTTAATGTAAATGGCAAGGCCACAATGTGACACACCCCTTGTTTGTTATGTTTTGGCAAAGAAAACCAAAACTGACAGTTCTCTGATTCTGAAATATATATATAAAGAACAAAAACCCTAACTAGTGGGTATTTTAAAAGTCAAATCCAACATTGGTCTCTGTTCCCAAACAGAAGAAGCAACAAGATCAATTGTGCCCATGATCTTTGTTTAGTGTTTTCCTTTCATTTAGGCCCACTTACAAATGCCATGTGTCCTTTGATGCCATGAGAATACAAATTTGTTCTTATTAGAGGCTCATTTCATTTGTTCTTGTTGGCCAGACATGGACTTGTTTGCTTAGTTCAGTGCTCACTTTCAAAGAGGTTTTTGTTTTCTTATGAAAATAAAAAGTAGAATAAAAGATCGATGGCTGGAACCATCACAGGGGAGACAAAAAAGGAAGGCCAAAAGACAAATAGCCTGCAGGAACTGAAAAAAAGAGGAAGAGCTAGTCCCTCTTGTGGTAAGAAGCTATCTCATCCATGGCCCCTCTAATGTCATCTACATGCAAATTGTGAAATCTAATAATAATGGGAGGTTTAGAACACACATCACCTGCTAACAAAATCTTCTTCTCTATAGCAAATGGTAAAGCACTCTGAAGAGGAATACTAACACATTGCCTAAAAAATTGAATGTAAAAAAACAAGGGTAACTTATCTCTTGATTATCTATTGTGGAAAAGACGGGCATACTCCTTGATGAAATGATCCATAACATGCTCGGGTGTGTCATGCACTTCCATGGTCATCGAAACAAAATGGTGCCTCTCATGAAGCCCTCTATACTTGTGGATTTTAGCAATGGCGTTAACTTTCACAATTGCACCTATTGGTCGAGTAATGGCACTCAAAGCCATCATCTCCCACATCGAATCAATAACCATCACATAGGCAACAAAGACTTGGTCCTCTCGAGTCATGTAAATATAAGCTCGTAATGAAACTCCTGATGTAAAGGCATACCACTACTCTCTCCATTTAGCGTGCCCACTTTCTCGAGCAAATGCATACATGATGTCTCAGATGGCATCATGTGTGGTTATCTGCTGACCTCCAAATGGGCAACGGGCTAAGTGTGTGCCAAATGTGTCCAACCCGTGCCCACACTCACAAATGAAAAGACTAAATGTCGAGGGTTGAATCAAACCAAGACGAAAATGCAACAAAGAAATGAATATAGAGTGTGCGATGCAAATCGAACAAATATATGGCCTAACAACCAACCATAGCCTTGCCCCCTTGCTTGAACAAGAACGAATGCGGGTTCTAGATGTTAAGGAAATGGAATCATCCTTCAAGATAAACCTAAAGGATGTGTTGTGGTGGAAGACCATCAAAGATGTGTATAGACATGTGGCATCGATAACTGCCAAATTCTCAAAAGAAAGGTGCATATCCCTAGTTGTAAAAGGAAGGCCATCTTGCACTACACGTAAGCAAGATTGAAGCAGGTGGGGCCCCCCTTCAACCTGAAAAACATACTCCTCCAAAACGGGTATATTGAAATACAAAACCTAGAACACGAATACGGAGCCACCAAAACCCCACTTTTTTAAAAAATAAATGGGGCACAATTTTCTAAAAAGAAAAAGATTATACCACCGAAGGATATCAGTAGTCAAGTCTAACGCTTCGCTAAAGGGCCCTAAAAAGACTCCTGCAATCCTAGACCCATAACGTCCCCACATACCTACATAACTCTCCCATCGAAACCCACCAAAAGAGACAAGAAGGAAGAAGAAGAAGGTATTGTCCATGTGAGATAAAAAGGTCAATGAGCTACACATGAGGACAAAATGCCAATAACAACTTGGGTATCTCCTAGGAGAGGAAAATCGTTGATATGCACCACGTCCTGATATAAAACCTCATCCAAAAAATGTGTGGCAAAGTCCTAAGAACCCACTGGCACACCTAAAATGCATAAGCCATCTTTAACCAAAATGTAACCTTGAATAATCTTTATGCCTAAAGAAATCCCTAATAGATTCCAAAGCTTGCACTTTGACACCTTGACCCTAAGCCCAACTAAGGCTAATTGGGTTGAAAGGTGGTCAAAAGTGGGGGTAACCTCACTCAAAGGCCCCACGATGTAGGTATCATCCGCCAAGGATGAAAAAACACAATTGGGGGCCCATGCGATGGTTTCTAGGAGAATTCGATAATGGGCCAAAGCAAATAAAGGACCTTCTAGGGGGTCACCTCGCCTTGTGCCTAAGGATGTCTCAATAATGGTGACCCCCTCAATTTGCCACCCATGCTAGTAGTAAAAAAAAAAATGAACACCATAAAAGGGACAATGTTCACCAAATGCCCTTTGACATCACATAACTTTCTAAAATAGTAATTCAAAAAAAGGTATTAAAAGTGTTATCAACATCAACTTGCATCATGACCTAATCAAAATGTAGGTTAAGGAGGGTTCGAATGCCAAAAAGGATGGCCTCACAACCTCCAAAGGTCGAAACTTCAAGTTGGTGGGGGGATAGGTGCTCCTGAAATGACCCCCGAAGTTATAAGACAATGGAGCGACTAATAAGTCAAAAAAACATTTCGCTCACGTCAATAGGACGAAGATCACTAATGTCCTTTACCATTGCCAACAATCTACTAACCCCTAGCACTAAGGCCACCGACCTAGGGATATCCCCACAAGTAACAATAGTTGTAACTTGGAATAATTCCAAAAACCTTGAATATGGGTCCTTTGGTATGAAACATCTTGAAAGATGTTCATATACCATCCCAAAAAGCCCACCCAAAAACAAATGGGGAACAGTGGGTAAGGCTTAGGCAAATAAAATCTTATCCAGGACAAAAATGTGCTCAGATTAATAGTCAAAAATAGGTGGAAGGACAAGGTCTAAAGGAGGAAGGTGCAGTTTACGCAGGGTTACAACAATGTCTTCCAAAGGAATAACTAATGTCATGGGTTGGAAAGTTTTGGCAATGCGATTATACTCACCAACTCTCCCTAAAATTAGACATCGCCATCAGCAAAAACGAATGGTCAAAAAGTCTTCCCATGATTGGAGAAAATAAAGCACACAAGAGGCATGTGAAAATTCCTTTTGAAAGGAAGACCAGTTACCCACCAAAAACCTCTTAAACTAAGCAAAAACCTCTTGTTGACCTAAACGACCACCTCAAGTATAGCGCAAACACCAACATGGCAACAAGAGGAATGGGTACCATGTTAATTTGTTCGTTGAATTTCAGGCAATTCAGTCAAAGGGTAAGCAAAAAGCCCACCTAACCTCGTCTTAGATGGTTCAAGGGTTTTTATGAAACAAACAAAGGCATGCGAAACAAGACTCAAATAACCCCAAAATGGAACTAAACTTGGCCCAAAACCAACCCCAAGAAATAAAAGGAATAAAACCAAGGAGAAACATAGGAAGGAAGGACGTTTACAAAGAAAAAACAACATGGCTAGCTTGGGGAATGAAGTTAGCAAGAGGGTGAGCACTCTTGACATGCCTCAAAAGGCCACCTAAAGTGTAAATACTAGAACAATGAGGACAAGGGGTATCTCGAACCGATAAAAGACGCAAAGAAGGAGCCACCTGACAACAAAAACAACTAACTTTCATTTATTTATTTATTTAAAAGGCCCTTAAGAAACAAAAGCGTAGCCCCCCCCCAAAACAAAATGAAAACTTTTGGCCGGCCCAGTTGTGGTTACCATGGTCAAAAAGCTTTGTTGCAAAATAATAGTGTTTTTTAAATTAAAACCTCATGCTTCAAAGCCTTTTTTCTTCCCTTGCTCCTCTCATCTGCTGTAGTTCCTTTACACTTGTGGAAATTCCATTACTGCCCATTACCATTTCTATTTGTCTCTCTCTCATGTTTGAAAGATGACAAATCTCTATCTTTATCTATGTCTCTGATGTAACGTCCTTGTGGGTGAAATTTGGGCAAAAATTTTCCTTTGAGCTTTAAGCAACAACATCAACTACACAATTACTATACAACTACTATATCAGTAGGTAGGTGTGTAGAAGGAAGGTGTTAGTTGGAAAAGGGAAGAGGGAATTGCATTTAAAGTAAATTACCAATATGTAGGCCAACAACACTTCAAGTATGCAACATTAAAACTTTAAAAAATATTAAGCATTCATTATATGGTTATATTCTTATCCACTAGTAGAAATCAGCCAAAATGTAACCAGTCAATTTACGACTACATGCGACTTATAGTCGTTTGCGACTAGATTTGAGAATATTTGCAACTACAAGACCAACTTTCAACTATTTTGGT
>Ga0116227_10009432_pt1 | contig 17721 bp, 19 predicted proteins | sample S1TSphgellanicum_FD_89693 | JGI IMG/M metagenome (GOLD analysis project Ga0116227, IMG submission 89693) | Host-associated microbial communities from peat moss isolated from Minnesota, USA - S1T2_Fb - Sphagnum magellanicum MG | ecosystem: Host-associated > Plants > Peat moss > Unclassified... | reverse complement strand
CAATAATGTCTCAAATCTCAAATCTAATTTCTCCTGTCTGATGTCCAAAATCTCAATATCATGAGTACAGGAAATATGAACTTAACGCTAAAAGTTTGGCGTCAAAAAAATAACAATACCAAAGGTGCTTTGGTAGATTATAAACTAGCTGGTATATCACCAGATATGTCTTTCTTGGAGATGTTCGATGTGTTAAACGAAGATCTGATTACGAAAGGTGAAGAACCAGTGGTATTTGATCATGATTGCCGTGAAGGTATTTGTGGTATGTGCTCCATGTTCATTAATGGCCGCCCTCACGGACCGAAAGACCTAGTTACCACTTGCCAGTTACACATGCGTTCTTTTAAAGATGGTGATACTATTGTGGTAGAGCCATGGAGAGCAGCTGCTTTTCCGGTAGTAAAAGATCTAACTGTAGATCGTTCTGCATTTGATAGGGTTATTGCAGCAGGTGGCTTCATTTCTGTGAATACTGGTAATGCGCAGGATGCCAACAACCTTCCAATTCCGAAAATGCAGGCTGATGCAGCATTTGAGGCTGCGGCGTGCATTGGTTGTGGTGCTTGTGTGGCCACTTGTAAGAATGCTTCAGCAATGCTATTTGTATCCGCTAAGATTTCTCAATTGGCGTTATTACCACAAGGTCAGCCAGAGCGCTATCGTCGTGTACAAAGCATGGTTGCACAAATGGATGCTGAAGGTTTTGGTAACTGTACCAATACGGGTGCTTGCGAGGCGGAATGTCCTAAAGGGATTTCTCTGGAAAATATAGCACGCATGAATCGCGACTTTGCCAGTGCAAAATTTGTTTCGGAAGAAACAGTTTAAAAATATACTGTGCATTCAGCTGAAAAGTTGAATCTTAAGCCTCAAACCTAGTTTGGGGCTTTTTAGTTTTAGCTGAATGCTTTTGAAATCAAATGCAACAAAATATAAGTTTGTAAAACGTAAATAATTCTATGTTAGCATATTAAAAATTTTACTATTAAAAATTATATTCTGTAAAGTTTGTATAAACCCTAAAAAATTTATAGATTTAAACTTCCGAGACAGGAGAGAAAACACAAAAGCCCGGCTATTTTTTAGCAGGGCTTTTGTGTTTTTAAATTGGATCTAATTAAATCATGGTAAAGTTGATCGCCATTTGGTATTTAACTTTAACTGGATGACCATCTGCATCAATCGCTGGATTCCATCTTGGAGCAGATTGCATGACTCTTAAGGCTTCTGCATCGGTTTCCTTTGAGAGCCCCTTTGTAACCTGCAAATCTGATAATGTGCCGTCCTGTTCTACATTAAAAGCTAAAAATACTTTCCCTTTTACTTTATCTTTTTTGGCCTGAGCAGGATATTTAATATGCTTTGCCAAATAACTATAAAGTTTACTTGAGCCTCCTGGATATTCTGGTTGTATGCCAGATTTAACCGCTGTCATTTTCTCTGTTTTTGTTGAGAGATTAAAATTAACGTTAATATTATACTTTACCCTTACTGGCTTACCATTTAATATGCCGGGGTTCCAGTTAGGGGAGTTTTTAAGTACTCTAAGTGCCTCCGCATCAGTTTCTGCAGACAGGCCTTTAGTTACATTAACATTACTTAATTTTCCATTCTGCTCAACAGTAAAGCTTACAAATACCTTTCCCTGTGTTTTATTCTTTTTTGCTACCTCCGGATATTTAATTTCCTTACCGAGGTATTCATAAAATTTTGCAATACCACCAGGAAAAATTGGTTGCTTCTCTACAGATACAAAATCATAAATTTTCTGTGCCTTTACAGCATTAACAAACATGGCGATGCCCATTAGGGCTAAAATCATTAGCTTTCTCATCATTAAATTTTATTAAGGTTTTATTTAGTTTTTCTTTTCAGACTTTTTGTTAGCTTTTATTGTGGTGATTATAACAACTCCATTTCTTCCTTTATCACCATATGATGATTTTCCTGCAGCATCTTTAATCACCCTAACAACAGCTATGATGCCTGGATCTAGATTTTCAATATCCTGAACCTCTTCACCATCTACAACATACATCGGTTTAGCCTTAGGATCCAGGTCTTTTTGTAATAAGTTTCTAATGATAACCTTTGGTGGATGTGTCGACCGAAAGCCTGGCTTGATTTTACCGTTTAAAATTATATGATCTGTATCGATGGCTTTGTTATAAAATCCTGCCTGGCTATTTTTGGTTGTAATCTCAATTACACCCGCACTGCCATCAAATTCATATTTACGCATTGCAGCGCTATCTTTCAAAATATTTATGGATTCAATATTATTTGGATTCATATCTTTTAGTGGTGTAGTACCTCTTAAATATTGCTTGTTTCCATCAATAATAATTAACGGTTCCTTACTGTCTGATTTAGACAAACCAGGGAATGATATGCTGGATTGTGTTTTAACTGTATCTGCTTGTTGTGCGTAAACTTGCAAACCAAAGCCCAGTACAATAATTAAAATTAATATCTTTTTCATATCATTGATTTAGGTTAGAATTTTTTAGGTAAATAGTCTACAGTCGTATTCCTGTCAATCGTAATTTCTTTTTGATTCAGATCTCTAAATAAGTTAGTCTTTCCCTTTTTAGTAGTGATTAGTATTACACCTTCTCTTGCTTCTGAACCATATAAGCTGGTCGCAGCATTGCCTTTTAATACATTTACAGATTCAATATTCTTTTGATTCATTGTATTTAAAACCTTCTTATCTGCTATTTTAGTCCCATCAATAAAAATCATTCCCTTAAATGTATCCTCATTTAAATGAATAGAAGTTAGGTTTTGATCTGATCTAAAAGTGAGACTTTGTGTTTTCGAAGGAACTGATGGCTCGTCATTCGCGTTCATTTTAAAATTTACATTAAGGTTGTATTTTACACGAACCGGTCTTCCGTCTGCAATACCAGGATTCCATCTGGGTGATCCACTAACTACTCTTACTGCTTCTTCATCTGTTCCGCTACCTAATCCACGTGTGATATTTATATCGGATAGCTTGCCATCTCTTTCCACAATAAAAGATAAAAACACTTTTCCCTGAACATTATTTTGTATTGCTTGTGCAGGATATTTAATACTCTTTCCTAAATATTCATAAAACTTAGCAATTCCTCCGGGAAATTCAGGCTGTTGATCAATGGACACGAAATCGAATACTTTTTCATGGTGAAGATTATCTTTTTGTGTAGCAGAATAGCCAACAATATTAATGGTAGATAATTTTTGGTAGGAGGGTACAGCAATAAAATTTTTGTTTTTAGTGGCCGATTTGCGATCAGCTAATCTAAATCCAACCGCTAAAGTATATTTACCATTCGGTATATTTTTAAAACTTCTGTATGAGAGTATTGCTTTCATTACTTCCTCATCGCAACCATCACCTAAATCTACAACACTACTTATTTGAGTTACTTTATTATTTTGAAGTGTAAATTTAATCTGGGTATTGCCTTGTAAATTATTTTGATGAGCTTCTGACGGATATTTTATTGTTTTGGCCATGAAACGATAAAATCCAGCCCAGTTTACATCTATTTTCTCTACTGAAGGAAAAATCACTTTTTTGGATAATGTTTCATTTGAAAGTTCATTTTTTGGATCCACCATATCCTGCATAATTTCGATAGGTTTTTCTAAAGGAATCTGATCCGAAAGGGCCATCAGTTTCTTATTCTTCCGAACTGTAGCTGAAGAAAAGATGATTAAAATAGCAAACAGGGGGATAAAAAAGCCATATTTCATAATGGCTACCTTTTTAGATCTTTCTTTTTGAAGCATGAAGATTCTTTTCTTAATGAGTGATTTTTCAAAAAAACCATTCGTTAAGCTATTTGGAGATACTCCAAAAGATTGGCTCAGAATCAGCATAGCATAGTCTGCCTTATCACCTTGAAATTCTGCAGCCTGCTGATCAGCTAAAAATTCATGTATATTTTTGATTGATTTTTTATAGAGATATATACATGGGTTTACCCAGGTTAAAATACCCAATACCTCAAAAAATAAAATATCCAGCGTATGCCATTGCTTAACATGTGCATCCTCATGTACATCAATTACATTTGATAAAGGCAGGTTTTTGTCTATTACTTTTCTGCTGAAAAATGAAAATGCTGAACCAGCTCTCGCATAGTTGATCAGATTTTTAACCACCAATAAATTAATTATTAGTTTACCAAAAAAGAACAATATACCTGTAAAATAGATGAAGGCAAGAACACTTGCCCAGCCCAAACCTGTTTGATGATCAGGGACTATTGTTGCCTTTTCTAAAAGGGCTTCCCAGTTTACCGTGGTGTAAACCTTTTGCGCAGCTTCCTGCCGGGTAATCCATTCCAGTCGTATAAAGGGTATGCATAAAGATAACATACCCGAAACCACTAAATAGATCCGATTGAGTAAGAAATAGGTCTCCTTATCTAACAGTAATTTATAAAAGCTATAGAAAACAATCAGGTATAAGTTTACCTGCAGCAGGTAGTGGGCGAAACTCATTTTGGACTGCGTTTAATTTTATTTATCATTTTTAAAATTTCATCTACATCACTTAAATCCAGTTTCTCTTCTTTTACAAAAAAGGAAAACATGCTTTCTACAGAATTTTCGAAGTAATTTCCCAGGAGTTTTTCTGTAGCATGGCGCTTATATTCCTCTTTACTGATTAGGGGATAATACTGATGTGCCTTTCCAAAAGCCTCATGACCAATAAAGCCTTTCGTTTCCAAAATCCTGATAATTGTTGAAACTGTATTGTATGCGGGTTTAGGTACAGGAAGTTGGCCTATAACTTCTTTAACAAACGCTTTTTCCAGTTGCCATAAAACCTGCATAATCTGTTCTTCGGCTTTAGTTAAATCTTTAATTTCCATGATAAATTATTACAATAAGGATGAACAACAAAATGTTGTCATAACTAAAGTTAAAACTAATTACTTAGTTATCCAAATTATATTAGAAATTAATGTCTAGAAAATTAAGAAGTTATATCTTAATCAGGTTATTTTTAATGGCATAAACCACCAGGCCAGTACGAGATTTGATATTTAGTTTGGCAAATAGAGATTCCCGATAATTATCTACTGTCCGCGGACTAACATTCATAAGATCTGCAATTTCTCTATAGGTGAGCTCACTACTACAGTGTTGGAGAAATGTTAATTCACGTGCACTAAAAATCGGCTTAGCATCACCATCTTTAAGTGCCACCAACAATCGGCCAGACACCAGGTCATTAACATAAAATCCTTTTTCTGTAATGGCTTTGATGGCATTTAGGAGATCTATCGGTGTAGATTCTTTAAGCATGTAGCCGCCTGCACCAGCTTTCAGCATTCCGATAATGGCTTTCTCATCCTCCAGCATGCTTAGTGCCAGTATATTTATATTAGGATAGTTTTCTTTAACCCATTTTGTAGCTGCATATCCATCCATTACAGGCATATTTATATCCATTAAAATAAGCTGCAAATCAGGATGATTTTTGATTTTGTTTTGAAGATCCAAGCCGTTAATGCCCTCAAACAATACTTTAATTTCATCAAACTCATCTAACAAACTCGCCAAACCTGAACGAAAAAGTGTATGATCATCAACGATAGCAATAGAGATGGATAGGGCAGGCATGTTTTAGGGATAGGGAATTTCAATTAAAATATTTGTACCGTTACTAGGTGACGAATTTAATATTAATTTTCCATTGATCATTTCTATTCTTTTGTGGATAGAATTTAAACCCATTCCGGATGGTGCAACTGCAGCTTGTTCATAATTGAAGCCAATTCCATTTTCCTTAATCTGCAAATGAAGAATCTTATCTTCATAATGAGCATTAAAAGTAATTGCTGTAGCATTGGCATGCTTAATAATATTGTTGATGATTTCTTGCAATAACCGTAAAATGATCAGGTCTTTATCTGGTGATTTTTCTGTCAGATCAACCAGGCTATTGTTTATTTCTATTTCGTAAGCGCCCGTTTTGTTTAACCAGTTTATTTCCTGATCAAGAGCATAACCGATTCCATTTTCAACAACTTGTTCTCCATGCAGGAGCTTTGCCAGCTCCCTCAGCTCTTTGATTGATTTATTAATCAGTGATAAAGAATTGCCAATTTTTTTTCCTGCTTTTTCACTATCATCCAGGTTTACAGAATTAAGTGTTAAAGTGGTCAGACTAAGGAGCTGACCAATATTATCATGCAGTTCTGTGGCGATGGTTTGCATGGTTTGATCTTGTACCTCGATCCTCGCATGCAAAATTTCTGATTCGAATTTTTGCCGCATATGCTCTTTTTCCAACAAGTGATTTTTCTTATGCCTGGTATATGATCTGATATAAATAATCAGAAATAAAGGCATGAGCAGGAATATAAATGTTGTAATCAAGATTAAGATTGCAATTTGCGTTGCTTGGCTCTGCATAGGTAACTGTATATCCAATTACTATAAAGGATAATGTTAATGATATTGTAAATAAATAACCGAAGAGGAATATGCTCAAATATGCGGATATTAAACAGGCCATAAAAGAGATTAATGGCTGTGCCGCCAAAATAATAGAATAAAACCCCATTTACCCACCAAAATTCCGGATGATATTTTAGATCAAGAACCTCTTCATCATTCAAAAGCTTGTAATAGTAATAAAGGCAATATAATACAAATATTACAGACATTATACTTACCGTAATGTCATTGAATACATCATTATAAGCGTGTATGCCGTTTTTAACTGTAAAGAAGGTAAAGATCAGGTAACAAATAACAAGGCCCGTAAATATTACAGGCCTTGGATTGGTGTATTTTTTTAAACAATAATACATCCCATAAGAAATAAATGCAATTTCAAATAAAACGAATGTATTAAACAACCCCACGTTATGGTGATGGTGAGCAGCAAGAAATGATCCTCTCGCTTCCGCAGATAATGCAATCAACAGATAAGCAATATTAATTTTCCAGAATGAAATGTTATCCTTAAATAAAAAAAATACAGCTGTGATCAGACAGATTAGTTCTGCTATAACAATAGGGGTAAAAAAATTCATAAATTACAATTCTACTCCATCACACATGGTCGGACAAAGCTCGCCTCTGTTTTCTATATCATCTATATCATCCTCATGCGGATTGGTTACCTCGCCACGTGCATTGGTCTCGCCAGCTGCATAAGTAGGCACTAACAGTACCGTATTCCGCCCTTTATGATCTTTAGGTAAACCTTCTAAAGATTCAGATATATATTGAGCAAAGTATATTCTCAAACCATCATGTTTACCCTCACTAATTTTTTTTGCCATTGCCAGAATCTGTTCTGCGGGGAACCATACTGCCTTTGTATATGACCTGGAGTTAAGGCTTGTAGCCTCTTCACTATAAGCATTAACCATTTTTTGCGCTATATCTTTATCAATAGGCTGCGATTTGTTTACTTTTTCCATATTAGTATTTATAAATGATTTAGATCCCTAAAGTCGGAATTTAGATGATGGCAGGCAAGAGCGAACGTTTTTTTTAATACCGTAAAATCACCTTTTTATTTAGGGTGTTTTATGCTACTCATAAATCAGTAGATGCATGTACTTTTGATTATAGAAACAAACGAAATATAGATTCTATTGTTCACCACATTTATTTTTTGAAATGATAAACGATGTTTTAGTTAATGAAAATAATAGTTTGATAACTGAACGGGAAATAGACATTGTACGTCTTTTATCAAAAGGTTATAACAGTAAGGAAATTGGCGATATGCTCTTTATCAGTGAGCATACTGTAAATACACATAGAAGAAATATGGTAAGAAAACTTGATTTACGCAACTCTTATCAGCTCATAGTTTGGGCATTTAAACAAAGAATTTTGTCCTTTTAGCAAAGGAATAACGCTCTCCATTTAACGCATCTCTCTCTCTAAACAACAAAGCCTGCCTTTTGATCAGAAATGATCAAAAAAGCAGGCTTTTGTATGATTATAAGATCTGCTTTTAATTACCAGAAGGTGATGGGGATTTTATTGCAGCAATTGAAACGCAAGGTTATTTAATACTTTTTTTCATGACGATGAAATAACCCAGTATGAAAAGGATGGAGGCATAAATTAAACTGCTGTAAATTTCAGGTGTGAAAATGGGGAAATTTAAAGGATTTGCTGCAGCCTTACTGCCACTTAAAACCAATGATGGATGACTATAAGGGATTAAATAAGCATATTTCCAACCCACATTGCCTGCAATAATGCCCATAATAGTACCCACAAAACCAATCCCCATTGGTTTCAAAAAATCTCCCCAAAGCAAACTTAAAATAAACTGGATAGACAAGATTCCCAGTGAGGATAAAAAGAGTTTAACATAAAATTTAATGAGAATCATTGAAGGATCATATTGATTAAAATTAAATTTTGGCACCAGGAGCTGCAATAAATGTCCGAATGCAAAAGTAAGACTGCAAAACAGGAACAGTGATAAAAATATGAGGATGATGGCAAAAATATACTTTGCTGCGTAAATAGAGAATTTATTAAGTGGTTGAGCAAAGAGAGATTTCCATGTGTCGTTTTTGTGTTCGATGTTATTTACTGAAAATGCCATAAAAATCACATAAAATGGCAAAATCAGTATGCCCATTACACCAAGGGCTGCACCTATGTAACGCAGCCAAAGAATCATTGGTGGCTGGTGAAGATTTAAAATCTTTTCTGAACTGCTATAAAAGCCAAAAGTGATTAAACTACAAATAATTAGCGGCAATAAAATAGATGCCCAAAATGCAAGTGTTTTTTTGGATTTATAAAATTCTGAGTATATTGAAATGTATAAAGAGCGCATTTTTAGTTTGTTTTAGTAATATCCAGAAATAGGTTTTCCAAATCTTTTCTTTGCAGTGAAAGACTGGTTACTGTAAAGCCGTTTTGTATCAATAAAGTATTTATTATTCCACTTTCTGTTTGAGATACAAATGGAATCCAAATTTTTGCATCCGTTTTGGTTGCAATTTCATATCCATTTTCTGTGAGCAGCATTGATGCCCCATCAATATCATTCACATCAATTTCAAGCAAAGGCTTATTAAGTAACTGAAGCTCCTGAATGGTGCCCTGAAAAAGTAATTCTCCTTTATTAATGATGCCGACGTGGGTTGCAGTTCTTTCTATTTCAGCTAAAAGATGGCTGGATACCAGAATGGTTTTGTGGTGTTTTGTAGTCAGCTCAATCATCAGGTTTCTGATCTCGATGATGCCGTTTGGATCAAGGCCATTTGTTGGCTCATCTAAAAGCAAGAGCTCGGGGTCGGAAACTAAAGCGAGGGCAATACCCAGCCGCTGTTTCATCCCTAGAGAATATTGATTTGATTTTTTATTTGCAGCTTCAGTTAAGCCAACAATCGCCAGCATTTCATCAGCTTTACTTCTTTTAATACCCAAAAGTAAACACCTGTTAACCAGGTTTTCTTTTCCAGTAAGATGCCCATAAATAGCGGGTTGCTCTACCAGCGCACCCACTCGCTTTAATATGGCAATGCGGTTATTGTTAATCTCTTTTCCGAAAATAAAAACCTGATCAGATGGAGATTTTAAGAGGTTAAGCAGAATTTTTATTGTAGTGGTTTTTCCAGCTCCATTTGGTCCAAGAAAACCATAAATGCTACCTTTGGGAACCTGTAGGGCTAAGTTATTTAAAATTGCCTGTTGACCAAAGTTAAAATTTAGTCCTACGGTTTCTATTGCAAAAGTGCTCATTACACTACTTAAAAATAGCCGTAGCTTGTTTCACTATTGAAGTAGGTGCCTTAGCGGGTTTAACTACTATTTCAGCATCATTTTGATTGGTATTAACGGTAAGCGTTAATATGATCATCATAAAAACCGGTAATAATAAAAGTAAAAATGGCGAGGTATTGGCTAATTTTTTCATAACGTTTAATTTAATATGAGAGGTTGTGAAAGCATCATTAGTAATTACTGTTTGATTAGTGAAGTTGATTGCTGCTGAATTTTTCATGGTTGTTTCGTTTTGATGATTCAAAGGAACAGAATGAAAACTGGCTGTTAAAATCTATTATACCAAGTGTTCAAGATTATAGATCAACGGGTAATTTTGGCGTTGGTCGATAAATTTTAACGTTTTGGCCGTTCGTAGAAAAAAAAAGCCAGTTGGTAGATTGTGTTGGATTAGAAAGGAAAGTTTTTTTACTTTGGATGCTCAAATCGAAAGATAAATACGATTTGTAATAAGCGGAGAATAATGACAAAAAGCAAAGGCCCTATTATATTGCATGCGTTGTACTGGGCGGTTATATTAATCATCATTGCATTGAGTGCCTTTTTTGATTCTGATACAAAAAATATAAAGCACTTTTTATTATCGCTTGTATTGTTCGGGATTATAAATGTTTCGCTGTTTTATATTAACTACCTGATCCTCATTCCTCAATTCATTAAAAAGAAAAAAAAATACTTTCTTTATATTTTCATTTTTATTATCCTTCTTGGCGTAGCTGCATTTATTAAAACTGCAATTGCAGTGTTAAATCCGAAAGAGATGATGGAGTATATGAATGAAGGCAAGCGAAAAACAATATCTGTAGACCAATATTTCTTCGCACAATTGTTTCTTTGTGGTTTCTTTCTGGTTTCCAGTTGCCTGATCAAATTTGCGGCAGATTGGTTTGCCAATGAACGCATTCAGCGAAATCTTGAGAGTGAACGCCGTGAAATGGAATTACAATTTCTGAAATCGCAATTAAATCCACATTTCTTATTTAATTCACTGAATAACATTTATTCACTTGCTTACCAGAAGTCAGATAAAACGGCTGATGCCATCATGAAGCTTTCGGAAATTATGCGATACATGATTTATGAAAGCAATACGCCAACGGTAGCTTTAAGCAAAGAAGTTGATTATTTAACGAATTATATCGATTTACAGAAAATCAGGTTTAAGGATGGTGCATATATTGAATTGACTTTAAATGGAGAAATAGACGATCAGAAAATTGTTCCGCTAATGTTGATCTCTTTTGTAGAAAATGCATTTAAACATGGCGTGGTAAATGATCCCGAACACCCAGTGAAAATTAATATCATTGCCAACCAAAAAATCCTTCATTTTAGTGTAATCAATAAGAAAAATAATCAGAATAAAGATGCGCAAGGTGGGGTTGGTTTAACCAATGTAGAAAGAAGATTACAATTGGTTTATCCTGACAGATATAAATTAAATGTTGTAAATTCGGCTACTCACTATACCTGCGAACTGATGATTGATATATAATCCGAAAATCCAAATACTGGCGGATGTTATAGAAATCATGAATTAAACTAAAAGCTAAAATGAACTTAAATTGTATTGTTGTTGATGATGAGCCATTGGCGCTTGATATTCTACAAGATTATATCTCAAAAGTACCTTTTTTAAATTTTGTTAAAAGGTGCGAAAATCCAATTGAAGCTTTGCAGATTGTTCAGGCTGGTGGTATAGACCTGGTTTTCCTGGATATTCAAATGCCAGAACTCACCGGAATTCAATTTTTAAAAATTGCCGGAAACAAATGCCATTATATTTTAACAACCGCTTATCCACAATATGCTTTGGAAAGTTATGATCTTAATGTATCAGACTATCTTTTGAAACCAATTGCATTTGATCGTTTTTATAAGGCAGTAGAAAAAGTTCATAACCAATTTAAACCCGTTGAGGCACCGGCAAGTGTGGCCCAGCCAATTGTAACACCTGCACCCTTTTCAGCTCCTGCAAATCCTGTTCAGGATTATATTTTCGTAAAAACGGAACATAAAATCCAGAAGATTTATTTACATGATATTCTGTTCATTGAGGGTTTGAAAGACTACATTTCTATCTTTACCAAAACCGAACGGGTAATTACGCTTCAAAGCATGAAGAAAATGGAAGAAGCTTTGCCACAAAGTCAATTCATTCGGGTACACAAATCATACATTATAGCGGTAGATAAAATTGAAAGTATTGAACGAAGCAGGATCACTATCAATCAGAAAATCATTCCGGTTGGAGATACTTATCGAGATGAGTTTTTTAAGGTAATCGGGAATAAGAATATTTAGTCTGGAGTCTTTAGTCCATAGTCATGAGTATAAAGTATCAAGTCAAAAGTCTACAATCACAATAGGTCTTGATACCTAATACTTTAATCTCGATACTTATCTCTTATACTTCTATTGCCCAAGCACCTTTCTAATTTCTGTTTCGGCTTCAAGAGTAATGTCGTTTGCCGTTTTTCCTTCAGGTTCTATTGGTTTTAATACGGTCCATTTTAAGGCTAGGCCTGTAGTGAGCGGAAACATGCCGAAACGCACAATTTTCCAGGAGTTTTCTATTGCAATAGGTACAACCAATGCATTTGGAACAACCTTTAATAAAGTCGCAATTCCACCAAATTGGAAGGTTTTAACCTGTCCGTCTTTTGCCCGCGTACCTTCAGGAAAAATTACGGTACTCCAGTTGTTTTGTTTCATTCTACGGCCAAGATTAATAATTTCGGAGATGGCCTGTTTATTATCTTTTCTGTTGATGTTTGCGCCACCACCTAATCTTAGGTTAATGGAAATGGATGGGATGCCTTTAGTGAGTTCTATTTTCGAGATAAATTTCGCACTGTGTTTTCTTAAAAACCAGATCATAGCAGGAATATCATACATGCTTTGATGGTTAGCAGTAAAGATAATTGGCCTATCGGTAGGAAGTTGATAATCGTTTTTAAAGCGAACAGAATTAAATAAAAATATTTGGCAATAAGTTAAAAAAAAGTTGAGGATATCAACAGAAACTTTATGTGCCTTGTATCCAAAAAAGCGATAACAGATCCACTGAATGGGATGAAAAATGCAAAGTGTCAATCCAAAGAAAAAGTAGAAAACAGGGCTTAAAATATAGCCAAAAAGCTTGCTCATATTGATTTAAATAGTTCGCAAAGATAATAAGACTTAGATAAACCCGGCAGGTTTTTGTTAACTGTTAGGTTTGTTAAGATATGATTATAATTCGCCATTTAACAGCATCAGTTTTGCCTTTAAAATAGCTGCGACACTCATCGAATCGGTTATTTCGCCATTGATAACCATTTGATAGGCGGCTTCAAAAGGTACTTTTTTAATAACCAGTTGCTCTGTTTCCTCCGGCATGGCTATGCCATGAATAAGATCGGTTGCCAGATAAATAATGGCCAGTTCATCACTTACTGAATTGGAAAGATGCATCCGCTGAATCTCTTTCCAGTTTTTAGCACTTAATCCTGTTTCCTCCAATAGCTCACGTCTTGCACTTTCCAGGTTGTCTTCATTAAAAGGACCACCGCCTTCCGGAATTTCCCAGCTATAAGCTTGAAGTGGGAAACGATATTGTCCAACTAGCCACGTGTTTTTTTCTCCATCAAGTGGTAAAATACCGATGGCAAAATTTTTAAAATGGACCTCGCCGTAAATTCCTGAACCGCCAGATGGATTAATGACCTGATGTTCTGTAACCCTGATCCAGTTGTTATCGTATTTTACTTCACTGTCAAGTGTTTTCCAGGGGTTTTGATCTTCCATAGCGCAAGATAATGAATATCATTTTTACAAGATGTAATTAAACAAAAAAGGCGTTCCGATATTCGAAACGCCTTGCTATTATTTAGAATGAACCTTCATCAGGTCGGTTATCCTGCTGTTCATCTTTTTTCTGTTTTTTTACATTGCTAAATGTAGTTTTTCCAAATCGGTAAGAGTAGGTTAAATTTCCCATTGTTCCCTGCATCTGGCGCTGAAAATCTACAATTGTAAATTTGTCTTCAGTAGTCATGCTCCATCTTCTGGTATTAAATATGTCTCTCACGTTAAAACTCAATGATGATTTTTTGTTCGGGAAGTCATATTTCGCACCACCATCAATGCCATACATGGCGTTACGTTTACCTTGTGCCATTACTTCCGGTGCACGATAATCACCACGAACCTGTACTGATAAATTTTTAACAACCGTTAAGTTTGCTGTTAAATTGGCATTCCAGCTAAAGCCACTGCTGGTGGGGATGTCAAATCGGGCATCTCCATCAAATTTTGCCTGGTAAAGGTTTACGTTGGTGGTGAAGTTTAAGGCCTTTACCAAATCAAAACGACCAATTAATTCTAAACCGCTGTTAATCTGGCGTGATAAGTTTTGAGGCGTTGAAGTGATAATACCATTAACCGGTGAGCTTCTTACCCGTTGTATCACATCATTGGTTTGGCGGAAATATAAGCTGGATGTTAAGGTTACTTTTTTCCAGTATTTGCTGTAGCCTAACTCAAAGGAATGTACGTCTTCCGGTAATAAATTCGGATTACCACCTCTGTAGTTAAATGGATCTGATACATCCAAAAATGGATTGGTATCCCATGGGCGTGGACGATTTACACGGCGGGTATAGCTGAGCTGAACCTGGTTATCACCTTTTAGCTTTTGCGTTAAAAATACACTTGGATATAATCTTTTATAGTGAATATTTCCTTCGCTTGACGTTAGTACATTATTGGTGTAGCCATCTAAATGCGTATCCAAACGGGCATCTTCTGCTCTTAAACCCAATTGATACCCAAAATCTTTAATTTGATTCTGATAGTTCACATAAAGGGCATGCACCTGGTCTTTGCTATTAAAATTATTGATTAGTTTGTTGTTTTCTATATAAACGCTGGTGTTTGTTAAAATAGAATCTGCGTATTGGTTGTTGTCAGCTAAGCGAATCTGGCTGCGGTAGCCTACTTCCACTTTACCCACTTTGCCAACAGGTACGCTATAATCTGTTTGGATATTATAGTTGGAGTTATCACCCCTATTAAAAACACGTTGCAAGCTTAAGTTTTCGTTAATCGGAACATTGTTTCTATTGGTTGTAGTGGTACTATAAGTTTGATCATTATTGTTATCTCCGTTTGAATAACCAAAATTAAAAGTCAATTCTTCTTTAGGTTTTTTAAACTTCTGTACGTAATCCAAATTTAAATCATAACTACTTCCATAGCCATCATTTAAATTGGTTCTGTTGCTCAAAGAAACAGGTGTTTGTACACGGTTCAATTGTCTGATATCCAATAATTCATTTCGCTCATTTTCTCTTGAATTGAAACCACCTGATAAACTGATCACGCTTTTAGGCGCCAGATAATAATCTAACCCAGCCTTGGCATTATGCCCTTTCTCCAAAGTATTTGAAGTGGTTGCCTGATTGGTAAAGGCCGTTCTTGCCGAGTCTGATTTATAGGTAATGTCCTGATAACCTCCACCAACACGGTTTCCATAACGATAACTGTAGTTTCCATAAATGTTAACTTTACTGTTTTGAAAACTTAAATTGGTATTGGCATTATAATTATCACGGTTACCTGCAGTAATGGCTGCTGAACCATTAAAACCTAATTTGGTGTTTTTCTTTAAAACAATGTTGATAATGCCCGACTGACCTTCTGCATCATATTTAGCTGAAGGATTAGTGATTACCTCTACACTTTCTATTGAACTTGCCGGAATGGAAGCTAAAATCTGCGCTACATTTCCGCCTGCAATTAGTGAAGGTTTACCATCAATTAAAACCTTTACACCTGTAGAACCACGTAAACTCACATTGCCATCCATATCAGTAGAAACGGAGGGAACATTTTGCAATAAATCAGTAGCTGAACCACCTTCACTAATCACACTCTGATCTACTGAAAATATTTTCTTGTCAATTCCCATCTGCATGCCCTGTTTCTGGCCTGTTACGGTCACCTCACTTAAAATATTGCCTTTGGCTGCATTCATTTTAATGTCGCCGAAGTTTAAAGTGCCTGTTGCTGCGGTAATGGCAACATTGTCCCTCACCATAGTTTGATAGCCAACGAAGCTGATTTTAAAGGTAAAATTTCCTTTAGGTAAATCGGACATTACAAAAGCTCCGTTCAGATCGGTCTGTGCTATCTTCACGTTCTTTGCTGTTGTCTTGTCTATTAAAACAGCCGTGGCAAAAGGGATGGTTTCTTGAGTTTTGGCATCTTTTAATACGCCGATAATTTTTGCTTTGCTACCAGTTTGGGCAAAAAGATTAAAAGTTAAACTTAAAAGGAGGAGGATTATAGGTAATGTTCGTAATTGTAAAAGTCTCATTAAAAATTAAAATTTGTGTGTGTGTTGTAAAGGGAGACAAAGTAACAGCAACTAAGTTTAATAAGCATGGCGTAACTATTTTATTACAGCGGTTTTATAGTAATATTTTTGTGAGTCTTAATGATGCTGGCAAACTTAAATAAATAAGGGATTTTGAGATGCGGAAGCCTTTTATAAAATGTTACTTTTGTTTGATCTCCAAAACGTCGAAAATAAAATTTACAAATGAAGAAAATATTAATCGTTGATGATTTACATCCTGTTTTTAAGGAGCGGGCTATTGCAATGGGTTATGTGGTTGATGATGAGCCGCAAATTACACGGCAGCAAACGTTAGAGAAAATTAAGGATTATGTAGGTATTGCCGTGCGTACCAAGTTTAGAATTGATGCTGAGGTTTTTGCGGCTGCGCCCAATTTAAAGTTTGTGGCCAGAGCAGGTGCTGGTTTAGATAATATTGATGATAAAATCGCATTTGAAAGAAATATTGAACTGATTAATGCTCCTGAAGGAAATTGTGATGCTGTTGGAGAACATGCTACCGGATTGTTATTATCATTAATGAATAATTTCCGCAAGGCTGATCAGGAAATTAGAAATGGAATTTGGGATCGTGAAGGCAATCGGGGTTATGAGTTGAAGGGTAAAAAGGTAGGGATTATAGGTTATGGCTTTATGGGGCAAAGTTTTGCTAAAAAACTTGCAGGCTTTGAAGTAGATGTAATGGCTTATGATAAATATAAAACAGGCTTTAGTGATGCTTTTGCTCGTGAGGTAAGTATGGAAGAGATTGTAAAACATAGTGATGTGTTAAGCTTGCACATTCCACTCACTGCAGAAACCAGGCAAATGGTTGATGATGAATATTTTTTCCATTTTAAAAAACCAATTTTCTTCATCAATACGGCGAGGGGAGAGGTAGTAAGTACAAAAGCTGTTTTAAATGCCATTAAATCTGGTAAAATTTTAGGCGCTGGTTTAGATGTGTTGCAAACAGAAAAGTTTCCTGCATTAGGCGAACAAGATTGGTATGATGAATTAAAAGCGAATGAAAAGATTATTTTAACTCCGCATGTAGGCGGATGGACTTTTGATTCTTACCGGAAGATTTCGGAAGTACTTGCAGATAAGTTGCAGGGGTTTTCGTAAGTAGATTTGAAGTAAGGTAATAGTTGAGACGATAAAATTGCTGTTTTCTCTCATACTGATTACAAATGAGATCAATATACATATTAAAAACAGTTTGGATTCTTGTTCAAGAATTCAGACCAAAATTCATAAATTGAGTTATAAAATCTAAATAAATTATATCATGCCGAAAGATCATTTATATTCAACAACAATTACATGGACTGGAAATAAAGGTTCCGGAACAATGGATTATAGATCATACGATCGCGATTATACTATATCAGTTGATGGCAAAGCCGATATTTTAGGTTCATCAGATTCTGCCTTTCTGGGTGATAAGGCCAAATATAATCCTGAAGATCTGCTTTTATCTTCCATTTCCAGTTGCCATATGCTTTGGTATTTGCACCTGTGCTCGAAAAATGAAATTGTAGTAATAGATT
>Ga0116227_10009431_pt1 | contig 17725 bp, 7 predicted proteins | sample S1TSphgellanicum_FD_89693 | JGI IMG/M metagenome (GOLD analysis project Ga0116227, IMG submission 89693) | Host-associated microbial communities from peat moss isolated from Minnesota, USA - S1T2_Fb - Sphagnum magellanicum MG | ecosystem: Host-associated > Plants > Peat moss > Unclassified... | reverse complement strand
TTTTTTTTTTTTTTTTTATTAATTTTAAAATATATAAAAATGGGGGTTATTTTTTTTTTTTTTTTTAAAAAAAAGTTAAAATTTAAATTTTTTTTTTTTTTTTTTGTGTTATCTAATACTCAATTTTTTTCTAGATACAACTTTGTTGGATTGTTATTTAGATATCATTTTGTGATTATGTTCATGTTTGAAGTTTAATTTTGTGTTTTGGGATTATGCATGTAGCATACAAGCTCTAATTAGAGCCATAGAAAGGCCATTTGAAGGTTTGACCATTTGAAGATTGTCGGTGATGAAATAGTTTTTTGAACATCACATGCTTGTTTCTGAAAAATCGTTCAAAAGTTCAATGTTTTATTGATAAAAAAGAAAGGAGGATGTTGGGAAAGGAGGTTTATTAATCAACATCATAATTGGTCTAAATCTCCAATTTGGTTACATGTGAAACTTTTTCATCAAGGATTGTCCAAAGCTTATGAAGGTGAATTTTGATGAATTTTTTGTTATGTAGTTTCTTATTTGGGTTTAATGTTTACATTTTATTGAAACATTTCCAAAAGATGGTGCACTTTTGTCACAAGATGTGTTTTTGCTAACATACATCAACAAATTATCTAGTTGCTAATGTTATTGAAATTTTTAAAAAGTTAACAAAGAGTGCCCTGTTGATTGGCCTCTTAATAAGTTAAGGATGCACCCCATGGTTTTGTGACCTAAATCAAAGTGGTGAAAATTTGATGTTGTTATGTTTGTTTGCTTGTTAGCTAATTGAAAAAAATCATGTTTGATTGTTGAGAAGCTAATGATGGTGTTTTCTAAGTTGAAAAAAAGGTTATGTCGATTAAGATTGACAATGGTGTCAATATCACCCACATGGAAAATAAGCTTTTTTTTAATTTTAAAAACATAATGTGGAAGTGATTGGCCAAAGAGATCCAATTTTTTTAATGCAAACTTGGTCCTACTTTTCTTTTATGTTATGTTGCAAGTGTTTTGTCATAGGATTCCAAACCTTTTTTTTTTTTTTGCTCCAAGGGTGTTTGTTGCTTTGGATCCCATTACATTTATGTTTTTATTTTGTTGCTTTGTTTAAACTTTTGTGCTTTGCATTGTATGTAGTTTGCTAGTGTTAGTGTTGTAGATACAATCGTATTGACAAACACTTGAGAGATCATGCTTTACAACACATAATAAGCAATGAATTGAAGGCTGATAATCAACTACTTCATTATGGTTTTTATGAGGAGACAATTGCATATAAAAAGTTGAAGGTAACATTATTTTAATGGATGTTTGGTTTTCAAAGTACATAGTTTTCTTTTGTGATTTTTTGGTGTGATACTTGTGTTTTGCATGAATTCAAATGTGAAGAAAGTGGTTTTTGATGATATTCCTATTATGAATGTTGTTGCTTGTATGTGTAAGAAATTTCCTCATGCATTAGATGTTGTTTATGTTCCCATTTCCACTAAAGAAAATTTGTTTTATGCTTCATAATAAGGAGATCAATTGTTGATTTTGATGATAGATTTTAGAATGATGTATTTGAAACCAAGCTTCCCAAGTACAAATAATGTTTGGATGTGATGCAAGGTTGTTTGCCATTGGGAGTTGTGGATGTTAACACCATGTTTGGGCATGTTTTCAACAACTTGCAAAATTGTCTTATTACAATCGATCAACTATGTTGTTGATATCAAGAATATTTTTATTTTAATGCTAGAAACCTTTAATAAGATACTTTGATTGTTGGATTCAAGAGTGTGCTTGTTGTTGCAATAGTAAAGATACTTCATTTAGATTTTTAGGATGACTTGAAATTTGACATGACACTTTCCCAAACACTTTTGTAGTGAGATTGATGTGGTTTTATATTTTAGAAATGAACTTTGAATTTAGAGAACTTGTTTGAGCTATGGTCATTAGATTTGATACTTGTAGCTTTTGAAGATAGACTTTCAACTTGAAGTTTTATTTGAACCTTGTTCATCATATTTTTGTTTTTTGGAGCTTCATATTTTAGAAATAGAATTTGAAGGCATGAACACACATGGAGTTAAGTTATTTTTCTTATCTTTGTCATCATCAAAGTTCTTCACACGGTGATATCTTTTTTAAATGATAAAAAGCACTTCATTTGTGAATCTAAAGTTAAACCTCAAATTATTACATATATCTCATAACAACATGCTACCACTAGCATAACCAATTTGACATACACATTGCACATGTCTATCACCATCTTTTCATAGTTTTTTTGGACCTATTTCTTTGTTTTTTTCATTGGTTCATTTTCATTGTTGTCTATTCAAATCTATCTTTTAACATTCCTTAATTGTCATTTTTTCATTGTTGTCATTGTTTCCTTTTGTTTACCATTCTTTATTGTTTAATGTTGTTGTGATGACTTTGCTTTGAAATTTTCATTAAATTCTACCTCGGTTTTTGTAACTTGAATTGTTGTAGTTATTACATAAGACAAAGCAAAATGGATGATGCACAAATTGTGTTGTTTATGGTCATGCTAATAGAAACTCTTTTGAACATTTAGCACATGTAATTCAATTTTTTTCATGTTGAATTGTTTAAATCCCATTGCATCTTCCATTAATCGATAGATGATTCTTACCTTTATTGCATTACACAATTATAAAATATCTTGCATTGTTTATAGAAGACCTTGATCACTAGGTAAAACCCAAGAACACCACATGATACTCTCATTTTCTTCTCACAAAATATGATGAGAATTAGTGGAAAGAACAATATAAATGTCAAAAAGGACATTATTTAATACTGTTAATAAGATTTACCATTTCTTTTGAAGCAAAATATTAGATCTTGTTTGGCCATACAGCTGAAGTGAAGGTTTGTTGTGTGATATACAAGCTTGCACAAGGTGCAAACATTCTAATGTGTTATGAATTGTTTGCCATTGGCAAATTCATTGTTGCTCGTATTATTTGAAAGTTTGTTACAACTTTCAAAATAGTATTCAAAAGAATGATCAAGTGGCTGAAAAAGAACAAATTTGGAATTAGTAATTATTAAATTATAAAATTAATGCGGTATGTTTTTAGTGCATGGTGCAATTGATGGCACACATATTCATATTGTTAAGCCAAAGACACCATTTCTAGAAGATTATTATCACTTTATAACATTTGGTTAATTACTTAATAGTGGCATAAGCAATGGTTAACACTATAAAACATTTTATTGATATTTTTGTTTGATTGAATGAAAAAATGTTAATGACTCTAGAATCTTGAAAAAAATTACATTATATAACAAGTTTCAACATCAAAATTTGTTCATCTTTCAAAGTGAATCCCAAAATGGTATCATACCATGTCTCTTTGGAGATAAACCTTACCCATTTTGGATTGGGTGATGACACCCCATAAAGAAAATGTTGGTCATAGTGTGGTGGAGTGCTTGTACAATAGATGCCATAGGAAAAGCAAATTGGTTATAAATAATGCCAATGAGGTATTGAAAAACAATTTTTAAACATTCTTACACTAATTAATCTCCATGTGAAATTTGTTTTGGATGTTTTCATTTGTTGCTGCCTACTCCACAATGTGATGCTTAATAGAGGAAATTTAGACATTGTGAAGTTAATACATGCGTTAGAAGTACAAACTTATAAATAGTTACAAAATCAACAAGTAAGGCAACATGTGGATGTTTTTGTCCAAGAACACATTCAACCAATGCACATTGGCAACGAAGGGAAAAAGTAGTTGGGAACGGTTTTAAAAATAATTTTGAAAACCTTCTTAAGGATTGAAAGATTTTTAAAATTGAATTTTCAAACTTCATTTTACACCTCAAATTTCATCACAAATGCATGTTTTTAATATTTGTGTCTAATGACTCTAAATGATTAAATTTTATAAAATGTGAATTAGCAATCTTACCCCATTATTTCTTTAGTTATCTGTTGCAAATGCCATCACTATTACAAAACATGGGTGTAGTCCCCGTTCACTTGACCAATGAATCCACTGCATCCCCATTAGGTCCCATTCATTAGGACCAACGTATTCACTCAAAATCTAGTGAAATCATTTGGTGTACATGGACACCATTTGTTGTAGTGCATGCTCATGAATAATGTCAATGCCACAATAGCCTTGACCATGTTATTGGTCTTGTTGATGACACAATATTTTATTTGAAAATATTTTAGTTTTTTTTTAACATCTTCCTAAAACTTGTCCATGCATTCTTCAATTGTGAAAATGGTCATGTCAATTGTATCAATTGTTGTTACAAGATATTCAATTTTTAAAAAAAAAATTCAACCAAATTCTTGTGAACAACATTTATGATGCACATTTGTGTTATCTAAACCTTTTAAAATCTATGTTGAATCTTTTGATGTTGATTGATGAATGCCAAGAATGCTTGTTGGAAGTGGTGTACAAGGAACTATTATAATAAATGATCTACCGTGAGTTGTAACATGTGGTGTAACATGTGATGTACCAATAGCTGCTACAATAGGTTGTGCTCCATTCTAAATTAGACAATGGGGGAAGAGTCAATCCAAGTCATATGTTACCAATTGAATCTATTTCATGGAATGTTGCATTTTTAAAATACCAAGTGAATCGTGATTCTTTTTTTCAATTTATTATGAAGGTCCATTCTTGATCAGTTGAAGTTTTAATTTTTTTTTTGCATGCATGTCATACATTGTGTGACATTCTTCAAGTTTGTGTGTAGAATACATCGCATGTTGCGACCCTAATCTTGGGCTCATGACCAAAACTAAGGCCATGTAAAAAAGAAATGAGACAAGAAGAAATTAAGGTAAGAAATGCACATAAACAAATTGTGGGAATAGAAAGGAAACTTTGAATACTTTTGGGATGAATTCCCACTTTGGGTGTTGGACAATTTCAAAATGTTTCAAATTTTTGGGACAAAAGTTCATGGGAGTAAACTTTTTCAAAATTCAAAATGGTAATTTAATTTTTTAAAAATTAAAACTAAATAATAAGGGTCAAATAACCTTCAATAGAAGCATGCAACATGGTGTTCAAAAGATTTCATCAAGAAATATGATTGTATAGTTAGAAGCTTTTCAATCAAAGTTTTTATGAAAAAGTTATGAGCCTATAAAATTACAAGACTCATAACTTGAAAATCTCAATTAGGATTGCTATTTGGTAATCCTAGGCATTTTAGCCATTTCAATATAATAATGATTTATAAGCTTCAATCCATGGAACAATGGATTGATAGTGCTTGTGCTTGAATGCAAACTAAAATTCATGAAGACCATGCACATAAAATATAATGTGCATGTATCAAAATCAATGTTGTGTATGTTTCAATTCATGGAATAAGGGATTGTTAATGTTTCTACTCAAATGCAAACTACAATTCAAGAATATACATGTACTTGAAGGTGTTTTCTAGGTGTTGTTCATGATATCTTTTCCACCAAATTCTTGCATTCCTTTGCCATTTTTATTTTTTCATTTTTGTAATGAACTACAATATATAGTGGAGTAATCAAATTTCTAAAGTAGCAACAATGTGATGCAATGAACATAAACAAACATGGTGTAGTGTGGTGTGGTGCACCTAAAAACAAAAGTCACACAAACTATGCAAACAAAGAAAAATGCCAACAAGGAAGACAATATCTAACACCAAAATAATGGGTCTTTTTCACCATTTTATGTAGCACCAAACTTTTCCATTTGAAGAAAATCAAGGTTTAGTGTTAATGATGGTGTTATATATCTTTATCCTATCTATGATATAACTCTAAGCTAACTTTGATTGCCATGTTTGTTTCCATGTCAATTTTGGTGTTACATATTATTATAGTTGTGTACACATAATTTTTTTTAACAATGCTAACCTTCACTTATCATCAACATATCTCCAAGTGTGTTCATGTTGTCAGGAAAACTTGTTTGAGCTTTATGTTGATATTTTAAAATGGAACATAATTTTTAATTATTGTCTTGTGTTGTAGTTTTCATTGCATTGTGTTCTAATTTTTGTTTGTGTTATAAACAAAGGATAAAGAAGTCTCCTGAGAAAAGAAATGGAAACCTATTACGAAAGAAAAGAAAAATAATGTGAAGGAAAAGAAAAAAATGGATAAAGACAAATTTGAATTTTAGGAACTTATCAAATGTATAAGTTATAGCCTAGTCAAGACCTTACATGGGTTGAAAGGTTTGTGTAGAATTACTCCATAGGAGCATGGACTAGAAAACAAAGGAGAAATATTTCCAATTCCTTCCAAAAGTATAAATGAAGGGGTGGTCTTGAAGGGGGTTACCTTATTTAATGGCATGTCAATGAGTTTTGTCCCAAGTTCGCAAGCCCAAGAACAATAGAACCCCCATTGCAACTTGTATTTCCTCAACATAAAAAGCTAACCTAATTTGAAACTACCACCTAAATTTAAGGTGGCCTTAGAGGCTTGGAAGAATATTATGTTATGTATGTTCATTTTCACCCCACTCTTCATTTGCGCATCCAACAATCTTTACCACATCCAACATAGAGTGTTAAAATCTCATCACCTAGGCCAATAATCATTGTAGTTCCCCAATCCAAACTAGTCATTTCCTTTTTATTGGCCACCTTGAGGGCACTATTCCTTTTACAAGCCCAAATCACACAACACAATTGTTAGACTTCATTCAAAATATAGTGTACCAAATTATTGCACCTAGGTGGATGGAAATTCTCTTAAGTTATCATAGTAGTAAGTGCCTTTGCCATTCTTGCCATAATTAAATAATTTTTAGCAAATATTAAATTTTTTCAAAATCAGTTGTTGACAATGTCAAAACTTTTAGAAATTTGTTTGACATTATTATTGATTACTTGCCCTAAAACTTGTAAATTACTTGGCATTTATTTTTCCCACCTCCACCATAGGAATTTCCAATTTTTATTTTTATTTTTAAAAATATTATTATTTTTTTTATTACCTTTGAGTGGAAAATTTTGTTTGAAAGAAAATTGTCAAAAATGTCGAAGTGGTAAAGGTCGTATAAGTAGTAAATACATGTTAGTCTCAATATGTCAGGTGGTTTTATTCTATATTAACACATAAAACATTATCGCATTTATTTATTTTATATATTTCGGTCCCTCACTGGGTTGAAGAAATCGTGTTCATTCACATCGTAGTAGTGTCGCACGAATAATAACTTACACAATCACAAAGGTATTTTCCAACCTATCAAAGTAATTTCCATTGGGTGGAAATTACCCATTAGCATGTCCCTCTTCACTATATGTATCATTATAACGATGTCCCTTTACAGTGTCACTATCGTGATGATAGTTTGTGTAAGAAAAGGGTTTATCAATAAACCTTTCTCATATACTTTTAATTCTTATTATCATAGCCTTGATTTGTGGGACTATCCACATACATATATAATCTTATTCAAGTTGGGAAAAAAAGTTATATTAGAGTTTCACATCCATGCCATGTGCATAGGATTTGTTGCACGACCACACAAATGGTGCATGATTTCCATCTTGTTCCAAAAAAAATTGAAAACCAAAATTTGGAAATTTTTAGCTTAATGATTTCATATTTATTGAAGGGTTTCATTAGAAACATGAAGGGGAAAGACTAAATTCATTATTTCCTTGCAAAATTATATATATATATATATATATATATATATATATATATATATAATTGTAACTTGTGGATACCCATGTCATCTAGTTATGGTAGGAATACAAGACTTTACCCCCAAGTCTCAACATATCATTGTTTTCTTTTTAATTTTGAATTATTATTATTATTTTCCTAACATAAGGATATGGATTGAAGGCTTACATGAATTTTTCTTTCCAATAAGGTTATATATTATTGTAATGACCTTGTTGGAATTTTGCAAAGGCCATCTTAAAAATTATCCGGTTTTTGGACTACATTGTTCAAAATGTCATTTGATCATTGGTCCAAAGGAAGGGGGTTATATAACACATAATTTTTTCCCTTCTCCTCTAGTTTTTGAGTAGTTTAGAAATTGGTTATGCCCCAATAATTGGCAAGACGAACCAGATTATTGAAATAGTCTTGATGGATTTGCACCTCAATTATATTTGGTAATCTGGCTCCTCTTATGGATTACCTAATACATAATATTCCCTATGGCTAGAGGAGGTCATCTTACATTTATGGGCAGGCTCTCACATTTTTATCTAGGCCTAAATGATCCTTACATTAAAGTTTCTTTTTTTGACATACATGGATGTGTCATTTCTCAAAAGCAAATTGACTCAAGAAGACATGGATGAAGGCCATGGGTATACTAGTTTTCAAAATTTTGCATGTTGCCCTATTGCACTGGGGTGGCCCAACATCAACATCAGAACCATGGAAAAAACCAATGTTTGGTAGGTATCAAAATTGGCTAGAGTGAACCGGCATCCACCAATGCACTAATTGGTCATTTTGTCCATAGGATGGGTTGTGTCTTTTCATCCAATTCTTGACCTTGCATTAACTAACATTGTACCACAGTCAAATTTTTATGGTTGCTAACCTTTGATTATTTATTTTGGGTGTTTTTCCCCTAACCTTGACCATTTTACTTTCCAACCTAGCTACCCTAATTCCCAAGCTACCCTATTGACCTATCTACATTATGGACCTTTATCTTGGCCCTACCTACCTACCCCTTAACTACTTACCTTCTATTTTTTCGTGGCTAAACATTTATCTTGGCAAAACTAAACTTATACCTCTTAGCAAAACCTTTATTTCTTCTTGGTTAAACCTCTGTCTCTTCGCAAAACTTATATCTTCTGGCAAAACCTTTACATGTTGGCAAAATCTCTATCTTTTCTTGGCTAAACCTTTACCTTTTGGCAAAACCTTTAATTATTCATGTTGAAACTTTTATTTATTAGCAAAACCAATATCTTTTATTGGTTAAACCTCTAACTCTTGGCAAAAATTTTAACTATTATTGGCTAAACCTATACTTCTTAGCAAAATTTTCATATTTTCATAGTTAAACCTTTTCATGTTGGCAAAACCTCTACCACTTGGAAAAATTTCCCATTCTTCTTAACTAAATCTATACCCATTAGCAAAACCTCCATCTTTTCATGGCTAAACCTTGACATGTTTGCAAAACCTCTAATTATTCTTGGAAAAACTTTTATCTCATCTTGGCTAACCTTTTATCTTTTGGCAAAGCTTTATTTTTTCATGGCTAATATTTTATCGGCAAAATTTTTATTTCATCATGGTTAAACTTATACCTGTTGGAAAAAATTCTAATTATTGACAAAACCTTTATATCTTTTGAATTAACCTAAATATTATTCTTTCAAAATATTTTAGCAAATCTTTTTGGTTACCCTATTCACTTAATTATCTTGTTGACCTAGTTACACTATTGACCTAACTTGTTTTTTATTTATGTGCATATTTACTTTCTTAGCCACTAACCTACCTATTTTCACCTACTTTTGAACCTATCTACATACCTACTTACTTACTTACCCACCCACCCACCCACCCACCTAACTACCTATCATTTACATGATGCCAACATATGCCAATGTATGATATATAAAATATGAAGGTATTGCATTGAACGAATTAACGACCATTTTAATAATATTTGACTCCCTTATGTTAATAAACAATAGCTTTGAATGAAAGTATTGCAAATTCAATTAACTTTGCAACATTGGTTTGGTCCATTTTGGATTATTTAATGCATAAATGTATTTAATTTTTGTTAACTTAAATTTAATTAGCAACATGTAATATATTTAACAATTTGACGTACCTATTTTAATGATGTACTTGAGCAATATGATGATATCCATATATGTTTAATTGAAAACTTCCCCCCAAAATTGGATTTTGGGGAAATTTTTGAGTTAAACATATATGTAAGAAAACACATTCATTTTATCATTTCTTTCAAATGGGAGAGGAAAAAGTCTCAACTTGGAGAGTCTATACATGAGGTAATAAACATCACCATCTTTCATTATTTTTAAAAAGTTAATTAGGTTTTAAATGTAAAACATAAATAAGTAATATTAAAATTTTAAAAACATTTAGATATGTTTATATAGATGTTAAGGTTTATGGCATCTACCATTAGGATTATTTAAGGTTTTGAATTTAAGGGTTTAATGAAATGTGTGTTGATTTATTTAGGGTTGTGTTTTCAAGTTGGGTTAAGACCCTTTGATGATCACATCATCTTTTAACATCAACAACATGCTTATTTTTCAATCATTTCCCTTATTTATTTTGTGTTTTGTTTTTAGTTTGGGAATTTTTTTCTCTTTGGATGGATTGAACAAAGACATCAACTTGCACTAAGAGTGTTCCATGTTTGGCATATGGATATTAAATTTTGATTTACCCATAGACATTGTGGATTTAGGGTCATAATGTCAATATTGCATTTTTGCCACTTGTAAACAATGTGTTTTTTAGCTTGTCATGCAAATATTGTATTTCCACCAACCATAGGCACTAGGCTTTTTCGTTTGTCATGTGGGTATTACATTTTCACCAACCATAAGTAGTGAGTTTTTTAGTTTGTAATGTGCGTATTGCATTTTCACCAACCATTGGTACTGGGTTCACTTCATTTGGTGGGTTCTAATATTTCATACTATTTTTAAATGACTACTCTAGCTACATATTTGTCTTCAATGTGAAAAACAAGTTTGATTTTTAAAACTTTTTTAAACAATTTGAATTCATTGTTTTGAAAGAGACCAAGAACAAAATACTTGTCATGTGCTACCAAATTGATTCCTACACCTATCATTGTTCACAAACACAATACAAATGACAACACAACCTCATACAAGGTGCATTTGGTGATTCAAAATGTAGTTCATTTGTAAAACAATAAGAATCCAAGCCTCAACACATTAATTTCACACACAACTCATGTGCACAAATTTGCATAAATAATGTCTAGAAAAATTAAAATGTCACAAAAATAATGTTAAATGGATAATCAAATCACCAAAAGTGATATGAGACCACAACTCCCTGGTTTTTATACACAATCCATAAAAAGTTGGATTCATGTTCACATAGTTTCAAGTCAATCAACCATTACATCACAAATTTATAGGTTTCATGGGTTCATTTCAAATTCGTGTGAAATCTGTTATTTCATAGGTTCGTGTTATTTAAACACAAATGTCATGCATTATTTAAATTTGAAAATTGTGTGCATGATTTTTATGTGTAAACAACATGAACATACATACAACATCCATGTCTAAACAATACAAATAGGTATGTGACATTTGTGTTTAAACAATGCGCACAACATCAATGTTCAAACAATATAAGTAGATGAATGACATCCATGGCTATTCCATACGAACCTAGAAAAAAATAATTTCACATGACTATTATTACTAAATCATGGCCCATGAAGTTTGTGATGTAAACTTGTTTAATTGAATTAACCTAGATTAGGTTAATCTAATTGTGACTTGATTAATTATTTAATATAAACTCTTGACATATTGAGGCTTTGTAATGACAAGGGTGTGAAGTACTTGAACATCAAATTTACCTAATACTTTGATCATGTAGGCATTTGACATGAACTCATGACCCCATGTACTTCATTAGAGTAAATTGGGTTAATAGATTGGGAAACTAAATTTTAATTGAATATGTTCACAACATGTTTCATGCAAAATTATTAAACCTCTTCTATTGGGGGGAAGACTTTTCAAGTTGTAGAACATGTTTTCAATATATTAGGATCATGGGTCCATGATAGGAAGACCTTGTATGAACTTTAGATAGGGAAAAAACCTTTTGTTGATCACTTTTGAATTTTCAAAACTCCAACATACGTACACATTCCCAAAGAACTCATAAACAAGCTTGATCCAAAGAACTTCAAGGTTGTTTTTATTGGATATTACACACATAAAAAAGTTTATATTGCTTTTGGGATAGTAAACATATGTTTTTGATCATCATTAATGGAGATTTCTTCTTTGATGAATATTTTATACCAAATGACAAAGCAACACATAAAATAATCTTTAGATTTTTTTAATAGTTCACAAGATTTTCCTATAACATTTATATATGGTTGTTTCAACAAAGTTCCAAATAATGTATCAACAAATGAGTTCAACATGAAAGAACTAGAAACATAATTGGACAACATTGGGATTGGAGGAACTATAACTCTTGATGCACATCAAGAATTATAAGGCAAGGAACAATTTCATGTTCAATAATTCAATTCGCCTCAACAATTATGAGGTGCACTTGAATGATTGAAAGATCATCACAAACTTCTAACATCACAAAATTTCAATAGAATTTGTGGAAAAATTGTAAAACAATATGTCCATGCAAAATTCATCGACTTCAAAGTGTAAAAATGACATGGAATTTTTTTTCAATCAATATAAATGTTGTGTCTTTTCTACTTATGATGTTTTGATGTGAAGTACGTACAATTTACATTTTAATTAAATCCGTGCAATTATTGTGATGTAATTTTGCATAAAATTATGCAATTTTTTTGTATTAGACATGAACATTCATGTATGTCATTTATAAAAAATTTCTCATTGTTTGAATATTTAAGATATTGAATACATAAAAATATTCTTAATATTAATTTGACATAACACATAATTCATGTGATTTTTGTACAAACCTATGAAAATCAAAGTTTGCATGAAATCTATACAAGTTTATGATGATTATTATGTGGCTGGTGGGTTTTATTTTGTAAGTTTGATTGAAACAATGATTTACCTCAAGAACTTCAAGTTTTTTTAAGACCATTGATAGTCCGTAATTGTAGGAATGGTACACAACAACAATGTGTGATGAACATCAATTTCTATTCAAAGACCAAGCCTTGGTTTTGATTGATTTGCTTACACATTGCAAGATCAAAACAACATTTGTTGGAAAAATAGTTAAGTATAAAGTTTAGCTTCTTACCCAAGGTTTCATTCAAACCTACAATGCAATTGATTACAACTAAAGTTTTAACTAGTTGTAAAATTCTATTTGAATCTATTTAAATAATTATATATTTTTGTGCACAACAAGACATGAATATTGTGCATTTTAACATCCACATTGCATTTCTACATGGTGACTTAGATCATGAAATTTACATGTTATAGTTCAAAGGTTTCACATCCTTGGGTGAAAAATCAAAGGTTTATTGACTTTTGAAAAGCTTGTACATGGGAAAATTTGGAAAACCATCCAACGTGAATTGCCACTACCATTTCACAAACAAAACCATTGAACATTCCGCCATTGTTCACATATTTTTACCATTGAATAACCAAACCATTGAACATTTTGCCATTGAACAAATGAAAATGAAAAAAAATCTTTATAAATCAGCGAGCCTTTACCATTGAACAAATGAAAATGAAGAACCTTTACAAATGAACTAACCTCCACCATTGACCAAATATAAAATCCCTTTGGAAATGAAAATAAACTTTTGTAGATGATTGGACTTCATACATTGAACAAATGAAAAAGAAAAAGAAAACCTCTACAAATGAACTAACCTCCACCATTGACCAAATGAAAAAACCCTTTGGAAATGAAAATGAACTTTTGTAAATGATTGGACCTCATCCATTGAACAAATGAGAGTGAAAATGGGCCTCTGTAATGAAATGGGCTTCTATCAATGGGCTTTTGGCTTTACTTTTCATCATTTCCAAATCACATCCTCCATTATCAAAGTTTTTACTTCTAACATATAATAAACAACTCAAAGAAAAATTTGAAACTTTCATTCAAGTTTCCACCTCTACAAACCAAATTAAGCCTTTGTAATTCATGTGATGCAATGTTTATACATGAAAAATTGAAAAGAAAATGGGTCAATAGGCCCCACCTTTATAATTTGCATTTAATTAAATTTAGGTTTTATCATTGCAAGCAAAGGATGGTATTTTACCATTATTTTTTCGAAAGGCTCCAACATGGACATCCATTTGGTCTTTTACATTTTTCATAATTCTATTCCCCTTGATTGTTAGTATTTGAGCTAGTTTCTAAAACTCCAAATGTGATGGGTGGCTAAAATAACCATACATGTTCGTTACAAACATTTGAATTCATGTAATGAAAGTCAAATTCACCATCGATTAGATTGCCAAATTAATCTATGAACAACACAATGAACACCAATAATGAAAAATTGGTGCCCAAGAATCCTTAATTTGTTTGGTAACTTTTATTTTCCCACCTTGAAACACATTCACATCATTTACTCCAAAGCACAAAAGCTTCTTGGACAAATCCTTCCTAGTTGACCCTCCACCTTTCAACAATGCATTCATAACCATTTCAATGAGGTTGTTAGAACTTGATCCATCAATAACCTTATCATTTAAACATACCAAAATAAATACCCTACTTTAATAATCAACCATATATGCATGCACACAAATCCATGAAAAGCCATTGTAAATGGTTGTAAATTGTAACCTCATCACAAGAACATATTATGAATTAGGTAGAATGTATGTTTTCATAATAACATTTTGGACTTGAATATACATGGATTCAATAAGGATTGAACCAACTATATTAGACCAATGCATGACAAAATTGTTTGGGGTGGGCCTAGGATAACTAACATGTATAAAGACTCATACTCTAACATAGGGCAACTATGCAAGAACATGAAACAAGGCTTTCATTTAAACAATTTTTTTATTCCTCTCACCTACAAGTTGTGTCATTTGGACCAAAATTGACTTAGGACCTTTTAAGCATACAACTTCATGTTTTTCAAGTGCGCACAATCCTTTATAATGTGCTTTCCAACCTTCTTCACCCCACACTTTAGTAATTCTTGGATTACAATCTTACAACCTTGGTGTTTAATTAAAATATCTCATTTGTAAATTGATCAAAATGTAAGTCCCTTACAGCTCACATTCTAAATGAACCCACCATTTGACATTATGAAACCCTTAGCCCATGGTAACCTTGTTACCCATTTAGTTTGAAAATTTCATGTGTTGTCATAAGACTTTTTGGGCTTCTTCCCATCCTTCTTCTATTTTTTCAAAGGTGGTTTAAATAACAAATAAAATAATTCAACATTACAAGAGGGTTAGAATGTGAATTTGACATACTCAATTTGCTTGATATCAAAAACTCCATGCAATTTGAATTTAGAGGGAGGTGTTTTGAGAACTTTAGGCACATTGAACATGGAATTAAAGGTTTGTAGATTAACTTGTGCATTTTTGGTTTCAAGAAAACAAATTACAAAATGAGGAGGAGGCCACACTCCTCTATGAATTGACTTCATATTATTAAAAGAAATGTAGGACTTTGGAAACATGGTGGAATTAGAATAAAGACCAAAAACATGGTGAACTTCAAGTTCCTAAACAAGTTGATGAAAGATTAATGATGAAATGGCAAACCTCATAAGTTTTTGTGAATGGTAGAAATTAAAAAAAAGAAAAAATTGAACTTCTATTCACCATGGTCAACAACACAAATAGGAAAACTCAATGTCTCCTAGCTATGAATTTTGTGAAACACAATGACAAGACACACAAACTTGACAAAACAACTTTTTCAAATGCCAACTTGAAGAGACAACTTTTGATTGACAAAACCACAAGGAAAATGTAAAAAATAATGGCTATTTTCAAAAGTTTTGATCTAACTTGAGAAAAAACGGGAATCAAGTTTGGGAAGCTTGCAAATCATAATTGCAACTTCTAGATTATAATATAAAATTTAAAGCCCCAAAAATCAATGGAAAAAGGTGCACGTGCCTTGAGTTTTGTGAGTGCCATTGTCATGAGAATTGCATATGCTAATGCACCCCCAAGCTCTTTGATGGACTTAGCTGCGAATCCAAATAAGAAGATAACGGAAGGAGAAGGAGTTGGGGCACGTTCCCTAGCTCACAACACTTCGGGGGTAGAGGGGCGTGCTGGAGCTCTGAGATGCGACTAGGAAGATTCACAAGCAAATCATTTACTCACATGGACCTACACAAACCAAACAATAGGTTGGTTAGTGCGGAGTTGAAACACCTTTGGTGCACGGACGAATCACAAGCAAACACGGACTCACAAGACTCACCATGGCCCATACTGAGGGGAAGCCACCACCTTCCCCCTTATAGTATACTTTGTGTTTGGCCATAAGACTAGCACCCAAATGTCATTTTGTCCCGAGACTCCCAAGTGGGAGTCTCGAAATTCCCAAGGTTGGGATTTCCGCAACTTTGGGGGCCCATAACTTCGTGTGTAGATTTCCAATTAAGGTGAGGTCTAAAGAAAAGTTGTAGCCCTCGTCGAAAGCTTTCCAACAACATGTGGCACACCACCTGCACACAAGGAAATTAGGGCGATTCTTGACTTTTAGTGGCAATTTGATTCCTGGTCCTTCTTTTGGCCATAATTTGTGTTTTAGGTACTCAAATGGGTCATGCGAGCTCATTTTAAATATTTACACTCCAAGAGCTTTTCAATGATATAAGGAACTTCTCAATCCAATGAGTTTTGACCCTTGCAATCGCCTTTTGAAAATTTGGGAGTCCATTGGAATTCCAATTCCCAAAGTGGGAGCTCATTTGGGAGTGTGGGGTTTCATTCCCTCCCACCCTCTTGCACTCCTGGGAGCATGAAATGTGACTCCCAGGCTCATTCTTGACTCACACCTTTGCAAGCCCTTACCTTGGTCGCGAGCCCAAAGCTAGGGTTGTGACATATGCCATACCAAATAATCTCCTTTTATCCATATATTCAAAGTTGAAATGGCCACTCACATTAATATGCCCAAATCCATATTGAAAGGTTTGTGGGAGCAAAACAAAGGCAACTAAAAGATCCTTAAATGTTTCACTTTCAAGTGAGTGGGCATTCTAATTTTTGAGTTACAAAAGGATGGTAAATCCCCTCCACCAAATATATTAGTTGTATTGAATCAAGGGTAAAACATAATATAATGATCTCTCAAGTACAATATGGCAAAAACTTTGCACTCTAGGATTCAAAGGTTGACAACATAGGTTTCAACTTGAATGCAAAATGGCTTTAGAAGGGAATTTGAAAAGCCATCAATGGAGATGACAATTACGGTTTTGAAAACAATGGCATGACATGATAATCCCCTTGCTTGTTGTAACACACATCATCCTAGTGACATGAATGGATGTTGTGAACATGGTTTGATTGCCTTCCTCCAACCCTATTAATGACGGAATGAAGTTGTAAACTCTTATTAATGTTGTTGGACCTTGTTAGCTAAAGAGGAAAATTTGCACCGATTTTCTAAAAAAAAGGGGTTGAAAGGTACCAAGTTTTTCAGCAAATTAAAACTAGTCACCTACCTATATAGGTCATTTTACTCGTGAACTATTTAAAAAATCAATGTGCCTAACTTAAGAACTTGAACATGTTTTTAAAAGTTTATTTTCAAAATTCTAGTTCTAGCAAAAGGCTAGTTCCATGGTTCAATCCTTGTGTTGGTTCCACCTATAGGGTGTTGGATTTCGTCACAAGAACTTGAACATGAACTCACAAAGTTTGACACTTCAAATTCAAAAAACTTGCCAATACTAAAAAAAACACTCAAAGAGATGAACTCAATGCACAATTCTATGTACACATAAAATTTATTAAAAAAAAAAAAAAAAAAAAAAAACATAAAAAAAAAAAT
>Ga0116227_10009429_pt1 | contig 17728 bp, 11 predicted proteins | sample S1TSphgellanicum_FD_89693 | JGI IMG/M metagenome (GOLD analysis project Ga0116227, IMG submission 89693) | Host-associated microbial communities from peat moss isolated from Minnesota, USA - S1T2_Fb - Sphagnum magellanicum MG | ecosystem: Host-associated > Plants > Peat moss > Unclassified... | reverse complement strand
TTCTAGCTTGTTTTATCCATGTCCTTATTCTTGGAATTTCATCTAAGGAAAGGAGGACAAAAGCTCCAATCAAAGTAGAAGAGGACCTTTATTTTCATCTACTTTGATTTCTCTGAGTGTAAGGGCCTGGACACTAACTCGGTGCAACCGATTAAATGCAGTTTGGTCTCCTACACAAAAGTATGGAAGTTTTTTGCATGCCTGCCAATGGTACACAATAGGAAAATTCTTCATTCTTTACTATACCTGAATTTCTATCTAATTGTAAGTAAGATCACTGTGTTCTGAAGCAATAGTTCTACGAAACACATATTCCACCAAAGCATTGGTTACCTATGGTGAAGGTTGGGATTTTTGACCCAGTGAAGATTATTGGAATTGCACTTACAAATGCAGCTAGGTAAGCTATGTCCCTAACTTTTTCTCCACTCACTAAAGGAGTCTTGTCCTTTGTAATCAAGAAATCAATGATTAAAAGTCCAAAATGACTTTTTAGACAACTACAATCATTAACTATAACATTGAATCCTACATGGAGAAAGCTTTAATCATAAATTAGTTAGGCATCTAATTAATGGATGATAACACAATGCCAAAATCCTCAATTCATGATTGCATCCATGACTAGATTACTAGTTGTTTATGGCATCCATGACTATATCACTATGAAGTTGAATAGGACATGTTGTATTTTAAATGTCTTTCGTCATTATAATCATGAAGGACGATGTCTTTTACAACTTTGACTTTTTGCCACTACAGTCATGAAAGACAACAAATTATATACTTAAGGCCTACTAACTTAGGCTTTGCTAGTCTAAAGACATAGCCTACATGTTAAGAATGTAGGTTAAGGCCTACCTTAGAATGTAGGCTAACCTAGCTAGCAACCTAAGCTAGGCCAAGTACTTGGGTTAAACTAGCAACCTAGCCTAGCCTAATTAGCCTTATAGGATTAGGTTGCAATTGCGAGGACTTGCAATAGCAACCTAAGGAATAGGTAGCTACTTAGCAACTACCTATACCTACCTAATAACTACCTAGATAGTAAGTGTTAAAGGTTGAATAGTATTTGCATTGTAATTCTTGATTGATTAGGACAAAAGAGAGGATTTGAATTATATTTTTGAAAGGAAATTTTGAATTTTTTTTTTCCTCTAAGACTATTCATGAGGGGGAATTGGTGAAGAAAGGGATTATTACTATTGATTGGATTTCAAAAATAAAGGGAAAAAAAACAACTCAAAAATGAAACTATTTTGGATTTTTTAAAAAATTAATGCATGTTCATTTTGTTTCAAGCAATGAAGAACAATATGAAATTATGTTGCCTTCTGATAATAATTGTGTATGTAAAACAATAAGATTAATGTTGTAATTAAAATTGTACCAATTTTGCATTTCTTTGTATAATATTTTAGATATAAAGATTAAAGTGTAAACTTTGTGGCATGATGTTTCAATTCAAGAACTGCATAATTTAATACTTACCATTAGCAACCATTCCCAAGATGAATTTGAGAAAGAAATTAAGATTTCTACATATTGTTGAATTTTTTTTTTGTTATTTCTTAAAGCAATATAAAAAGAAATGTTTTCATGTTTCTACATATTTATATTTGATCAATTTATTTTAGGAAAAGTGCTTAAACTGAGTAGCTATCACAACAGTTTGAACATGAAGAAGAAGAAGATCAAGTTAAATAAATAAATAACAAAAAATATTAATCAAGTGGTGACTAAAAGTTTGCAAAGACAATTGGATCAAGTAGCAATCTTATGGAATGAAGCATCAAGACTAGAATAAAATTGAAGAAGCAATGCAATTTCATACGCTTGATAATTGAAATATATGGTGTAACAGATGTCAAAAATAGAAGATCAACCTACATGATATCAAGCAATTTTTGAAACAAGGTTGGAACTTATGATGCATTACTAGAAGAGCACAAAAGCAAACTAGTATCAAGATTGTCTACAATTGAAGGAAACATCATTAAAAATTGATCCAAATTTTTGGAAAAATAATGTAATGAAGGCCACACCTATGGTTGTGAAGCAATGGTTGTAGGGAAGAACAAATTTGAGTTTGTCACCCTCTAAGCACTATGAGATGCATAGATCAACATATGTACCACATAGTTTTGAAGAAAGGTGAGGAAGGCATGTAATAAAATTAGAAGATAAAGGATCCAACTAATAGTATGGTTCATTGTAGTACAATCAACCCTTGGAAGAATGGGAGGATGACTTGGACAATGATGAAGTTAAATAGGTGATACCATAGGCTACAAAGGTTGTATTACAAGAAGAATACATGGAGGAACAAGCCTATGCAATGAAAGATGCACATCAACAACAAAGATTAGGAATTCATCTACAACACATATCTTAATTTGTATTTGTCCCAAATGTAGGTGTAGTTGTGGAGACTAGTCAAAACAAGTTGTTAAACATTGAACCACAAATGAAAAGGGATTGACAAGATAGAAATCAATATGGAAAGTGAGTTTTGGAATTGAAAAATCTATAACGGAAATGGTAGACCAAGATCCATACCAAATTGTTGCAATTATTTTTGATAGGAAAGTCATATATTGTTGATTATTTGTTCATTGACGAGTTTATTAAGTAAGGACTAATGGATCATGTAACTAAGGTACAAAATAGATTAGACATGGAAGAAATGTAATTCAAAAGAGTGGTGTAGAAGAACCAAGGGGGTAATATGAATAATTGAATTTTTAGAAATGCAATATATACCATGTGGATGGAAGAGAGAAATGGGAATATCACTAGTCATAATTTGTGTTCCTTGAACACCACTTCATCCACATTTAGCTCTTGATCGAGTTCAATTGACAACAATTTAGGTTAAGATTGGATACACTATAATAGAACACATATAGTGTACATGCCCAATGATTACAAATTAAACAACCCAACCTATACCAACTACAAGAAAAAAGTATTGAACTACACTTACCCACATTGGTGTATCACCAATTGTATAGATGCCAAGATTGTCCTTGGAAGGAATAACATTGGGAGTAAATACAGAAGAAATTACAATAGTAAGATCATCAAAAAATACTTTGGATGTGGACCCAAATGCAACAAGGAACCATAAAGTTTTTTCAAGCTCTATAAAACCTATTTTATCTCACTATATGTTTATAGATGAGGTATTGTAACATCCCATGGGACATATTCACATGTTAGGGAATAGTACCAACTAGTTTTGTGTTAATTAGACCTATAGTAATGGATACCCATGGCACAACACGAGTGGTGATCAATGACTACTGGGAGCCTAACAACAACGTTGTTTGCTAAGATCCAAGGTTAGATCCAAAAGGAAAACCACTGAACCTCCAAAAACATTTATAGGAATAACAAGGAGATTTGTAATACCATCTATTCAACCTTACAAGAGACCATTCAACTATCTTGAATATATAAAGAAACTATGATTTAAATGTTCATGTGAGAGTATTTATAGTTTCTATTAAAGTTAATGGGAAATGGTAGATGAAGAAATAACAAATATGTTTGATTTCACATTCAAAGAAAATGCATCATATTGGTGTAACAACTACATGAAAGTTTCTTTGAACTACATATTTATTGATTTGGAATAGGCTTTTTGCAAATGATACCGAATAGTGCCAAATGATGAACAAGTGCACCTCTAGTTGAAGTACCTAAAGTAGGAAGTGACAAAGTAGGTGGAAGTGTATTATGAACAATTGTTGAAGTTGTAAACAATTTGCAAACACCCACTATTGATAGTTTCTTAACCACGATGTTTAAAATTGGGTTTACCTAAACTATATACCTATCGTCACAAAATAGTTATGAACTAGGTTAGGTTTACCTAAATGTATATTTACAACATATAAATCTAAGGATGGAAAATCAAAACACTTGTAAACTAGTGGGGTAGATTTCTAATCTACAAATTTATATACATGGCATTCCTTATGTAGCTATGTTTCCTATACTATATAACAATGTAATTTTATGTTGTTAGGTTACGGGATGTGAAAGTAGCACATGATTGGGGCAATAATATGGTCACTATACATGGCAATGGGATGATTGGAACCATAGTTACCACTAAGCAGTTGGGAACTTATGTTAAACAACTTGAAGTATTGTTGTGCTATGACTTAAAATGGTATAACAAATGAGGAAGAGGATGTTATGTTTGAGTCTAAACCTAAGTTATTCTCCATAGGAACTATTTGTTACCTATAGGAATAATTTTACCTTATTCAGTCATTGTAATCGAAAAAATTGAAACCAAAAACAACAAAAACAATTTTAGTATGAAAAGTAATATAAAATAATAATGTGGTGTCAAAAACAAGAATGTCACATGTTGTAGTTGCCTTAACAAACAAAATGTATCCTAAAACTTATTGCCATCATAGATCAAACAATGTACATATTGATGAAACACTAATAACAATGAAAGTACATGAACTGTAAATTGCCGACTAGACATTAACTAAAGAGCAATAACCAATGAAACTCAATTTGGGAATGGAAAAGAATCTTCAACATGTAAGGTGAATGCACATTTTGAATAGGCCAAGAAGTAATCATTGGAATAACTACTAAAGGAATACAAGGATATATTCCTTTAAATGTATAAGAACTTAAAAGGAATACCACTATAGTTGGCCCAACACAAAATTGAATTGGATACCTCTATTCAACTAACACATCAAGCTAGGTACAAGATGAACCTTAACTATGTTGCAATAATCAAATAGGATATTGACAAGTTGTTGGCATTTGGATTAATTCAACTTGTGGTTTAGAAGCAACCTAGTTATCTCCAATTGTAATGGTGTCAAAGAAGAATGGGAAATTCAAAATTTGTGTAGACTTTAAAAAATTAAATATAGCCATCAAAAACGACCCATATCCCTTACCCTTTCCAAATGGTATATTGAATATAGTTACAAGCCATGATGTTTACTCATTTTTAGATGGATATTATGGGTATCACTAAATATATATAACACCAAAAAATAGATATAAAATTGCCTTTGTGATAGACTGGGGAACATTCACATGGGTAGTAATGCCTTTTGGAGTAAAAAAAGAACCACCAACTTACCAAAACATAGTTGACCGAGATTTCAAAGAATATTTAGACCAATTCATGAAAATATTCATGGATGACTTTACAGTCTATAATGACATGGATAACCATTTGTCTAAATTGAAACTATGTTTTGAAAAGTGCAAAAAGTTCAAGATTAATTTTAATTTAAAAATTGTGCTTTTATGGTCTTCTTTGGAACAATTTTGGGGTTTATTTTGTCCAAGGAATGTAAACTATTGAATCCCAAAAAGATCCAAACTATAGTACAAATGCATGCACTAACCAATCCATGACATATTCATGGGTTTAATGGCATGGTTCAATTATACTATTAGTTCAATAAGAACTTTGTGTGTATCATTGTTCCCATAACAAAGTTAATGAGGAAGACAAAACCTTTTACATGGACTACATAATGTCAAATAACTTGGGAACTTATTAAGCAGAGGTACGTAGAAACCTTTTTTTTATAACCCCAAATTGTGAGGTAGAATTCCATGTTCACATAGATGCTTCACTATTAACAATAGCTGTTATGCTAGTTTAAAATGTTACAAGTAAACATGATCAACATGTAGTTTATGCCTAAAAATGTTAATCGATGCAAAAAGGAACTACAATTCTAGGGTAGTTACAAACTAAAGTGTTCATAAAATCATGTAACAAGCCAATTTTTTTGCACCTTTATGGGTTCAAATGTATGGTGTATGTATTTGTTATAATTATTATTTTAAAGGGACTCAACTTAATGATTCTAGCTACATTTAAACTTGTGAAATTTTAAAAAAACAAATCAAAACAATATAAACATTTCAAATCAAGGACTTTTTTATTTGACCCTTTGAAATGTAACAATACACAAAGGTGTGCATATGGACTCGCAATTTCCAAATTTTACAACGATTGAGTCATTTATTAGTCTCTGCACCTCATAAATGTCATGGGAAATCCAAAAAAGGGTTTCCAAACCTTTTTCAAGATGATGTGGAAGTATAAAAACTTTATTAAAAAAATTTATGAAATAGTTTTACGAAATCCTTTTGGACATGATTTTTGTGGAATTTATTAAAAAATTGACAAACCTTAAATATTAGGATGTTTAAGAGGTGCCCATGTAATTACTTTTAGGATAAAATGAATATAAGACAGTGTCGCATTTTGGTCACAATCAAAATACATTGCAAAATGGTACTATTAAGGAGTCCGCATATGCCCTTTTTGGTCCACCCTAGAGTGCTTTTACCTTTTACAAAATGTGAGGCTTCACATTAGATATTTTGTTTGCATCACACAAGTTTATACATTATTTTTTAGGCAATAAATTTGTTTTTTTATGTGGATCACATGGCATTGGTGTATTTAGTTAACAATCCACAAATCTTAGGAAAATTTGCAAGATAGCTTTTACTTTTTCTAAAATATTAATTTATTGTGGTGTATAACTTAGGATGAACCCATATGGTAGTGAATGCATTGTTTAAACTATTGGATTCCATAAAACTCATGGGTATACCTTATCAAACAATAGATGCAATGTTGTTCCAAATCCAACCAATCTAATTGAACGATGTTAAAGAGTTTTTGTAGATGAGAATGTCAAACCATTCATAATGAAAACGAAGTATATTACTAATTGGGGCAAGATAATAAACTTCACAATGTGTAACTATAAAAGAAGCATAGGTCATTCTTTGAGAACTTCACAAGGGGATTGTAAAAGGTCATTTTGTAGTAAATATAATTGTGAAGAAAATCCTCCATGCAAGGTATTAATGGCCAACGTTGTTTGAGAATGTAATTGATTTTACAAATCTTGTGATGCATGCCAAAGAACTAGAGGACATGTGATGCAAAGTTTGGTAAAGTTGGTGACTACATTTCCTAAAAATCCATTCATGAAATGGGGACTGATTTTATTGCGCCAATCAAACCAATTGGACAATACATAAGGAATAGCTGGTACATGCTAGTGGCCATAATCCATGTTACTATGTGGATGGAGGCAAAAGCTCTACACATTAATAACATTGTAGTTACAATTAAATTCTTGTATGAATTCATATTGATTAAGTTTACGTGTCCATTAAGTATAGTTATTGATCAGGGTGTACATTTCATTAATGATGCCATCAAGTATTTGACTAATCATTTTATGCTGAACCATGTGGTTTCAACCACCTATTATCCATAGGGAAATGGGCATGTTAAATCAACTAACAAGGGACATTCATAACTAAATTGATCAGTGAAAATAAAGTAGATTAGGATGAACATCTTCCCATTATACTTTTATTTTATAGAATTGTTTTTGAAGTAGCCACATGTTATATTCCTTATCATTTAGTTTATGAATGCATCCATTTATGCCAACAAAATATGTTTTGTATCATTAGTGGGGACCACACATGGATGCAGATCTAGTTAAGGTCTCAACAAATAAAATTTCTAATTTGGAAAAACTACATAGTGACAAATTTCAAGCACATGAAATAGTTGGGGTTCAACTTTGGAATTTGTGGAGTCAGTTAAAAATACAATTCACCTTCAAAGACTTCATTATGTGGTTTCCCAATGGAAGTAAAACACATCTAGGGAAGTTTACTAGGAAGTGGTTTGGACCCTATAAAATGTAGTACAACTTACCTAATAACACAATGTTATTGGTAATTGTAAATAAGTTTGATCTTAATCCTAAGCTTGTAAACTTAAATAAGTTGAAACCAAGTTGGTGTCGTAACCCCACTTTGAGGGTAATGTGAGGTCGCCACTCACACTCCCGAAAATGGGACTTAGGAGTCCTCCGGGACTCCCGAAAACACAGAGCATGATTGCAGGGGTCAAAACACCTTGCATTGAGGCGTTCTTTATACCGTTGGAAAGGTCTTGAAGTGTCAATGTCCAAAATGGCTTCGCATGGACCATTTGGACATCTACAACACAAGTTATGGTCAAAAGAAGGGCCAGGAGTCAAACTGACAGTTTGACTACCGATCACTAAAAGTCGGGAATCGACCTGATTTCAATGCGTGCAGGTGAAGTGCAACACACACCATTGGACAGCTATCAAGGAGAGCTACAACTTTGCTTTAGACCTCATCCCGATCCGAGCTCGGGGCGAGAAATTATGAACGCTCAAAGTCCCAGGAGTCCAAACTGTGATAATTTCGGGACTCCACTTTGGGAGTCCCGGGAAAAAGAACCATTTGGATGCAAGTGCGGCAGAGAGCTGCAGAAAATACTATATGGGGGAAGGTGGTGGCTTCCCCCGAGTCCAGGCCGTGGTGAGTCAAGTGAGTCCAAGGTCGCCCGTGGCTTGTCCCAACACTGAAAGTATGCAGAATGAGTTCTAACCAACTTGTTGGTTGGATTTGGATGCAGAACTAATAACTAAGTAAGCTTGTCCCTCTTCCTAGTCTAATCCCAGAGCTTTCAGCACACCCCTCTCACCCTTTTAGTGTTAGAAGCTGGGAGCGTGCCCCGAGTCCCCATACTTCCGCAACTTTAGTGACCTAACCCCAACTTGGGGCTAACTAAGGACTTGGGAACGTGTCACTTGGCATATGGAACAAGAATAATAAAGTTTGAACATGCCCAAACTTGTGTATTGGGAAAGGCAAAATGGTGATCATATTTTTTAAAAGGATGGGATGAGGATGAAAAAAAGACACATATCCATTCAACATTCAAATAGGTTGATGTTAATTAGATCAGTTAGCGGATGTCTATTGTATCAACGTATGTTTAGGATTAAAACAATGTAAATGTGGGACAAATGTCAACAAATGAATCATTGTGTTAAATGAACTTACCCTAAATGAAAAGGAAAAAAATAGTTTTTGCGGACAATTGGATGTGACGCATTCCCAAGTCCCTAGTTAGCTCCAAATTGGTGCTAAGTTATTCAAGTTGCAGAATTGTGGGGGACTCGGGGCACGCTCCCAACTCTTAGCATTAAAAGGGGTAGAGGGCCGTGTTGAAGCTCGGGATGGGACTAGGACGACATGACAAGCTATTCACTCACTCAAACTTGCATCAAACCAACCAACTAGTTGGTTAGTTCACATTCCAGACACCCTTGGTGCTAGGACAAGCCACGGGCAACTCTGGACTCACTTGACTCACCACGGCTCGGACTTGGGGGAAGCCACCACCTTCCCCCATATAGTATTCTTTGTGTCTTTCCACCGCACTTACATCCAAATGGCACTTTTTCCTGGGACTCTCAAAGTGGACTCCCGAAACTGTCCCGATTTGGACTCTCGGGACTTTGGGTGTTCATAATTTCTTTCTCCAACCTTTGATCGAGACGAGGTCTAAAGAAAACTTGTAGCTCTCCTTGAGAGCTTTCCAACATTGTGTCACATTCCACCTACACACACTGGGATGGGGTTGATTCCTGACTTTTAGTGGTCGAGAGTCAAATTGTTAGTTTGACTCCCGGCCCTTCTTTTGGCCATAACTTGTGTTGTAGACATCCAAATGGTCCATGCGAGACCATTTTGCACATCCACAATTTAATATCTTTCCAATCATATAAAGAACACCCCAATGCGAGGTGTTTTGACCCTTGCAATCGAACTCTGAAGTTTTGGGAGTCCCGGAGGACTCCCAAGTCCTAATTTCGAGAGTGTGAGTTTCATCCTCACACTTCCCTCAAAGTAAGGTTGTGATAGGATGTGAAACATAATGACAACCATCATCAAAAGAAGTTGATGTTTATGAATTTTATTTTTTTGCATTTTTTGTGTAAGTAACAATGAACATTGAAAATTTTGTAGAAAGGTTGCAATAGAAAGTATTGTGTTGATAAACTCAAAAGAGGGAGAAATAGTTAATATGTAGCAAGATCAAGATGAAGAAGCAATATTAGCTTTTGAAGCAACTACAATTTTGACCACATGACTACTTATGTTGTAAGCATCAAATGTTATAGTTCCAATCCATCTCTCTATTTCCAAATTATGAAGGATGAAACAACATTATTCAATGGGTCAAAGTTTTATTAGAGTGCACCATGTGTCCTCTAATCTTCTAAAAGAATAAAATTGTAAAGCAAATTATACTCTAGAGTTGGAATGAATTGTGATTTTGAATGCTATTGGAATAGTAGAGAGAAAATGGATGAATAAGGTAGGTCTAATAGGGTTGTTTGAAATAAATTGGAGAACATCTCATCATTTCTTATTTGTAAAGTTCTTGAATACTTGGAAAGATCACAAAGGAGAATAATTTTTGTTCATGTTGCTGAGAAAGTTATGGTTATGGTTGTGCACATTATTGAAAAAATCTTCAAGATCAACTCCAAAGTATGGAGGAAATGAAAACAAGTGGATAGAACAATAAAGAATATGTTGAAAAAGATTTATTTATTATATGCATATGTGAGCATAGAATAGTGGAATGTTGGGAATATGAAAATGCCTTATGACATCAAATTTCTTGTATTCATTCAAATGATTTATCAAAAAGATAAGGTTTGTTATTTCAACAATAAAAATGTAATTTCTATGATGAAAATAAATAGGGGAGAAATGGTGAATTAGGCTGAGATTATGTTCAAAACTTTGTTCAAGAAACTTGGCATATTGACCAAAGCTCAGGCTAAGATGATTGAAAGGAAAGGCAAATTGGATGCCAAAAAGGACATGTGCAACTTTAAACTTGTTATTGAAATATTGATGCAACATTGGTTCCCTAATAAACAGTATGAAGGTCCAGTTACAACAATAACATCTCAAACAGAGAAATCATTTATTGTTAAACCATAGAGTGCAAAAAAGTTAAAGGACATATTGTAAAAGTCCAAAAGACCACCAAGGTCCTCTAGCTAGTATCCTAGGGTAGATCCTTCAATGGAAAGGAAGTGGTAGAGTATTGAACCAAATGCAACAACTTAATCTAATAAGGACAAAGAGGTTGAAGTAGTTGTTGTTGAAGTTAGGGTGGAGAAAGAAATGTTATAGTTGAAATTAGAACATCAAGATGATAAATATTAGAAATTGTAAACACAAGTTGATGGGAATATTGTAGCTTGTTGTGTAACACTAACTAGAGACAACATTAGATTAAATCATATTATAGTTGAGTAGTAACAATAGATTTTATAGTTAGAATGCACTACTAAAATTCCTTATTTTTTTTACTATAAATTTTGGTAAAAGAAAACACATTTTGGTGTAAAGAAAACCTCTTAGTCATTTTGGACAAGTCGTTTTGAACCTATCCATTATGACTAGGTCGTGTACTTTTTGACCAGGCTTAGGTTGGCATTTTGACTAATCAATACAATAGTCAAATTATTTTTGACTGGTCAAACACCATTTTGACTAAGCAAATGCCATGTGGCATTTAAACAGTGGCCACCCAAATTAAACCACATGACATTTAAACATTAACCACCTAGGTTATGCCATGTGGCATTTAAACATTGGCCATCTAGGCTATGCCATGTGGCATTTAAACATTAGTCACTAGGCTATGCCATGTGGATAAACGCTACGCACTTAGGTTAAGCCTAAAATTAAATACCTATTCCTAAGGTCCCTATGTCTAAGAACCACAACATAAACTTTTAAGTCTAGGAGCCTATAACTAGCAAATAGGTATAGAAGCCTAAAGTAAGCTAGGGCAACCGAAGTTATGACCTTTATTAGGCTTAAATGTACACCACCTAGATTAAGCCTATAACTATATGACCTAGGTAGGAAAATCCTATTTCATTTTGAATTTGGCCTTTAAAGTTGAGCCTTTTCAATTGGCTCATCCCAAGTGGCCTTCCTTTTAAAATATTTTTTATGTATTGGATGCTTATGGTGCATCTATTTATATTATTCATCATTTGGAAAGGATGACATATGGCCAAAAGAAAATGTGACCACAAAATAGCAAGACATTCTATAGATGCTTATAAACTATTAGAATTATTGGCACATTACAAACTGGATCTTAAAATCTTGGTATTTAAATGTATCAAAACCTAAATTTACATCCAACTATAACTTCCTATGAACCCAAATTTAGTCTTACCTAATCCATAATTAAAGCAAGAGTTGGTTATACACAAACATCTATTCTAAATAAATAAAGGAGGTTTAACTGAGATCAGGTCGCTCAATGTTCTTTCAATCCATTTGAATTGTTAAATCCCACCTTTGATGTATGCATAGTGGTTTCTATTCCTTAACAAGGTCTGCTAATTGTTCTCATTACAACAAACCAAAGTCCTTGTAATGCTTCTGTTTGTGTATGGCTTCAAATTGGATGTAATTCAATAGGTTCCTATGAACCATTACTAGAGTGAATAAAAAGCTTCCCAAAACCAAATTGGATAGTTGATTTTCTAGGTATGCATTCCAACCTAAATTCCAAGTCTTTGTTTTCCTCCCCATATAAGATACCCTTAAAGGTTTATCATGCCCAACATCCCATCATCCTAACTTCAAATTCAATAATGTGCAACAAGATCACCCATGCTACAGAAAGCTTCAAATCCCAACAAATGCATTCCCTTATAGTTCGGACCACCTAGAGTTTTCATCAACTCTTGGCACCAACCTTTCATATTGCTTGCTACACACATAACACATCTTAATAACTACTAATGCAATGGAAGAAAATTAGTAGCTACCACTAATCAACACAACACAATATTTTAACATTTTTTAACCACCAGAATGTTTGATCATTTAGCTTTGCTCTCTATCCTTTTCAAGTTTAGGCACCCCTTCTCAAAAAAATTCTGCAATGCTTCATCTTCCAACAATCTAGCACACCAATCCAAGTAAGCAAATTTCCCACCAATTCTCACGAAGAGCTAAAACCAAACACATAAACATGAAGGTTCACATTTTAAATCTAGGGAAATAGAGCGCCCTCCCTCTCCCATCTCCTTGAATGCACAACCTGTAATCATAAAACATAGTAAACAACATGTTATTCTTAGCTTCATACAATTATAGTGCACATTGCAATCATTGTGTTCCATCAACTGTTGATTTATGGCAATCTTTTGGCAACTTTTTCATTTTAGGGCTCCTTTTAGGTCACAAACAAACAATATGGGACAAACTTTTGGGATGGAAAAACAATTTCATGTCCACACAACACTAGAGCCTTTAATTCACACAACATTATTCCTAAATAACTATGTAATATATATAAATTAAGTAAATAAATAAATAAAAAGGTAAGGTAAATATGTATGTTAATTAAGTTAAAAATAAAAATTAGTAATAGTAATGTCTAGTTATTTAGTTATAATTAATAATTACAACCATATTATAAATCCTTGAATTATATAAAATACCAAGATAATTATAATGTATTATATTATTGATTGATAATTAGAACCAAATTATAATTAATCCTTACAAACTTGACCTAATTCATTATGTATTATCAACAATATATTTGTAATAATTATTATTGAACTATTTAACTACACATTCATTAGTGTATTTTAAGTAAATAACTAAATAACAAAACATTAACCAACTAGTAATTTATCATAGCTATATAAAATGGCCTACCCTAGCCTATATAACTAAGTTACCTATATATTAAAGTATAGGTAAATAGGTGAAGTAGAGGTAGGGTATGTATAAATAAATACACATACATATAAGCTAATTGTATTTAGGCTCTTTAGCCACATATTTACATTAAATAAGTTAAATAGGTGGCTAATTTAACCTAGGAAAAATTAATTATGTAAAAATAAAAATTTGGTAAAATAATGATGTTTAAACCAACCATAACTAAAGTAATTATGGAAATTTTAATGATTATTAAATTAATAATGGCTAAACCAACCAAATATTAAAAATAATTATGGAAAAATAACCATGATTAAATTCATCATGGTTCAATTAAACATATCTAAATAAAAAATGGTTAAATATATAATGATTAAACTAATTTTTGGTAAAGTAATTATGGCAAAACCAACCATGGCTAAATAAAAAAATGGTAAAATTAACCATGAATAAAATAAACAAGGCCAAGCTAACCAATGAATATATATTTTATGGTTAAACCAACCATGGCCAAACCAAAAATGGTTAAAACTAACTATGAGTAAAGTAAATATGGCCGAATCATAAATGGTTGAACTAACCATGAGTAAAATAAATATGGCGAAACTAACTAAGGAATAATTTTTTTATGGTTAAACCAAATGTAACTAAATTAAAAATGGCTAAACTAACCATGAATACATTTAATATGGCCAAACTAAGCAATGAATAAATATTTTATGGCAAAACCAACCATGGTTAAACTACTAACCATGAATAAAATGAATTTGGCTAAAATAAACATGAGTGAAATAAGTATGGTTAAAATAAAAATGTTTAAAATAATTATGGAAAAACCCACCAAGGCTAAATTAACAATAAATTTTAATTAATTATGGGTCTATTAATTATGGTTAAATTAATGTTTTCTTATGTAGTTGAGCCATAATTAATTTCAATATAGTCAATTTAACCGTAGTTAGATAAAGATATATATATAATTTAATCATAATTAATTTGGTCATCATTCATTTAGTTATCATTACTTAACTTTTATATTTCCAACTTTTTTTTAATTGGTCAAACATGGTCAAAATGTTACATGTACTCCCAAGATACCTAACTAGTATTGGAATTTATAATTGGCCCTTTTGACTAGGCCATTGGCCATTTTGACCAAGCCTACTTAATTAACTCTATTGATTGAGTATAATAAGTGGCCTTAATGACTAGGGCACTTGCCAATTTGACTAGATTGGGTGGTCTTATTGATCAAGTCACTAACCAATTGGACTAGGTGGTATTTTTAAGTTCAATTTGATGAGATGTCCAATTTGATTAATTGTCAAGTTAGTCATTCTAGTCAAATTGATTAATTAAAAGATACCCATTGTCATTCAAGCCCTTGGCCTTTAATAAAAATACCCATCTAATCAATTTGGTTAGTTTGAAAAAATAGGAATTTGAGTAGTGACAAGTTTTGGTAATAGTATGAAGAACACAAATGAGAAATGGGCAAGTATGGAGTAGGCAAATGCTTCTTATGAGCGAACTATCAAAGCACTACAACATGATGTAATTAGAATATAACATGTATTATACAGAGGACATAAAAGTTTAGAATTATATTAATTCAATAACATATTATAATAGTATGATGAGCTTACAATGTAATACATTCTTTTACGAATAAAATATAAAACCATGGAAATAACAATTATTGAAGTTGATACATCTTGGAATCTAATATAAGATATGTTCATTGTAGATTTGGAAGAAATATTTTCCAAGCATAAGGTTGACAAAGAATTATATAAGAAGAAGATAAAGGCATATAAAGAAGCATTTCCTAGTTTTTGATATGAGTCCCCATCATAGACCCCATAATATAGTGTAACCAAAAAGGAGGGATCCAGAGAAACAGAGAGGACACAACAATAACCAAACCTCTCCCAATGCTGCCTCACTCTGACAGAACGAGCACAATGCAATCTCACAACTATGCAACACACAATTCAAGCGAAATAGATCTCAGAGACAAAACTCCATAGCTCTTATTACACATAATGTTTCGTATAGAACCAACTCTCCTGCCTCCCAAAATTGCTATGTCGATTGCCTTCATCCTAAATTCCCACTAAGCTTTCTTAGATCCAGGAGCCAGAGATGTCTCTGGTCACTAATCGCAGCGGAAAAAGAGAGCAACCAGACGAGAGTTCCCCAAGCTCCTAGCTGTTTTGCCCAAAAAACCCACACCCATCTGCCTCCAACTGATCATCCTCTTCTCTACATCCTTGGATCCAGCTTCCTGCACAAGTTTCCTCCTCCTCGCTTTTCTCCCCAATAGCTTTCCTCCATCCCTAATCAATGTGGCGCCACTCCTCTTCATCAAACGCGCCGTCATCTTCCTGTCCTCCCATCCCACACAGACAGACCACCTTCTCCCATGCACCCCATGCATATCTAGTTTCCCTCTCACACTAATGAAGAAGAAATCTGCTGCCACTCATCAATAGCGGCGGCTAGATTACCCTGATCAAGGTTTTTGTGTTCACACAAACTGCACAGTCATGGAGTCACTGTCCTGCCACCTGTTGTTCGGCTACATATGTAACCCCTCCCTTTTTGAAAGAGCTGAGTCCCTCAGCTCAATCTGGAGGAGCGTAATAGATCTGTAGGTCTCTTCGCGACCTCTCCCATTGTCAACCATCCTCATTTTGACTTGCCTCAGTCAATACCTCAAGCATACACAGCTGATGCTCTTCCGACCATCACCAATGGTTGATGCCAAAACAACATCCATAGTGTTGTCTCAGTCGTCCTGATTGTCTCTTCAGGCCAAGCCAGTCAGATTCCTTACCACACTGGACAGAGAATATCCCTCCCGATGCCTCAATTGGGTTTCCTGGTTTGGTCGCGAGGTCCTGGATTTCACAACCAAAATCATCATCATCAGCAGCAACTCCTACGAGATTCCGGCTCAGCGTATCCACATTGGTATGTTTCATGCCTGGTCGATGCTGAATCTTGAAATTGAAATCTTGGAGCATGTCGATCCAACGTCCTCTTCTCCCGTATGCATCAGACACCATTGCCAACCACTCCAGTGGCTTGTGATCCGTCCTAAGAACGAAGTGGGTGCGATGCATATACTGTCGGAAGTGCATGATGCCCCATATCAGTGCATAACATTCTCCCTCCATGGGATGGAATTTCTTTTGTGCAGATGTTAGTCCTTTGTTGGCGTATGCCACAACTCTTTCCTTCCTGCCTTCTCTTTGAGATAGAATGGCACCGACGCCTTTCGATGACCAATCCACATCGAGGTAGAACTGCTTTTCAAAGTCAGGTCGAATGAGCACCGGAGCAGCCACAAGTGCCCCTTTCAGAGCTTCAAATGCACTTTGACAACCCAAATCCCACACAAAAGCCACTTCCTTCTTTGTCAATTCGAACAGTGGAACAGCCAGTCGTGCATATCCTTGCACATAGTTTCGATAATACCTTGTCAGCCCTACAAAAGACCTCACATCTGTGACTGTCTTTGGTACAGGGAAATGCACTACAACATCAATTTTACTAGGATTTGGCCTAGTTCCTTTGTGACTGACCACATGTCCTAAGAAAGCGATGCTCCTGACAACAAAACAACACTTCCCGGGATTCAGTTTCAGGTTTACTTCCCTTAATTTGGCGAACACGGCTTCCGGGTGTTGAAGGTGGTCCTCCCAGTTCTCATTGTGGATATTGAGATAATTCGCCTCCCAATTCCTTGAAGACCAGGGACATTGTTTTGGTAAAAGTACTAGTGGCATTTTTGAGACCAAAGGGCATGACAGTCCAGTCATATAGCCCGGTCTTAGTGCCCAATGCAATTTTCTTCATATCTTCAGGAGCCATGTGAATTTGCCAGAAACCCGACTGCAGATCTAATGCAGTGAACCAAGCTGACTTCCCCAGCTGGGATATAACGTCATCAACTAGGGGCATGGGGAACGAGTCCCGCCTGGTCTGCAAATTGAGCGGTCTGTAGTCCCCACAGAACCTCATGCTTCCATCCTTCTTCACCGGCAAAGTCACCCTACATGCGTATTCT
>Ga0116227_10009428_pt1 | contig 17730 bp, 7 predicted proteins | sample S1TSphgellanicum_FD_89693 | JGI IMG/M metagenome (GOLD analysis project Ga0116227, IMG submission 89693) | Host-associated microbial communities from peat moss isolated from Minnesota, USA - S1T2_Fb - Sphagnum magellanicum MG | ecosystem: Host-associated > Plants > Peat moss > Unclassified... | reverse complement strand
ATGACCTTAGCCCAAGTGGTTGGGGAGTCCAAGTCCATAACTTGGTCCATTTGAGCAGTAATGGAAGAGGGTGGAATGGGATGTCTCCCAAAAAGTAAAAAGTAAGGAGAGAAATGAGATAAAAAAGCGTGTTTGGACATCCTGTAACCCATGGCGATGTAAGAGAGGGCTAGGTCCCAATCCTCTTTGTTCTTAGTGAAGCAAATCTTCCAAAGTCCCTTTTTACATGTTTGAACCATCCTTTCTGCAAGGCCATTAGCTTGGGGATGATCTCTCGAAGTCCAACGATGGTCAATGAGAACATGGTCAAATAGGTCTTGGAATTCTCCCCTGAATTTTGATCCTTGATCAGTGAGGCATTCAGCATAAGCCCCAAACCTACTTAGAACTTGTTGTAAGATAGCCTGGCTAGTGTTATGTGATGACTTGTCCGATAGCGCAACAAGCTCAACCCACTTTGAAAAATGTTTAATCATAAACATGATGTAAACATTACCCCTGGAGGTTTGTGGTAACTCTCTAGCTAAATCACATGACCAGCGATAGAACATGCCCTGAATAGGGAGTGGAAAAAACGTGAGTTGTCGAGAGGAGAAAGAAGTTCTCACTCTATCACATTGTTCACACCTAGCAATGATGTCTCGGACTTGAGCATACATACCTCTCCAATGGTAATGAGGAACGAAAAGGCTATAAGTACTCTTAATTCCAAAGTGTCCAAGCTTTGAGTGTACCTTTTGAATAAGACCAGGCCGTTCATGTGGTGGTGGAACCACTCTGTTGCCTTGTGGTAAGCATCGGACGAGGTGATTGTCCCTCCATGAGTAGCATTTGGACCGTTGTTGTATGCGATTCTGCTGACTTGATGTAACTTGGGGAGGGTATTCCCCATGTTGAAGAAACCTCAGAGTGTCCAAGTCCTCCCATATATCCAAAATGGGATGCTCAACCATGTTACATTGTAATAGTGCAAGATAACTAGATGCTTCAGATACATGTATTGCTGGAATCTGGTCAAAATCTTGCATGGCTTCTGAAAAATCTTCAGAGGTAGTGAGGGGTTTTCGCGACATGGTATCCGCATTCTAATGTGTAATACCAGGTCGGTGAATAACCTTGAATTCATACTCTTGAAGTATAAGCGCCCAACGAGCTAACTTACCAGTAAGTTTATCATTGGTTATCAACCATTTGATAGGCTGGTGGTCGGTATAAAAGTGAAATTGGTGCCATAAAAATAGGGCCTGAAATGTATGACGACCCATACAACAGCAAGGCACTCCCCCTCGTATGAAGAGTAGTTGCTCTCAACCTTGTTGTTTCGAGATGCATAGGCAATAACATATTCCTTGCCTTCCTCATCAAGTTGGCCAAGAATAGCTCCAATACCAAGAGCACTCCAGTGAGTGTGTAGAATGAAAACCTTGTTGAAATCAGGTCTTCTCAGAATGGGGAACTCTGAAAGCTTTTCCTTGAGTGTGTTGAAAGCTTCTTAAGCCTCATCACTCCATGTCCAAACAACATCCTTTTTTAACAATGCATAAAGAGGATGAGCAATAGTACTAAAATCTTAGACATAAATTCTGTAGTAATTACATAGTCTAATGAAGCTCTTCAACGTGTGAACATCAGTAGGATTGGGCATTTCCAAAATGGCTACTACTTTGGCCCAATGAACCATAATACCATTTGGCAAAATTCTATGTCCAAAGTAGATTACTGAGGTGACAACAAACTCACACTTTTTAGGATGGATCTTCATATTGACTTCGTGGAGCATCTTGAATAACTCCTCAAGATGAGCCAAATGCTGCAGGAATCCCTTGCTATGCATTAGGATGTCATCTATGTAGCACTTCAGGAAATTTGCCCCTTCGAGAACCTGGTCCATTACTTGTTGAAAGAAGATAGGTGCATTCTTCAATCCAAAAGACATCACAAGCCATTCCCATAACTTGTTGCTTCCATGGAATGTTGTTTTCTTGCGATCCTTCGCATCGAGCACAATCTGGTTGAAACCTTGCCTCAGATCCACAATTGTGAAGAAGTTTGAATTTCCAATGCTATCAAACAATTCCTTAGGGATGGGCATGGGGTACCTATCCTGAGGTGTAACTAGGTTCAAAGGCTTATAATCCCCGCACATTCTTTTCTCAATCCATAATCCAGCTGAATCTTTCTTTGCTGGCATTACTATAGCGGCTACGAAATCAGAACTTGATGGTTGAATGAGATCGGCCTCATGGAGCTCTTTGCATCTTTCATCTACTAATTCCCATTCATGTTTGCTCAACTTATGCCTCTTTCGACAGACAGGTGTCTCATCTGTAAGGTCTATAGAGAATTGCATGGTCTTACACCTACCTAAGTCTTTCATTGAAAATGCAAACACATTCTCATACTTAATTAGCAAGTCTATGACTTGGTCTCTCTCCTTTTTGGTGAGCTAGTTCCCCATAACGAAAGGGTAGTTGGAAACACATGGAATGGAGTTGGAAAATGTGTTTGAAGGACCTGGTGTATTGGGTTCTCCACTATCCAACTGCGTAGATTCGTAGAAGGTCGTAATTGTTTCTCCAGAAATTAATGTACCTCCAAGTGTATTAGACACAACTGGAGTCAAATTACATGGTACCTCTTCCCCCCCAACACTGAGAGTGAAATGTAGAGTGTTAAAGATAGGCAAATGTACTTGGTCAAGGTGCCATGTGGTTGCATCACTAGAACTGAAAGTTGATTGAATCAGTGTTAGTGTTGTGTACATTTGAAAAAGTACACAAGTTACCAACAACCATGTAAGGGAGTTTAGGTCCATGCTTCTCCCCAGTAGAATGTTACGCTCCAATTTAGTCACCTTAGTGTGACTAGTAGTGCTAGTTTGGAACCCCATAGCCCTTTTTATTTCTTTTGGGCTTGGTTCATCCCAAGTGGCTAAAGCGTGATGATACACCAGACCTGGCCCATCTCCCTGAAAGGCGTGTGCTCCTGGGTAGGAGACAAAGGTGGGCCAAGCACCTCTTGGTTTTCCTATTGTGTTCGCAGGAAACCAAGGAGGTTTCTCTTGCCTTGTAACTGGTTGGCAAGAACTTTGATCATCCAATATGTGAGAAACTTGCAGGTTCGGGTCTCTAATAATGGATTTCAGAGCTAGCTGCAGAACTGAGAGTGGTGCTAGGTTGGTCCACTAGTTGCGCAACCGATGCGCATAGGAACCACATTGTGCCGCATCAAGTAGGAGCAACTCTCCACAGTATTGTTTGACCAATGTGTAGTGCTATTGGATTTTTTCCCTCTGGTCAAGTTGAGAAGGGGTGTTTTCAATTACATAACCAAGTGTAGGAGAAATGGGTTGAGCCCAAGTGATCAATCGTATCATGTCCGTGAAAAGACCAGATCTTGTGTCATTCAAGCCTTCTCCAAATCTAGCCGCTGAAAATCCTTGACACTCCCAACCTGAAATGATGAGGTCGACGGGGCCAAGTAATTCCATATGCTTCTTCTGAATTAATTGTATGTCAGAGGGCAAAAATGTGAAACTAGCCTTCCACGCGGTGGTTGTAAACTGTTGTGGAAATCTTGTTATGAACTCCTTCATTCTTGATGCCGCCACTTGCCTTGCAATAGGATCAATGTCTACGTAAAAATACCTTTGAACCACCATCCTTGACTGTAGTAGGGCTTCGAGACTTGTACCAATACCACCAAAGAGCTCTAGTAATGTAATCCCTTCCTTAGGTGGTGTCCAGGTGATTAGCTGATGAAGTATGGCTTAATCAATTTGCCATGGTTCTCCATGTTGTCAAAATTAGATAAAGCTTTGACCAAGGGCTTGTGAGCTACTTTGAACCTCTATAAAACCTCTGGTCCATGTTGAATGTCAGTAGGAACCACCTTCAAGCTTTCAGTAGCTTGAACGTAAGCTATCTCCTCCTCATCTCCCTCTATCCATTCGTGGATAACTTGTTGGATGTAGGAAATGGTGTGTGCTTCTTTGAGCATACAATGGTGAGCCATAGGACTATGGTTCCCATGTAAATCAAGGCGTATGTATCCTAGGTGGTGGCCATCAATCTCCCAATCCACTTGGTAGTACGCATGTTCGAACCAGTTGTCAATTGTGAAACCTAGTGGAAACAGGGCCTCTTGCCCAATGAGCACATCATAATTTGTGGCATTGGTGACCAAACATTTGACATGTAAGCAAAGCTCTTGATCTGTACCTTCATTGAATTTAAGTGTAATCAAATTTGAGCTTTCCCCAAGTACCTCCTCTACGCTCCCACTAGCGGTGCAAATTTGCCACATAGATTTCTGTAGTTTAGAGTCAAGCATGCCCATCTTCTTGGCGAATTGAACTCTAAGAATCACTGGTTGGGCACCTGTGTCAAGAAATACCACTCTGGGTGTATGTCCTCCCACTTGGATTGCTGACCCAGTATTGTTGACAATGGCAACTCCGGTGGTGATGGAAGTTCTTTCATTAGGCACCACCTTCGGAAATGAGTGAGAGATTTTGTGGAGAGAATGGTTATCCACAACACCTTTGTTGAGTAACAAATGCACAAGTGAGGTGTTCTGAACTCCCTTCTGATATGTGAATGTAGAATCAGAGGTAGGAAAGCCCACTAGTTTAGCCATGCTAAAACTAATGACCAGATTACGAATGCCATCTACAACACGTGAACCAATCGAATGTCTCTCCAAGGTGTTGGATGGGACCTCTATAGCATGTGGATTAGGGATTGGTAGAGGACCTGATGTAGTGTTCAAGGTATCCTTTAAGATTGTAATTATGTCCTTGGTGCTTAGCTTCAGATCTTGAAAACTAAACAATGGTGTATTCACAAGCTTTTGCGCCACTTCATGCATTTGAAATTGGCATTCCATAAGCTAATCAGTGGAAAATTGTGTGTTTTCCTGATGTACATGTACTCTTGGGACACGAGAATTTGATGCCTTAATAGCTTGTGTAGTAGTCTCCTCCCCCCTCACCAACAAGGTGCATTCTTCTTCCATGTTGAGAGGACGAAAAGATTGTGGCATGACTACTCGAGCTTCTCTAGCCTTGGTAATAGGACTTGAACTAGATGCGAGTCCATTAGTCTGAATTACCTGCCTAGTGGCAAAAACTTCGGGTGCCACATTAGTTTCTTGAGCTGCGACATAAGAAGGGCAAAAAAAAGTAGCAAATTCTGGTGTGAGATAAGGATTGTGTGGAGTGGAAAGAACATACTCCCCAACCATGGCATTGTGTGGAAGGCCATAGAATAACCTAGGAGGTCCTTTTCGTGATCTTGAACCTTGTACATGTTCGGCATGACTAGTTGGTTGGGAGGACTTGCCTTTTAGATTAGCAAGTTGAGCCCTCAATGATTCAAGTTCATTTTGTAAAATCTGAACTTGAATTGCATGGGCTTGAAGCACCTCCCTCTTGTCAGCATTGTGCTCCTTCTTTTTAGGATTCTTGTTGGAAATACCCTTGGTGGGCAAAGCCTGAGTGGAAGGCTAAGGTGCCTTGGCTTTTGGTTGAGGGATAGCGGAAGTTGTTAATAGATTTTGCCGTTGTAATTGGAGTTGTTTTCGCTTTGGGAACTTGGCAAAGCAGACAAATTCTTGATGTCCATTTTTCCCACAATAATCACAAAAAAGATCCTCGGAAGGAATGTTACACTCATTAGCTTTGTGGGCAGGATTGCCACAGTAGTTGCAAAAAGGTAGGATGGGTGTAGCCGAGTGCACCGCTTTAGTCCTTGAAGAAGAATGTGGTGATCTATTTGGCGGAGCTGGTGTAGGTTGAGGCCTTGAACGTGATGGAGGCCTCATAGTACTGGCCTCATAGTGTGCATGAGCCAATTCCAGCTTTTCGGAAATGTTGTACACATCCAGCAAAGTGTACGAGTCTCCAAATTCTGCAGAGACCCATTGCAGAACCTGCGCGTGGAGTGTTGGAGTACCTTCCCACGAACGAAGATATCGATGGGCAGCTTCCAAGTCAGTGATGCTTTGGGTATCCTCTTTCAGTTTGAGAAGCCTCCTATAGAGCATCTTGAGGGTTTCATCCTTCTGCCAAAAGAAGGTGGCGAGTTGTAGAATTTTTTCAAAACTTTTGACTGGAAATTCCAACTCAAGAATTTGAAAGAATTCCCCCACTGGATCAGCAAAAGTTGGCACATCAATGGTGGGAGGAATGTTTGTAGTAGCAATAATGAGTTGTTGAGGAGAAATGTTTACTAAGGTAAGTACCGGGTTTGGATTATTCGGCATAATCTCATGATGTGCAATTGCAGCTTGTAATGTAACTTGAGAGGCGGTGGCGATGGCTATGGTGTAAGTTGGATTGGGAATTTGGGTGACATCCGAAATCCTTGTAAAATGTTGCTCGTAGACATCCAATGCCTCATAGTGCACATAACGAGCCAATTATTTGAATGTAAATGCCTCGGTGTAATTAACGCCATACTTGAGCTCCAATTCACAAATCACAATTGAGAAAGTTGCCTTGAACTCCCTCAAAGAAATAGTACCTGGCCTTTTGCTGAACTTCTCAATTCTCCCAGAGGAACTATTGACCTCCATGGTGTATATGGGTGTTGAAGTCATAGTTTGCAACGGAGTATACAGTGATGGTGTGAAAGTAGGTGCAACAACAAGCGTACCCCACTGATTAACCCCTCTAAATGGACTTTGATGTATTGTTGATGTAGTGTAACCTGAACCTGAATTCCTAATAGGAGCTGTATTAGATGACAGTGGTGCTGTAGACACTTGATGGTACCGTCGTGAAGATCGTGAGCATAAAAAAATCAGCTCAAAGGATTGTGTGTTACTTCGTAGCTGATACTTGAGCTCTGGCTGAGCGGTAGTGCTTTCATCATCCGAGGACATGGTGTTGTCCCATGCCCTAAAATTTTGTGATAGCACACAACACTAACTACAAAATTCTAACACAACGTACAGTTTGAAGAATACAATGCGTTCTTGAAAATGACCTGTGACACACAGATGTCCCACAGAGGTCAAACAAACGTCCAACAAAGGTCGGACGAAGGTTGAACGGAAGTCAAACAGATGTTGGATGAAAAGGTAGGATGACAAAACGATAGGACGTAAGACGATAAGGCGTAGGACGACAGGGCGTAAGACAACAGGACATACGTTCGACGGAGTTACATGGAAGTCCGACGAATGTCGGACGGACGTCTGTCGAACATCGGACGGGCAAAGCTGAATCGCCACTGCTATGATGGTAGGTAGTGGCGCTACACTGTAGCTCCTGGTAACGCAACGTTGCGGCAAGGCTGGCAACGCAACATTGCAACGAGGCCGGCAATGCGTTACACCGGCAGCGCGTTGTAGCCCTAACCAACACTGCAATGTAGTGTTTTTGTTTTTTTTTTACTTGATAATTTCAAGAAAGAAAAAGAACGGGAGAAAAAAAGAAGTTTTGAAACTTGCTCTCTAGTGTCCCAGCTTTGTTAGTTGTAAGAATGTAACACGCAAGCTCCCTCCAATACTAATGCAAGTTCCCTCGAGTAGCACCAACACCAACACCCTATGGCAACAGTAGCACCAACAGTAGCAATAACAACAATAACTCAAGAACTTATAAGCAAAAGAAATTTGTGGCTTTTAACATGAAGCATAGAAAGTGAAGTTTTTCTAGAATTAAAATGCAAAGAAAGAAGAAAATGAAATGTATGTAGGTGGTGGCCGTGTAATGGCCGCTGTGAGCATTTAGAAATCCTAGCTTATTATGGAAGAAATTCTCCTTACAAAGGACTTCTAGAAAAACTAAAAGGAGAAAGAAAGGGTTGGGCTTTTTATATCGTCGCCAACAAACTGAAACCCTAAATACCTAATAGCATACAGTCACCTAAGACCGTACATTAACCCTAAAAGTGCACATGGGCATGCCCGTAACTGGCCATCATGTATGAAGCCATGTACGAACATGACAGATGTTCAGACATGTAATGGAATTCTTGAAACAATGTGCAAGCCTAAATAAACCACTCCTAGAACACTATTTTATTAATTTTTTTGAAAGATTTATTAATCGAAAACTTATTCGCCCATTATGAATTATTAGCAATAGAAATTGCAAAACCCCCAAGAAGATTATATGCAATTATAGGCAAGCGGGCCCACGTCTCACAACATGAAAGAAACAAACTCTTGCAACCACCTATGAATAGATAAATATTTCAATTGCCACCAAAACCATGAGAAATGTGAAATAGTTGGAAAAGACGACATCTGAACCCTTGATGATAAAAGAGATAAAAAGATCTTGATTTTGCATAATCTCATGTCTTGTTTAATTTATCTTCAAATTTGGTCTTCTTGCATTAAAGTTATAGTTCAATATTTGAAAAAATTGAACCAAATGTAAAGGAACAAAATGCATATTCATCAAGTGTGTGTGTAGATCTTGGAAAACAACATGCAACACATGGGTTGAAACAACAACAATTCAACGACAAAATGGGTGGAGGAGCAACTAATGGCTAATGAGAACAAATCACACATGGAAATGGTTGAACAAATGTGATCTTCATAAAGGCAAGTGAGAGGAAATGACATGTTAAAATTAAATGGAGCAAAAGTTAAATGGTGTCTATTCAATTGAACTATGTAGTACATAGAGTAATTTGCATTGCATAAATTAAAAAATCAGATGTAATCATGAAAAATGGATTCAAGTGTAATTATGGATAAAAAATGTACTTTGTTTGTCACAATTTTAACAAAACCAAAAGGATATATGTGAGGAGAGATGCAAAAGGAAATAAAACCTTGAATGTTAAATGAAATTGAGAAGCAAAATTTCAGCAATAAAGAATGCAAGGTTTTACGTATGCATGTGGAATTTGTATTTCTCACATTGATAAGCAAATAAATGTGTTAAGTGTTAAAGAATAATGCATTGAAATAATGTATAATTTCAAAGCGATGAATTGGCACCAAGTGGGACATTTAGATACATTGTGCATTAATTAGGGATCAACATGGAAATATTTGCTATGACTACTAAGACAAATAATCATTAATCAAATAATAGAACATTAACAACTGACAACCATAAATGTTCACATCCCACACACTAAGAGCCACGAAACAAAATGATAAATGAAAATGAATATAGGAACCTCTTCAATGGTTATATGTACTGAGAAACATGCATGGTGGAGTGCAAAAGGGGGATGCAAATTTTTTTCTTTACAAGTGTAATTTTGAACTATGAAAGTGCATGTTAGAATTCTTAGACTTGGATTTGTATCTAGTAATGAATCAAAGACAAATGAAAATGATCGATGCGGATTATTATATTAAAGTGCCCAATATTGGGCATTGAAAAATAATGTGTAGGAATACAAAGTCTATGCCATAGTGATATGGATGTTCGATTCAGATTTCATGAACAACTTACTACAAGTTCATGGGGACAATTCATGGTTAGTGGAATTGACAAATCATAACTATCGGATGTGAATATTATGCAAATAGAATATCTATTGGCAGTGAACCATGTGAAATAATCTAGATTGATAGTAACCTCATGGAAAAAGTGGCCAAAAAATGCAAGTGGTCTAGAAAACGACGCATGCGAGTTGTTTCAAAAGTTTGAGAGAAAATTTCAAATTTTTTGCATTTTTTTTTCGAATTTACGCTATTCTTTTGAAAATAATTTAATTTTGTCTTGCCATAGTGCAAATATTTGCCCCCCAAAAAAAGACATTGGGACTTTTGGTGGGCATAAAATATGATATATTGTATTACAAGGCAATTTTAGCACATGTATGTCAAATAATTAATTAATTCAGAAATTTTCATTTCGAAAAAAAAAATCTTGAAGATTTCAAAAAATTCTTCATTTTCTTGCACAAAATTATTTATTTTTTGAAATTTGAAATTTCTAGCATTTCTAAAAACAACATAATTTGTGTTAAAGTTGGCTAGGTACTATACTAGAGACACACACATCCATGGTCATATCTTGAAAGACCCAATATAATTATTCACAAAGTAATCCTCCATTTGGACATTTGTTTTGACCCTCAACCCTTGTTTCATTTTCAAAGGTTTTATATTCACAAAGTCAACAAATTTGATTGAAACATGCTTTGATTTCAAAAATTGAAAACCTATATTTATGGCACAAGAATTGAATGATTTTATAAATAAATTCTTAATAGGAGTGAAGTCACAACAATGGAATCTAAAATGTGGGCTGAAATTCTTAGCGGTTGGGTTTTAGACTTTTAGTCAATTTGGGGGTGTTTTTGTCCCTCTATCATCCATTTTATGGATAACTTTAATTTTTCTAAAGAGCAAATAATATTCTAATGTGTTGCTATTCACCTCGGCTCATAAAGACCTAAAGGATTTTTTGTAATGTAATTGGACACACAAATTTTCCTCCCTTTATTAAATTTGTGTGGCAAGGGTACTCATCAATTATTTGAGGATTACTTTATTTCTTAAATATCTTATCTTTTAAAACTATTATGGAAGACTTTCCAAAATTTGAAATTTTTCACATCAATAGAGTTATCCTTAAAGTCACCCTCTCTTCACCTTGTCTTTGGGCCTACTTTCACCCCCTATCCCCTCTTTTAGTGGTATCCACAAAGTAAGGAAATATTATTAAATTTCAGTATGAAATGTTGAAACTTAGCATTTAATGCACAAGGTTCAAGAGTAATTATGGTAGTTGTATAGGTAGGAGAAATGAAAATATATGTAGGAATAGTGGAGGCACTTAGGAAGGAAAGATAAGATGAATCTAAGCTTGCCACCAAAATTGGTGGAAAAATTAGTTTGGGTCTTAGTTATTTCACTTTGTAACATTTTCATTCCCAATTACATGATTGATGCCTTATTATGCTGAAACTAGCCATTCTTGCCTCCTAATACCCTTAATAGCGAGATTTTACGGATAACTCTAATGTACATCCCCAAACTTTCAGGAATAATTGAGGTTCCATGGATGTATAACATAAAAATCAAAACAAAGACGAAACAAAAAAATAAACAATGGGATCAATGGAGTTTAATTGAGAAGTAGTTCCGCACTGTATTAAGTATTAAAGTGATGTTGCAAGATTTAACTATCATTAAAAAATACAATTCAAAGTTCCATGTTCCATCAAGCTTTAGTGGAACAAATATAATAACTACACAAACATTGGACATCTTTTGTTACATAAACATTGTCATTTGCTAAACGAAGGGAATGAGGTGATTGTCCATCAAAATGTTGTTAATTTGTCAATTATAGTTCCACTTAATACAACTCTTCCTTTGTTTCATCTCCTTTGACTCTCACACTAACATTATTTCAAATAATTATATTCTAACAACAATCTTCACACAAATTTCACTATTTCACCCTCATACGTCTAGACCATTCATGGGTGAACTTGAAGAACCCTTGTCCATTGAGTTTGAATGTCAAAATATGAGAGGCAAGTCAAATGGAAAATCAAAATCTAAAAGATTTATGAGAATAAGGTATGAAAAACAAACACGTGATTCATTATTTGGAGTCTTGAGTTGAGAGGTGAAAGCCATATTATATTGAAAATGAAAATATATTAATATAATTTATTTTCCAGGTATGAGTTGGGTTGGGTCTTTAAAAATCTCCCCTCAAACTATATACATATATATAGGTCTCATAATTGCTATAGGATTAATGTTGAATCAACTGTTTCCCCAACATTGGATATAACCACCAAATTATGAAAAGGTTTGGGTATCATAAAAAGAACCAAACATTACAACCTTTTTGGTAACTTGATTACACCACCACCGTCATTTCATAAAATTTGCATGTAGGCTAATGCATCATGACTCAATTCATATAATCCATCCTTTATGGTCATGCATGTTCACTATCATAATTATAATGCCAATGATTGCATAATCTTAATTAAAACATGCACATTTTAATATACATTCTAATAAATTGCCTATATTGAGAATCACACGTTTTCTTCACACATAATATTTCATTTGTGATCGAAAATTTGGTACATCGTGTTTAAGGCTATATATATATAACATCAATGTGTTCATGGAAAAATGGACATGGCACTAAAAAAAACCATGGCTTTTGTATAGTAGTGTTAAAGTGTTGTAAAAGCATAGATATATTGAGTGGGTAAGTTTGTGACGCATTTTAAAAACACAAATCTCTTACTTGTGCAATTTATGTAGGTGTTTAATTTTTTTTCATAATGTATATGTAGGCGGGGAACATAAAGCCTGTGTGGTGCAAGTGAATAGTAAAAATCACAATTTAAAAGGATTAAATTTCTTTAAATAAATTAAACTAGGTCCACCTTTCTTTGAATTTCAATGTAGTGTTCCCTAATGGTACTGCCCAACCTTGATGGATGTGCCCACTAGGAGTTCATTCATGAATGTTCATCCTTTCATATGTTGTACATTTATGATCAATTAGAAACTTGCGAAAAAGATTCCCTGAGATGTTTTAAGATATTTTGAAATATTTTCCCTTGAACTAGGTCCGTAATAGTGTATAAATAAAGATACTCATGTTATTTTTAATATGTTCAACATAATTTTGGGTAGATTTTGCACCATACTAGTCATGTTATTCTCGTTTCATGTTCTCATAATAAAATTTTGTTTAAACATATGTCTTGCACATTTTGTGTTTTTGTCTTTGGTTTTTGCCTTCCATGATTTGGATTTAAAACTAAGTTCACCTTCATAATGGTTGATTTGTGTTTTTTAGAAATCTTGTTGTTTTGGATGTTTTGGTGTTTGTGATAGTTATGGGTTTATTGTGGATGTTATTGGCAATGAATTAAGCACAAAATGATGAATAAACAATAAAAATGACATGGAATTTGGAATCAGCCATGGTGACCTTTATGGCAACATGTGTGTTTTTTGATGAAGTACACCTAGATTTTAATTTTTATATTAGAGGTGGTACATGCACATAAGTTCCAATGATGAAAGTTTTGGTTATAGAAGCACCTTAATGGATGGGGCGATGGTGAGGCAATGGTGAAATGCACAATGTAATGAGGTGCATATATGGTTATTTATGTCATGGATGACATCCCCAACATCATGTCCAAAATCATTGCCAACATTGTTAACATCATCATGGATGAAATTCATGCATGATTATTCACTTTTCATTCACATGGATGACATTCATTCAATGTTCATCCATTTTGTAATTAAGAAGGCTCTTAAAAGAGTTCCTTGAAATATTTGGAAATGTTTGGGTGTTCCCATGCTTAGATGAGCCACACCTACCCATTTAGGTGATTGCTTATCTTCAAATATTCCTAAAATATTTTGATTTGATTTGAGTTAAAAAATCAACTCCGACTTGACAAAATGTTGCAATTTATTATGTAAATATTTGTTTAAAAAACCTCCCCCAAAATATGTCATATTCAAAAAATCTCTCCAAAAACAAAAGTCTTTATTATGTTCAATAAATAATGGTTACAATGTTTAATGAATGTTTTGAATATTTTATCTTCATTAAATTCATTCCAAATCAATATACCAAATGTTTCCACAATATTATATTAAAGAATTATTATGTAATCAAATTAAAGATTTGCAACATTAATAGAAAATTTGACACAAAATAATGAAAATTAAACATTGGTATATGTCATGTGACTTTTATTAGTGTGGATGCACCCATTTGTAAATGTTTTGAGATATTTTGAAATAACTTTGATTAATTCGAGATATTTTGAATCTTTGGAGATATTTAAAGATGTTTTGAATTAACTTTAAATATTTTATTTATTTAGGTCCCCAATAATGTACAAATAAAAATAATTCCTTTCATGTGACCTTTAGTCTATTCAACATTAGTTTCGATACAATCTTACTCCATAGCTTTATTCTTTTATATTTTCATGTACTTTGTCATAATGAAATTATGTTGGATCTACGTCGTACATATTTTGTCGGGTTTCATTTTTGTGTTTTGTGTTTGGACTTAGGATTAGGCCTACCTTGTCATGGTATGTTCATGTCCTTTGGAAATTCACCTTTTTTAATTGAGTAAAAGAACCTTTTTTAGAAATCAAATAGGGTTCATTATATTACTATAACAAGCAATATCATACATCATTATATTGGAAGTTGCAAAGATGGTGCAACAAATTTCAAATCATGTAAGTGATCTTAAAATTGTTGTGTTTTACAAGGGTTCAAGCTTTTAACTAACACTATTATATAACATGGAACTTTTATGTTGTTTTTTATGATTTAAAATTTAGTCACAATGAATAGTGCACAAAAATGTCTTTAGTAAAATTGGAGCAATTATTTATGCCAAGAATTTGATTGAGTTTATTTGATTGAGATGCTTAATTATCTAAAATGACTAAAACTAATATTATCATTTGATCATGACTTCACATGGTGATATAAATTATTATCACAAAATATATAAACACATACACTATGAGAAAAATATGGCCATGGAGACCACACTGCCATGTAACTAGTTAGTTCAAAACAACTAATTAATGTGCAACTATGCTACAATTATTTCATGGAAATAAGAAAAAAATAACAAAATTTTAGGTCAAAAATTCATAGAGGTTTAGTGTAGTTGCATAGTTGTGTAAGATGGAGACCTATACAAACATATGTATGCACTATATATATGAAGGTAGTCCATTGTATTTTGACTTTGTAGGCAAGTTGCACAAGAATTGTAAATGACAACTCTGATATAACTGATATAAATGATATAACTAACATTTGATTGGCAACTATTTTGTAACTAGTGTTCGACTTTTGTTATGGTCATGCCACATGTGTGCATTGCCACCATTCATTAGAATTGGCATTTTTTATTATGTTGCAATTAATTATCAACAAGACTATTTTGCAATTGGTGTACAATTAAATTACAACTTTTTGTACAAATTTGAAATTTGAAATTTGCACTAGATATGTGAAGCCTTGTGACACATGGCTACAAAACTGTTAACAAATCTTAAAACTTACATCTATAATTTTTATGCATTTCACCTTTTGTTTAAAACAATATAAAAGATGAATAAGGAAATACTTGTTTTAAAAAAAAATTGAACCTTGTTAGTTTTTTGTGAAACAACTATGAAACACATTATGTATAATATTTAAATATAATTTATAAACATAATTTTTGAAATGTGAGAATGTATATTAAATTTTTTTAATGAATTCATTATGTATATTCATGAATTTTGATGGTGCAGGTCCTTGGAGGCATCTAAACTCAATAGACTTTTATGTTAAAACAATGAAAATGAATGTAAATTTACATTCACATGTCTGACATTGTATCATGCACATTATTCGTTAATCGCATTATAGTTATAAATGTTGTTTATGTGTTGTTTGTTGATTGCATTATAGTTGTAGATTATATGTATGTTGTTGGTTAATTAATAATAGTCATGGATAGATAGTTGCATCTAGTTACATGTGATTTGCAAATGAATTGCACCATATATATGATAGCATGGGTGAAAGCATAATAAAATAGATCAAAAAATTACCTTGCAACATAAATGGAAAGTGGCCATCAAGTAGGCCTTCATATATTGAATTTAAGAATATTAATTATTTTGATGTTTAATTATATGAAGTTCTTTGATTTTGCTAAAACCATATTTTAAAACCACATGTTTAAAGTAGGTTTGTATATATTCATCAAAACTCAAATAGTTGTCACAACCTCTAAAGTAGATTAAAAATCAAGTGTAAATAGATTAAAGATTGGATTTATTCTCATTACTATAAAACATAACAACACATCTTGGGTTTTGTGATTACATTTTAATCAGGAAAAACCTATGCAACTAGTCATTCATGAGTTGTTAAACCCATGTTGTTTCACCCATTTAGTTGCAAAGGACATTTAATCGCAAAGCCAATCATTTTATTGATTAGGATTTTTTAATTTTGGCTTATTGAAATTCCATGTCATTGATGACCTTGATATGACATGTAAAGTGCATGCCATCTCAATTTAGTTGTTTTACTCGATTATGTTTTACAAAAAACACCTTGATGGATGGATGACATGTGTAAAAATCTATAAATACATTATGAATCATTGCATGACCAAAAGTCAATTTAATTTAGCCCATGTAGTTAGCATAGTGAAAACTCAACCAGGCCTAACTAGCTAGGCTAAGCAACCACTACTATAAATTTTGGGCTTTGCAACTGTCACATGCAACTAAAATTCAATTGCATGCGACACATGCAATTGCAAATTTGTGTAGTTGTATAAGACAAATTGCATGGGACATGTAGTTGCATGCAACAATATGTATGCAACATATATATACGGTGTTAGTATACATGTTCATACATACATACCAATCCAATGTAGTTGCACCTTATGTGCAACTTTCCTTGTAACTACATATAACTAATCAAAATATGACACATGTTTAAAAATTAGACAACTAGCTTGTGGACACGTCTCATTATTTATTTTTTTTGTGTTTTCAAAATAAAAAATTCATTGGATTAATCTTAATCGTTAAAGTTTTTGCCACTAAGATGATGACACGTGGCACAACATGGAACATTCATTGACCATTTGACACGTGTTCAATATTTTAACCCCAATTATATGGTGACACGTGGCAATCAATGTCCACCTATTTTAAAATTTTAAAATATTAATTGATGAAATCTAAATCATTTAATTTATGGCTAATAAAATGTTAACACGTGGTGCTTAGGTAGGTAGATAATAATTAAACCCTATTAAATAAGTAGGTTTATTAAGGTATGTAAGTAGATTGAAAAATAGCTAGGTTTAGGTTATATAAATAGGTTTAAAATAATCCGATTTTATTTTCAAGTTTGACCATTTCATAAAGGTCAAGCTTTTTTCATTCATTCATGTCTAATGACACTTGGTACTTGGTTCCAACATGACTATTGCTCTTAGTTATATACTGAGCCAAATAGAATTGGAAGCCAAAGGATATGGGTTAAAACATTCCATTGCAAACCTCATGGACCAACCTAGTTGCACACTAGATGCAACTACTGTATTAAAGTATAACAGCCAGGGGAGGGCTCTGTTGCTTTTGATGTCCAAACAAAACTTGAAACCCTCTTCTTGGCGCATCTAACACATTAAAAATCGTTGAAAACGGATGAGAAATGAGAAAGTTATGGCCCCCTAAAGTAAAGGGGGTCAAAAAACTCAAATTGTTTTTTATTAAGGCCGGTTCTTAGACACCTAGAAAGTTGATTTTATGTTGTTTTTTTGCTATTAGAGTTCAAATGTGATTTGTAGGAATTCAGATGGCGCTCCTAAATCACTTTAAATCGTTTAAAATGAATAAGAAATAAGAAAGTTATGAGCTTTGAAAGTAGGAGGGGTCCTAAGAAAAAAAACAAAAACAAAACGTTTTATAACTTGGAGAGCTTATTTTTCTTCTTGTTAGTTTTTCATTACTCCTTTTCTTTTGCACTTCAAAGGTGATTATAGGATATTTAGTAATTATGATTACTTAATGAAAATATGATTTTGATATTATTACCTAGTTTAAATCAATAATTGCTTAGGATGTTTGTATACTTGTAGGTTAATTAGTGTAGCCTATTTACATTAATATTTTAACATAAATAATAAAATTTAAATATATAATACCTATTGATTACATATATATAATTGATTATCACTATAATTAT